>Ga0182030_10004631_pt1 | contig 29330 bp, 24 predicted proteins | sample 812S3MmetaG_FD_121299 | JGI IMG/M metagenome (GOLD analysis project Ga0182030, IMG submission 121299) | Permafrost microbial communities from Stordalen Mire, Sweden - 812S3M metaG (Illumina Assembly) | ecosystem: Environmental > Terrestrial > Soil > Wetlands > Permafrost | place: Sweden...
CGCGTCAGACTCGCTGCTGTGGGGACGATTGACGGAGAGACGGAGCGAAGAGATCACCAACAAGGCGGGCAGATCCACCTAACCCATCAAGAAATCTGTGCTAAGAACCGCAGCCACCCGTCAGGGGAGGCCGGGCTTTCATTTTTGATCAGATCGAAAATGTAGTGCGGCAAACCCATCGGCGTCAAGATTGCCAGTGCCAAGAACCAGGTTCCATGGAATGTGTAGGATGTCCGAGCGGACGCCCCAGGGCTCGGCGAACATGCTCTCCTCCACCGAGGTTTGCCTGCGACATCACTTCAGAGCGCAATATCGAGCTCGCGGGTAGAGACACTTAGGCAGAGGAGCAGGTACGAATATGGCGCTAACTCTTAAAGAATTGCTCGTGGTGTTTTGCATCTCGGCGATCGCATTTGCATTGATGAAACCGGTGCTTTCACCATTCATCTCCGCTCCGGATTACGCGCGCCGAAGAAACCTTTGGTTAGCGCTATCAATATTGGGGTTCTTGAGTCCAAATTTCTGGGTGTTTGTTCTTCTGGCAGCACCATTGATAATTATCGCTGCGCGCTCCGAGCCGAATCCCGCCTCACTATACTTGCTAACGATGACCGTCATCCCGTCTATTCCGGTGCCGGTGCCGGTGCCGATGATAGGGATGCCCAATCTATTTAGCATGGACATTTACCTGCTGCTTTCATTCGTGCTGATGACGCCGGCAATGCTACGGCGCAGGCGCTTGGGAAATTCAAAGGCGCCCGAAAAGTGGTCCATAATGGATTATTGCGTGGCGCTTTACGGAATCGTACTCGCGGTCTTCTATGTACACGCGCAAACCAGAAGCTGGGGCGTTTACCCGTCCACGCCTACTGAATCGCTAAGAAGAGCGTTCGTCTTTGGATTCGCGGTATTTGTGCCTTATAAAGTCATCAGTCGCTCCGGCGGCAGTCGTCGTGAAGTGGTTGAAATGCTCGCCACCTTTTGCCTCTCGTGTGTAGTTTTAGCCGCGATCGCAATGTTTGAGACTTCGCGGCATTGGCTGCTCTACGGCGAATTTGCGAGTCGCTGGGGGATTGATGCCGGATCGACATCGTACCTAATGCGTGGTGGAAGTCTTCGAGCAGTTGTTACTACCGGCCATTCTGGAGCTTTGGGTACTCTCTTGGCTATTGGGTTTGGGTTTTGGTTGTATTTGCGAGGAAGCGTCCGCTCAAGATTGGCCCGAGTGTGCGTCCCGACGGCATTGGCGCTTGGTTTGCTTGCCGACTACTCTCGTGGACCGTGGCTAGGCGCGGTATCTATTTACGTTGCGTTTGTGCTTTTTGGTCCGCGGCCACTCCGCGGCATGTTCGGCATTGCTGGTTTAGGGCTGGTCTTGGTGATCGTCGTCGCTTTGAGTCCATTGCGAGACAGAATTGTTAGCGTGGTACCGTTCTTGGGCGGAACTATAGACTCCCAGAATATTGACTATAGAAAACGCCTATTTGACACAGCTTTACCAATTATTAAAGCGAGCCCACTAACGGGCGATCCGGAAGCCTTATTGAAGATGGGTAACCTCCGGCAAAATGGAATCATAGACTTGGTTAATTGCTATCTAGAAATATTGCTGAACAGCGGGGTTATTGGCCTTCTACTCTTCTTGGGGGCTTCCTTTATTGGGATCAAAAAAGCGCGCGCAGTGTATTTGCGGTATCGAGTGTCGGACCCGCCCTTCGCGACACTTGGATTGGCGCTCATTTCATGTGTCATTGGATTGCTGATTATGCTGTGGCCAAGTAGTTTGAGCACCGGAGGGTACGTCTTGTACTTCGGTCTTGCAGGGATATGTGCTAGCTACGCGTTGAGCGGCCGTTCCGGGCCAAGTGGTGGGACGATGGATGACAACTCGCGCCCGGTAGCCGGCAGTTCACTGTAATTTAGCGCCGCATAATGGCTCCGGCACGAATTCTTGGCAATCAACGTCTTGCGCGCATGCAACTGACAGCCCGGACACGGTCTACAAAGCTTCTGCTTTGTACGCATGAACCCGGCCCGTGATACCGGTGATCGCCCAATAGTTCATAAAACCAATTTCAAATCGAAGGCTCGGACCCCGTCTAGCTACGGTAGTAGGAAGTCGATCGCAACATCGATGCGCATCAGCATGCCGAGCGACCCCACGATATCCCCTGTGCAATCTGTTATCTGCGAAAGTAATCGCCAGTAGCCAAGCTACCCATGATGATGCAGAAAAGCCAGATGCATCCAGCTGCCGGGTACGATCAACAGTAATAGCCAACAAATTACATGAATAGCTGCAAACGCCACGACGGCGATTGCGAACAAGTAGGCTTCTTGGCGAAACCGAAGAAGGCCGACTTTATTTTGGACCATGAAAATCCAGACGAGCAACACCAGCCATCCGAGCACAGAGAACCACAAGAAGCCGTCTAGGCCGAATAGGTAGTAGCCGGCAATCGAGGCCGGCACGACCACGGCAGCCCTTATTACATTGCTAAGCAATGCGACGTAGGTGCGGCCCCCGGCGACCAGAAGATTCTCAGAGCTCTGCTGCAAAGCAAGAAAGATACTGCCAAAAGACAAAACGGTCAGTATGTGCCCGGCCATTACATAGCGGGGATCATACAAAAGTCCGATGAGAAATCGCCCGGCTCCTCCGACACATGCGGGCAGTAACACTCCAAGAAGCAATAGCAGTTTATTTTCCGTATAAAATCGCTGCGCAACGCTAGGCTGGTCCGTTCGAAAATATTCGGCACAACGTGCATACAAGATTGCTCGGGCATTATGCATGATCAGGCTATTTAACGGTGCCACGACGTTGCTGGCGAGGGTGTATACGCCAACTATGGATAAGCTAAAGAATTTCAGAAGAATCAGCTTATCGTACTGAGATAATAATATTGTCATTATGCTTGAGGGAACTGTAAATCGCGCAATGCTGAACTGCTCCCTGACGGCCTCCTTGTCCCAGGCGAAGCCGACTCCGACAGAGCGATAAAAAAAGTGACTTGTCACCGACAGCAGCAATCGTTGCAGGAGGTAGCCAACGGCTAATGCCACGTAACTCCTAATAAACTCGGCAATAATGACCACCACGATTCCGGTAATTGCACTAGCGGCGAGCTCCGCATAATTGCTAAGGCGAGCGCGCCGATCACGAATGGCCAAGATGTATGCCATTGACTCTAACGGCGTGATCAGGAATCCGACGGCAACTAGCCGGAGCGCAGAAGTCAGCTCTGGCAAGCCGTATAATCTTGCTATAAGTGGCGCTAGCAAGCATGCCAGCAAGAAATTGATAGCAGAACGCACTAACCGAATAGTCCAAACCGTGTGAACGAAGCGTCGGTCCGAGCCGCGAGGGTGCCTTATAAGCAGCGCTGCATAGCCCACGTCCGACAGCATTTCCACGACGAATATTATCGATAAAAGAACTCCGAAAAGTCCGTATGCATCCGGACTCAACAGGCGAGTCAGAACAAGACTTGTGCCGAGGCGTATGAATGTGCCGGCTGAAAATGAAAATGTAGAGGCAAAGACCTCATTTGATGGCTTTAGTTTGCTCAAGTAAAAGCGGGCAGTCTTCATATGTAGAGCGACGATAGTTCAGCAGCATGGAATGGTCTAATAACAGGATCATTCGCATGCTCGGGCTTGGGGGAAGGTCTTTTTTTCATCTGTGTCCGCACGATCGGTCTGACCTGCCGGCATTCTTCGGTCCACCTGGTGCTTAGGAAATGGCCTTTTCAGGGTTGGTTGTTGAACTCAGTTGCTGTTTGAACTCTGCCGGAGTCAGCTGTCCGAGACTCGAGTGAGGTCGGACCCCATTGTACTGACGCCGGAACTGCTCGATGACGATCTTGGCATCGATTCTGTTTCTGAACCACTCCATGGACAAGCATTCGTCGCGGAACTTGCCATTGAACGACTCGTTGGACCCGTTCTGCCAGGGCTTGCCCGGATCAATGTGGGCGGTGTCGATGTTGGCTTGGGTCAACCATTTGAGCACGGCCCTGGAGACGAACTCCGGCCCGTTGTCTGATCTCAGATGCTTGGGACTGCCATGAACGCTGACCAGCTTACTCAACACCTCGATCACTCTCCCAGAGCGGATACTGCCCGCGACGTCAATCGCCAGACACTCGCGGGTAAACTCATCCACCACCGTCAGACACTTCAGCTGCTGCCCGTTAGCACAAGCATCGAAGACTAAGTCGTACGCCCACACCTGGCCCACGGCCGTTGCCGGCAACGGCCGTGGGCGGCTGACTGCGACGCGGCGCCGAGGCCGTTTCCTGGGCACTTGCAGGCCGTGCAGTCGCCAGAGCCGGTGCGCCCGATCAGGGCTCATCGTGTGTCCCCGACGGCCCATGAACACCTGGATCCGCCGATACCCGTAGCGCGGGTACTGCGCAGCGAGCTCCTGCATGAGGGCCACGGCGGGTGCATCACGCTCAACCAGCCGCGATCGATAGCCCACCGTGGATCGAGCTACGCTCAGCAGCGCGCACGCTTGCCGTATCGATCGGCCCCGTTGGCATACGTAGGCGATCTGCTGACGGCGCACGGGCGCGCTCACCATTTTTTTCGGCGACTTCCCTCAAGATCTCGATGTCCATGACCCGTTCCGCCAGCACCTTCTTGAGCCGAGCGTTCTCGGCCTCCAGTGCCCTCAGCCGCTTCACGTCCACCGCCTCAAGCTGCCCAAAGCGCTTGCGCCAGGCGCAGATCGTGACATCGCTGACCCCGAACTTCTTGGCCACCTCTGACACCGGCGCCTTGTCCGCCTCGCGCAGGATCTTGACCATCTGCTCTTCCGAAAATCCGGTCTTCTTCATGGTCCCCTCGGTTCCCCAAGGGCCATTATCCCGAAGTATCAACTGGACCGAATATCGACCCCAGGTCAGGTCTGGGTTGCATATAGTGTCGAGAGAAGTGAGCTGCGGCCGCTTTCCTTGAATCCTCCCAGCTCTTACTGTCCTAGTGCTAGACTTAAATCTACAGGCGTAATGCCTTCGAAGTTAAACCTCATGAAAGATTCAAAGACCCAGAATATCGACTGTCCGGCAAAATGGGCTGATGCCGCCAACAGTCCACTGAGTCGTTACCAATGCGCCTGTCACTGCAATCTAGGAGTGAGAGTGCGTGACCACGAGTGATCGAGCGAGCATTGCATTAGGCCTTTGATGGATCAGGGAAACGACAGCAGAGTTCCTTTAATGCCCATTGGGACTCGTATTCCGCGCGTCATCCATCAAATCTACATTACCTTGGTCGTCCCCAAGATGATCGAGGACAATATTGCCAATATCAAGAAGTTAAATCCCGGATGGGAGCACTGCCTTTATGGTGACCGTGAAATTCTCGACTATATAGGGCGGTACTATGGCCCGGAGATGCTTAGGGCATACAACCAAATCAATCCGAAATATGGAGCTGCTCGGGCGGATCTGTTTCGCTATTTGTTGGTTTACCGCGAGGGCGGCGTCTATCTGGACATAAAATCAACAACAAGAAGACCTTTAGATGAAGTACTAAGCGAGAATGATCAGTATATCCTCGTGAAATGGCAAGATGACCCGTCAGGTAGCCGCGTAAATTGGGGTCGTCATCCAGCTTTGGACGAGGTTGGAGAAGAGGAATACCAACAATGGCATATTCTTGCAGTTGCCGGACACCCATTTCTTCGGGCCGTCATCTTGAGGGTTCTCGATAATATCGCCAATTACGATCCCCTTATAAACGGTGTCGGAAAATCAGGAGTCCTCTGGCTATCGGGACCCATTGCGTACACGCTTGCGATTGCGCCACTGGCTTCCCAAATTCACTGTAGAAGCATGCGGGGTCACGAGCAACTGGGCTTGGTTTATAGCATCTATAGCGAGGTGAGGCCGGAGGCCCATAAGCACTTATTTCGTCATAACTACGACAACTTGCGGCTTCCGGTGGCAAATATTCACGGTACGCGACGAATGCGCTGGATCTTGCATAGAGCGGCATACTTTATGCCTAGCTTCCTGCGGAGGGCGATTAAGCGCGTGCTTCGACTACGCAAGCGTGGCTAGCGCGGAATCTGAAACCAAGGTCCTGTCCTGGCGGCACACTTCCACTTGCCGGTTATCGCCGCCTAAAGTATTAGTGAATGTAGCGCATGGGATTGCGTTTCCAAATTAGGATGGAGATCAATCTACGGTGGGGGTCGCATCTCGCTCAATTAATTGGGCGAAACGAATGGGCCCGAATGGCATCGCGCCGGACCTAGGGACATGCGCCCATAGGTGTGGCCTGCTGAGTCTAGTGAGCGTAACGTTAATTTCGTCATTCTCCTTGCCAGCCGACTCATTGACTCCGATGTAGATTAAGCAATGCTACAAACTCAGTTGATGCTGACCCAGGTCCTATCAATGAATTCCGGTCAGCGGGCATAGATACCGTGTCAAATCGCTGCAAGTCACCCCAGTGAGAGATATAGCGAATGCCGCAACGCAACGGATCTGACACCGAACATGCGGCGAGGCCGCTTGATAGGGCCGCAAGATCTCCAGCTCAAGTAGGTGGGGGCTGGACACGTCGATTGTTTGGCGGCGGTCTGCTCGCTCTTGGAGTCGTGTCGGACCGCGTCTTTAGTCTTGGAACGACGACACCCAGTGACATACTGATAAACGGGGATCGGCCGGCTGGAACACAGACCGGCGCGCGACCCGACAACCTCGTGGGCGTCAATTTCCCGGCAGGAGGTTCGGCTGCGCTCAGCTACGAGGGATTTCCTATATTTAGAAACCGTGTACGGGAGAGTCGTGGCTTTACTACCATTCCGGGGACTGAGAGCCAGGTAGCGTTGTCGCCCGAGGGGTGGCCTTCCACGGACTTCGCATGCGTCTTGTACGACGGGAGTAGTGCTCCGTCTTGGTTAGCGGGTGGTAAGAAGCCCTTTAGGTGCGGCTTTATAGGAAACGGCGCGGAGATCATTACTGGTAATGGAAGCGCTAAAGTATCGAACATTATTCGCGGAGGCGGTGGGCGATATACCTACTTTGATCTTTTCATGGCTGGTGGCGGAGGCTTTAACATCGCGGGCACTACAGGGGGTGCGACTAATGTATACGCATTCTTGCCGAACTACCCGCAGACCGGAATAGACGATCCGCTACTGCCGTCAGCGTTTACGCGCGAGGCACTTAATCACTACAGCCAATATCATCACATTAGGTGGATGGAGGCACAGGGGGCGGCGGAGAATACGTTCTTATGTCGGTCCAACAACCGACGGAATGCACGAAATACCCAGGCGAATCAGGGGAATTGGGGGCGCATTTCGATTTACGGCATCGGAACGGTCATAAGCACGGCCACTGCAGGCGGTGCCACTTTCATCACCGATACTCATCAGAATTGGAAGGTCGATCAGTTCGCGGGTCGACTGGTGTGGAATCCGCGCAGTGGCGAGTCCAAAAGAATTGCATCGAATACCGCAACCTCGCTCGTCTTTGACCCGATGACTGCGGCAAATCGGCCCGGAGATAGGTACGTTGTCTGCCTCGGCAAAGGCGATTCGCAGGCAGAATTGCTTGAGCCTTGGTCGGCGCTTAGTGGAACGATAATTCTTACGTTTCCCGATTCAGCCTATGACGGTATCTCGTGTACAGTTACACGTGGATCCACGAGCGTAAATCTCCTTCAATCGCTACCTTCGGCAGTGACGCAGCCGTTCGTAACGGGTGGAATTGAGGGCTATCCAATTGAATGGGCCGTATCTTTCTGTAAGGCGTGCAACGTTGGCCTGTGGGTTTGCCTTCCCATGTTTGAAGACGGCCCCAACGGAATGGCAGGGACCTATTCGGAAGAAGTGCTAGCCTACCTCGCCAAGAGCTTTTCAGATGCTCTTCCCTTGTATCTTGAGATTAGCAATGAAATTTGGAATTCGGGTTCCAATGTATTCAGAGCCTGGCGCTTTTTGGCGTCCAAGAGTGGCCTTGGTGCGTCTGAATATATGGGCGCGCGATACCACGACCTGGCCAATATGTGCCGCAGGCATTTCCCGGCGAGCTTTGGAAAATCGGTTTGCCATGTTGCGGCATGGCAATGCGGAGGCGGTGGCCTAAATGGTTTTGCGCAAATGCTATCGTACATGGAATCCAACTACGGGCACGTGAGCGCCGACGTACAGTGCATGGCAATCGCGCCCTACGCGGATCCCGGCTATTTCTCATGTGAAAGAGTTACGGATGTGACGCATGCGTCGTCAGCCGTGATCACAATTGACAGTAAGCGAGAAGTCAATCCATTGTCGGGCGGCAGTACAGTCGAATTCAAGGATTTCGCCGGCATGCGCGAGCTGAATGGCAAGAGCGCGACGGTCTTGGCCATCGCGGGCACCGTTGGGCGGTACAGCGCTACAGTCGACCTAGACACACGACAATTTGGCAGTTTTTCAGGTGGCGGAATTGTATTCGATAGTTCGGGGACGATACTGTCAAAGATCGCAACGTCTACGATAGGCCAGAGTTTTAGTCGTTCGCGCTTGTCCGAGAATCTGGCAGTCCTAGCACTGCATTATGGAATGCGGTTGTGCGCTTATGAGTCAGGAATAGAATGGAACGCAACTTCCAATACTTTCCGAAATCCGCAGACAAACCCCAATGTAGCTGATGTGGCGATGGGCGCGCCGCTTCAGGCAGTGCTTGAGAAATACTACCAAGGGTTGTTCGATGCTGGATTTTCCATGATCACCCATTTCGGTGGCGGAGTATCAACTGCGAGCGAAGGCTTTGGAAGCGATGAACTCTCTAATGACTACTCGACGTTTGTGGCCCGGGGTTCGCCCATGCTTGCGGCGCTTCAACAATTCATGCGTGGATTCGTCCCGAGGAGGAATATTGTTGATGACAAAGGCTCGGTTATTGATGGGGCGAACTACGCGGACAATTTAGATGGCGCGTTTCCCTCCCTCGGGGTTTCCGGCGCCTATAAATTGGGGCCCCATGTATTTAGCAATGGGTATGTGCCCTACCTGTTACATTGCAACAGACCTGGGCAGTATCAAATTGAGCTGACTACTACCAACTCCAATGGTAACGCGTACACGGATGTTGAGGTTAACGGACAGATAGTGCGTAAGGGTGTGGTAGTTAGCGAGGGCAAGTCTCAACTGGCCGCTATAACCCTGGCGCAAGGGCTGAACTACTTTGTATTAGGGACGGGTAAGGCCACGTCGGCTCAGATGGGCTGCTTAGTGCGATCAATTGCCTTCGTGTAAGGGTTGTGGTTGTGTGCACAGGGTTCGCAAAGGACCCTGCAGCCAATCCTTGCTACGGCTGCCGATATTCTCGCCGGCATGCAACAAGGGATGAAAAATTGTCACCGAGTGAAGTTCAGTCTTGTCGCAGCTATCGGAACGACCTGATTCCGCCGCCGAAGAATACTGTATCGCCATAAGTCTCTTATGAAGTAAGGGACTATTCGGCGCCGCTGACCCATGAGAGATCGTTTTATTAGCCCAATTGCCGAGGATGCGAGCGCTACGATATCGATTAGTTTCGCAGCAGTTAGCCCTTGAGTGAGAACGAAATACCGCCGCCTGGATTCAAACCAATATCCGGGCAGCCTTCTCCGTTCCGAGTCTTGGGACGTAACATGGGTGCTGTATCCGCTGACATGCATTACGATGCCTTGTGGCACATACCATGTAGAATAACCAGCGAGTTTCGCTCTGTAAGAAAAATCGGTCTCTTCGAAGTAAAGAAAGTAATTCTCATCAAATCCGCCCACGGCGGCGAATACTTCGCTTCGGACCATCATTGACGCTCCAGAGACCCAGTCCGTAGGTTGTGCGGTTTTTGGCATTACCCTTGGTACCAGTGAATCGCGGAACAGTCTGGAAACGATACCGATATCCAGGCACTGACACATTTCGCTCCGCATGGTTGGAAATCGAAATGCTATGGGCCAATCCGAGCCATCAAGGTTTTCGAAACTGCTGCCAGCAATGCCGACCTGCGGGTGATCATCTAGAAAATCCACCAGAGCGGTGGTCACGCCAACTCGAGCTTCCGTGTCAGGGTTCAGTAGATAAATGTACTTTGGATTACATTGCTGCATCGCCTGCGATATTGCGAGGTTGTTGCCATAGCCGAAGCCGCCGTTCCTAGGTGCCAGAGTAAGGGATACCCACGCTGTCCATGATCGCTCGTGGATCACTCGCTCGAGCGTCGGGTAGTCGCCTGAGGCATTGTCCACAACAAAGACCCGGATATCGAACTTGGCGTGCTGTCGTTCGACCAGTAATGATTCGAGGCAGCGAACGGTGAGCTCCGCTGACTTATATGTGACCACGGTAACAGCTACCGTCAGCTTGCTCATGGCTGCCGTGCACTGCTACTGGTAGAGGAGTAGGTCGTCAAAGTAAGAAGGCTCATTAGAGTCAGTTGTCGCGCTTGACTGTGAACGCTTGGGCGCACCGTTGTTCCTGCCATGGCATCGCGTCCCAACCAAAATTGGAACCCGTTCCACTAGCCTACGAAGCAACCGCAGTGTCGTCGCTCGATGGGCTCGCATCAATTGCGGGGCCATCGATACTCGGGCCGACAGGTGAGATAGTGCGTGGCTTCGATATACCTAGTCGATTAGCGAATATACTTCTTAGGTTAGCGCCTCAGCATCGCCATATTGTTGCAAATATCAAGGACGCTGGCGGCATTGCAGAGGTGATCGCATTCGCGCGCATTGCGTTGCCTAATCTAATGGGGTCCCGAACCGAATAAGCTGAGGCGTGTCACATAAACACTTGCCGAAATATATGGTGCGGGCGGACTCACGATTTTCTGATCGCCGATATATCCGTGAGGGCGCCCATCTCCGGCCTGTCCGCCGTGCCGGCAATAGCTGCCCCTCGCGCAACTTCAGCCTCTCATAACTCTTTGATTATAATGGTGGGCGGTACAGGGATTGAACCTGTGACCCCTGCCGTGTGAAAGCAGTGCTCTACCGCTGAGCTAACCGCCCGATTCGTAACGGTGCGAAGTCTATTGCGGACGGTGCTGCTAATCAACGGAAGATGCTCTCTCGGTACCGCGCGAGTGGGGTGGCAAGCGGCTCCCGCGTCCCAATTGGGTCAGGACCCAACAGGGAAAGTACGCGAGATTGTGGAGTTTACGATTCTCTTACCTGCGCACAACTGGCTCGAATGCTGCTTGTGGATCGGACGAGAGCCCGCAAGTGACACCAGTGGCGCATGATATCCTCACGCAGTTCTTCCTTCTCGATAGCTCTGCCTAGCCAGGCGAATTGAAATATGAATGTGGTTACGCGATTTGCACCCAGTCCAACCGGGATGCTTCATATTGGCGGGGCCCGAACGGCGCTGTTTTCATGGTTGTTTGCCAAGCACCATCAAGGCAAGTTTGTTCTTAGAGTTGAGGATACTGACCGAGAGCGCTCCACTACGGAGGCCATCCAAGTCATCATTGAGGGCATGAAGTGGCTCGGCCTGGATGCTGACGAAGGACCGTATTTTCAGACGGCTCGTTATGATCGCTACAACGCTATCCTCAATGACATGCTGGCATCAAATACGGCATACCGTTGCTATTGCACTAAGGAAGAACTTGAGGCGATGCGCAATGAGCAACTGGCCCGCAAAGAGAAGCCCCGCTACGACGGTCGCTGTCGCGCGCGCGGCGCTCTCCGAGAGAGCAAACCATCGGTGATTCGTTTCAAAAATCCCCTGTCGGGCGACGTCGTTGTAGACGATATCGTTCATGGGCGTGTGGTATTTAAGAACGAAGAACTCGATGATTTGATCATTGCACGCTCGGACGGCAATCCCACTTACAATTTCTGCGTTGTTGTCGATGACATGGATATGGGAATTACCCACGTCATTCGCGGCGACGATCATCTAAACAATACCCCTCGGCAAATAAACATGCTTCGAGTACTGGGCGCCCCATTGCCGGTCTATGCCCACCTTCCAATGATCCTCGGAGCGGACGGGACGAAGCTGTCTAAGCGTCACGGCGCCGTGAGTGTTTTGCAGTACCAGGAGGAAGGCTACCTGCCGACAGCATTGCTGAATTACTTGGTACGTTTGGGGTGGTCGCATGGTGACCAAGAGGTATTTACCAAGGATGAAATGATTGCGGCATTTGATCTGGAGCATGTCGGCAAGTCCGCATCCGCTTTTAATGCCGACAAACTTCTATGGCTAAATCAGCAGCACATGATGCGAGCCCCATTAGATGTACTCGCAGAGGCCCTTCGCATGCAGCTCCGTCGACTAGATATCGACTGTTCAAACCCGCAGCTGCTTCAAGGAGTGGTAGCAGCACAGCGGGAGCGCACGAAAACCTTCAAAGAAATGGCGCTTAGCAGTTTGTACTTTTTTAAGGACTTTGCTTCTTACGATGAAAAGGCGGCGAAAAAGAGCCTTACCGTCGACGCGGCGCCGATTCTTAAGAACATATTAGCGGAGCTTTCTGCTCTCGAACCTTGGTCAAGTCAAGGCATACATGATCGAATAATGGCGGTGGCGACTCTTCGTAACCTGCCTTTCGGTAAGGTTGCGCAGCCGGTGCGCATCGCCGTGTCGGGAGGCTCCGTGTCTCCCCCCATCGATGCGACCTTGTCGCTTCTCGGTAAAGCGAAAGTTCTGGAGCGCTTGCAACGGGCATATGTGTTCGCGCAGACACAACGGTAAGTAGCGGCGCCCTCGTCCTGCCTGGTTGCGGAGAGGGCGTCCGCCGGCCGCCGAGGGCCTCACCGACGTGGACGCCTGCTTCGTGTTTTGGCGGCGGTGTCCTACAGCTGCGCGAGGCAAATGGGTTCAGCCTTGCGCGTCTGCCCTTCGACGCGGAGAAATGTTGTGTGGGTCCTCATATCGACGCTAATTTTGGTGTGCTGGGACAAGGTTTCGTTTGAAGTCCTAAGTATCTGATAAGCTTCAAACTCGGGCAGCCAGAAGCGAGTACCTATTTGCGTGAAAAACGTAATCATTTGGTTTATAACGATTTTCTTTGGTGCAATTATCGCCGCAATCGCGCAACCGTCCAGCGGCCCGGCGTCGAGCAATGCACCGAGCTCCGTCTCGAGTGAATACCTCATCGGACCAGGCGATGTGCTCCAGGTATTTGTGTGGCGCAATCCGGACCTTTCAACGAGCGTTCCTGTGCGGCCGGATGGCAAAATCTCGACCCCCCTGTCTGAAGATATGGTGGCCGTCGGCAAGACTCCGACTCAGCTTGCGCGGGATATTGAGAAAGTGCTGTCCGAATATGTAAAGTCTCCTCAGGTCAATATCATCGTTACCCAGCCTGTCAGTGCCTTCAGCCAAGTGAAGGTGATCGGCCAAGTCGTAAAGCCTCAGTCGTTAGCCTATCGTGACGGCATGACCGTACTCGATGCCGTTTTGGCGGTGGGGGGGCTAGGGCCGTTTGCAGCGGGCAATCGCTCCAAGCTAATCCGAGTGCGAAATGGCAGTGAGACCGAGATCAAACTGAAGCTTGAGGCGCTTGTAGAGCATGGTGATATGACTCAAAACCTCACGCTCGTGCCAGGTGACGTGCTGGTCGTGCCGCAATCGCGGTTCTGAATCTTATGGATCAAGCGATCGAACAGATACTCGAGGAGGCCCGGAGCGCTTGGCGATTTCGATGGCCGGCGCTCGGAATCGCTTGGGTCGTCGCGGTTATCGGTTGGAGCATAGTAATGTTGCTTCCGGACACCTATCAGGCGACAACGCGGGTGTTCGTTGACACTCGAACAGCTCTTAGTCCGCTACTTCAGAATCTCGCCGTTGAACAAGATGTGGACGCGCAACTTAACTTTGTTCGAGAGTCTCTTCTGGGGGCTCCGCAGCTTGAGCCAATCGCAGAGGCAGCGGGACTCATTACTCCGCAGCAGATCGCGGATCCCCGCAAGCAGCTGCGTGTTATCGAGAGCATGCGTGATCGAATAACTATATCTGTTCGGTCGGCGAATGAGATGGACAATGCAAAGAACGCGGGGAGCATCTACACGCTTTCCTATAAGGACGGCATCCGCACCCGCAGCCTAAAGATTGTCGCCGCGCTACTCGACACGCTGGTGCGCGACACGCTCGGTGGCAAGAGCCAGGGGTCCGAGGACGCACAGAAATTTCTGCAGGCCCAAATTTCTGATTACGAGACCCGCTTGCGCGCCGCGGAAAACAAGTTGGCGGATTTTAAAAAGGCGCACGTTGACGCCATGCCAAACGAGCAGGGGGGTTACTTTACGCGGCTGCAAACAGAGATTGATGCCGTAAAAACCACCGAAACTGCGCTGGCAGTCGCGCAATCGCGTCGTGACGAACTCAATCGGCAACTTCGCGGCGAATCAGCTGTCTCGGCCGCGTCGGCAATGAGTCCAAGCTCTGGCATTCAAGGAGGCAGAGCGGGCGGGGATACATTGTCACAGATCCAGCAGGCACAGGCGCGGCTCGATGACTTGCTTCTTAACTACACCGAAAAACATCCGGATGTTATTGCGGAGCGCAAGACCTTGGAAGAGCTCAAGCGGCGCCGAGAAGCAGAGCTAGAGGCCGTACGCCGCGGCGATCCAGGCGCTGTTGCCAGCAGCGGGGCAAGCTCCAATCCTGTCTATCAAAGCATTCAGACTGCGCTAAACCAGGCGGAGGTCGAGATTGCGACGCTTACGAGGCAACTAGAAGACCACAGAAGCCGCGTCACTCAGCTTCGCGAGGCGCTTGACACGGTACCTAAGGTGGAGGCTGATTACGCTCAGCTTAACCGCGATTATGATGTTAATAAGGCGCAGTACACGGCGCTCGTCACGCAGCTCGAAAAGGCAAAATTAGGGCAAGAAGCAGATACTAGTGGCTCTGTGCGGTTTGAAGTGATCGAACCACCGAACGCAGAATTTAAACCGATATCTCCCCACAGATCGATTTTGGTGATTATCGTGCTTTTTTTGGCATTGGGCGCGGGGGGTGGCGTTGCATACTTGTTACAAAGATTTAGGCCAGTATTTTGGTCAGCCAAGGCTCTGGCCCGTGTCACAGGAGCGCGCGTATTGGGTGCGGTTGGGTCGGCATTCCGAGATCGAGAGTCGTTAGAATCGCGGCGCGATTTGATCTGGTACTCGTTTACTGCCGGCTGCCTTGTGGCGCTCGCACTGATTGCGCTTGCTTTTAGTTTGACTGGGCGGCACCTACTGCTCCCGCTCAAGGGTGTTGGCGGCACATGAGCGTAGTTGAAAAAGCCATTGCCAAGTTGCGCGCTCCGGGCTCAGCCGAGGTAAGTCGAGCGAAAGACGAAGCAAGCGGCCCGGATAAAGCCGTAAGAGCTATTGAGGCGCCGGCAACGGACGCGTTGGCACTGACTGGGTCCGTGCGACGCATTGTCGCTGTTGATAGGCATAGCCTGAGAGCGAAGGGCTTTATCCCGGCCCCCGACCAAGAGCGGCGGCTTGCGGACCAGTATCGGCAGGTGAAGCGTTCGATATTGACAAGGCTCCAGGAGCTGGACCCCCTGAGTTCCGGCAGTTCTCGATGGTTCATGTTTACTAGCGCATTACCAGGCGATGGTAAGACCTTTACGAGCATTAACATGGCGCTCAGTCTGGCTAGAGAGCCCGCTGCTTGTGTGGTGCTTGTTGACGGTGATTTGCCGAAGCGCCACGTAAGTCACGTATTCGGCATTGAAAAGGAACGTGGTCTTTTCGATTCCCTTGCTGACGAATCTGTGACTCCAGAGTCATTGGTGCTCCCCACCGACGTGCCTGGCTTGAGCATACTACCTGCCGGTGTGCAACCTGAATCGGTTGCGGATCAGTTGACCGATGAGCGTGTATTAAGGATTCTGACAAGGATCATCGCGCAGGACCCCAAGCGCATTGTGGTACTGGATTCGCCCCCTTTGCTCTTGTCTGGCGAAGCGCGAGCATTGGCGCATGCCGTTGGAAATGTGGTGCTGGTGGTGCGTGCAGGAGGCACTCCGCAGCAAGCGGTACAGGATGCGTTGAGCCAACTCGGCCCTGAGAAGCTCATTGGAATTGTCTTGAACCAGAGTCCAATGGCGCAGACCGAGGGTTACTACGGGTACGGCCTCTACGGAGAATCGGGCGCTGTGGAAAAAGGAAAATAAACAGCATGATTCCCCGAGTGTTCTGGTTACTTTCTTTGGGCTTGGCGTTCGCCGGTTATGTGCAAGGACAAGATCTGGCACCCACGCAACGATCAGATGCCTCGAGTTTGCAAGGGACAGGTCTCTCGGGAGCAATAGGATTGGGCCTTGCCGAAACTGATAACATTTACAGAAGCGACTCCGGGCAGCACAGCGATGCGATCGGTCTGGCGATCGCCGATTTAGCCTTCGACGAAGACACGCGTCTCATTCAGGCGAAGGCGGCCTCGAATCTGGCATTCCTCAAATATCAAGACGACGACTATCCGGGTGAGGTAATCGGCAATTTCTATGGCGCGGGGCGCCTATCGATTTCGCCGGACAGATTTTCGTGGGTACTTCAGGATAACTTTGGTCAACAGCAAATTAATCCGGCTGATCCAGTGACGCCCACGAATTTGGAAAATATCAATTTTGTTTCGACGGGCCCGGATATCACTGTGCCAATGTTTGGGCAATCCGCTCTTCGCCTGTCTGGCCGCTATTCGAACGTGGCCTATCAAACATCAGATCTGAATAACAACCGCCTCGATGGAACGTTGGCGATCCTTGAGACTTTTAGCGCATTCAACACCCTTTCGGCTGATGTTGGCGTGGAAAGCATTCGATACCAAGACAGTGCTATAAACCCAGACTTCGAAACGCAGGAAGCCTATCTGGACTTTGAGTCCAAGCACGCGCGAACGACGCTTTCATTGATGGCTGGCGCTGACCGAGTTACCGGCTCCCTACCTGAGCCTACCCAGCCGCTGGTGCGTCTGACCATCGAGCACGCAGTGTCGGAATCCTCCAGGGTCACCCTAGCCGCAGGCCAGGATTTTTCCGATAGTGGCAATATGTTGGTACAACTTCAGCAGCTCGGTGGACTATCGTATGCTGCGGCGCAGGGTGTGGCGTCCAACGACCCGTTTACCAATCGCTATGGCAGGATTGCTTGGGAATATGACCGATTCCGAACGGGCTTTGGGTTCGACGTTGCTCGATATCAACAAGTGCATCTCGTTGAAACCCAATTTAATGAGGTGCTCTGGGTTGCAGATATCAATTATCGTCGACGCATGACACCCTCGCTCACAGCTACGATTACCGGTGGCTACCTGAATGACACTTTTGAGGTTGCTACTAATAATTTTAGGACGTTGTTCGAAACGGCCGCGTTGAATTGGCAGATTGGCAAGCGGTTGGGCTTGCAGTTCATTTACCAGCACTTTGGACAGTCGGCAAACACCAGTACGAATGAATTCAGCGAGAACCGGATATACGCCATTGTTAGCTATGCGGTGGGAAGGGTGCAGGAGACCGGAGTGGCGGGCGCTCCAGGTGCTCCGGCGACGGTGTTTGGTAGTGGGGCCACTCAGTACTGAATTGCTAGAGCCGGCGAGCGGGAGGGCTGCACATGACGATTCGCCGGGTAGTCCCTGTACTTATCGTTTAGCGCCGATTCTAATGGGAGCGTTTACATGTCAGTGAGAGCAACGATCGCGTCACTTTTCCAAGAGGTGGCGGATCAGCAACACCGGAAGCTAGCTCCTCTCAGTGATGATCTTAAGCTGCTCCAATCGGGATTAGATTCGTTGAGTTTCGCTCTCATCGTGGCGCGGCTTGAAGATTCTCTGGGTTTTGATCCCTTCGATTCGGTAGATCGCTTTCCCGTCACTTTCGGCGACTTCGTGAAGCTTTACGATAGACATCCCGCGTAGCTCTATGTGGCTATGGGGCTCGACTCTAAGAGGTGGCATTGCCCCGCCGGGCTTGCTGCAAGGCCCATCGGCAGCGGTGCCAATCGCCGAACTCGCTGGGCGTTCCTGTCTCGGACCCGATCTTGAGAGGCTGCGTGGGCAAAAATCGATAGTCTTACTAAGAGATCAGCTCACAGCGGCGCTTGCATTGCTAGAGCTGGACGGTGTTGTGCGCCGATTGGTGGTTTGCACACCAGATCTCGCTGCAGAGCATGTGCCACAGATCATTCGCGAGTCCGAGGCAAACGCATTCGTAGGCGACGCTTACACCAGTCATCCCGTAGGGAATTTAGTTGAAATGATGGTCCAGCCGGCCGCGACCCTTAGTTATGAAATCCCAAGCCGGCGCCAAAGTCACGATACAGAATGGGTTCTTCTGACATCAGGTACCACCGGGGTACCAAAACTGGTGTTGCACACGTTGGCAAGCCTGACGAGCGCATTCGCGAATGCGAGGGCGGGAAACGAAGCCGTTGTGTGGAGTACCTTCTACGATATTCGTCGTTATGGGGGGCTGCAGATCTACTTGCGCGCGCTTCGAGCAGGCTCCATGGTTCTGTCGGCACAGGGGGAGCCCGTAGTTGAGTTCATCGGCCGTGCTGGGCGCTCAGGCGTAACGCACATCTCAGGCACGGCTTCCCATTGGCGTCGAGTGCTGATGAGCGGCGCCGCATCATCAATGAGACCACGCTATATCCGGTTATCTGGTGAAGTGGCTGATCAGAGTGTGCTCGATGGGCTGCATGGCGCGTATCCGGATGCAGAAATAGTGCATGCGTTTGCGTCAACCGAGGCTGGTGTCGCGTTCGAAGTGACGGATCGACAAGCGGGATTTCCAGAGACCCTACTGGATGCGCCGACTCAAGGTGTCGAACTCAAGATAGAGAATGGGACGTTGCGTGTGCGCTCGCCCGGTAATGCAATGCGTTATCTCGGCGCCTCGGCGGTGCCGATTAGCGCTCCCGACGGCTTTGTAGATACGGGCGATCGAGTCGAGCTGCACGACGGTCGTTATACTTTTGTTGGGCGCACAGGGGGTGTGATCAACGTTGGCGGCCTCAAGGTTTATCCTGAGGAGGTGGAAGCTGTTATCAATTCACATCCCTGGGTGCAGATGTCGCGCGTACGGGCGCGACGCAACTCCATCACTGGAGCGGTCGTAGCGGCCGAAGTGGTGATCAAGATGAATAATGAAGCGAGCGAGCTAGCCCCGGATGAGGAAAGTCTTCGGAAAGAGATAATTGAACAATGCGCCGGCGCGCTGGCCAGCTACAAAGTGCCTGCGCTAGTGCAATTCGTCAAACGTTTGGAGATCTCCGCTGCCGGGAAATTGGTGCGCGCTGATGCTTAATGTAATTGTCACTGGTGGCAGCCGGGGTTTAGGACTTGCAATCTCTTCTACCCTTGCCGCGAGCGGTTACCGCGTCATTGCCATTGCTCGCTCCGAGAGTCAAGAAATTCAGCAGGCAATCAGCAACCTAGGAGGGGGCGGCGAGGAGCGTCTGAATTTCCTGTCTTACGATCTCTCGGATCTGCGCAATATTGGTGCAATGGTGAGTAGCCTGCGGAAGAGGTATGGCCCTATATACGGTTTAGTAAATAACGCAGGTATAGGAACCTCCGGCGTCCTGGCAATGATGCGTGAAGAACAAATCGAGGCGCTTACCAAATTGAACATCAATGCACCGATGGTTCTTTCCAAGTATGTCCTTCGGTCAATGATGATCGAGCGCGTGGGCCGGGTGGTAAATATTTCCTCGATCGTTGCCAGCAGGGGATTTAGCGGGCTTTCCGCCTACTCGGCCACTAAAGCGGCACTGCTGGGATTTACGCGCTCGTTGGCACGCGAGGTCGGACCGCTCGGGATCACGGTAAATGCCATTGCGCCGGGGTTTATTAGTACTGAGATGACTCAGGATCTTAATGAGGGTCAGCGCGACCAGATCGCTCGACGAAGCGCGCTTCGTCGCTTGGCAGAAGCTGAAGATATTGCAGGAGCGGTCGAGTACTTATTGAGCGACCGGGCGAGAAATATCACAGGCACGACGCTGACGATTGACGCGGGCAACACCGCATAAACTGGCATCTTAGATGCGTTGTAGGCCAGCTTGGAGTTGCCTGAAAACGTCAACTGTCAGCGGAAGAAATGCGCCGGAATTACGATCTACGTAATACAATGGGTCTTGAGACTGGTTCGGGTCGAAGGACTGCGTAGCTAAAAGCTGTTTGTTCAGCTTCAACGTTCCAGTGAGATCAATACTGGAAACAATTCGAATAAAAACCGGCCGCGCATATTCGGGCAGTTGCTTTTCCAAATGAGCTTTCAGCTTTCGTAAGTCAAAGCCGTCATGCACCGCTACCGCGGTCATTCCGGCGCGCCCATCGAATCCGGCAACACGCACACCGTATACCGCAGCGTCAACCACGCCATCGCAGGCCAGGACTGTGGCTGTGACTTCAGTAGTAGATACATTTTCTCCCTTCCAGCGAAAGGTATCTCCAATGCGATCGGCAAAATAGTAAAACCCCTCGGCGTCGTGCCGCATCAGATCACCCGTTCTGTACCATGCATCTCCTTGCTCAAAGACATCTCGCAGAATCTTCCTGTCGGTAGCTGCGCTGTCCGCGTAGCCTTCGAACCGACCAATCGAGCGGTCCTTGCCATCGCTTATTTGGCCCAGAGCTTCGCCAATTTCTCCGACGGAGCAGCGCAGGCAACGGCCCTCGTCGTTTCGGATAGGCATTTCAGAAAACACATCAAACCGGACCAACGCTACGGGCAGGCGATGTGCAAGAAATGCGGGTATCTTGCCAATAGAGCCGATGCGTCCTTCGCAGTTATACAGCGAGAAATTACCTTCGGTAGCGGCGTAATACTCAAGGATGTTCGGAATGCGGAATCGTTCTTGAAACGGCTGCCACACCTCAGCGCGTAGGCCATTCCCGCAGCAAAGCCTAAGCCTATGTTGAGTTTCCAAAGGCTGCGACCGGTTGGCAAGCAGGTAGCGGCAGAGCTCACCAATGTACTGGAACAGGGTGCAATGCTCCGAGACGACATCATTCCAGAATTCGCGCGCGGAGAATCGCTCCCTAAGAATGACGGCGCCGCCGCCTACCAGCGTGGCCCCGGCCGCCACTACGCCGCCTACGCTATGATAAAGGGGCAGACAGTTATACATGCGATCCTGATCCGTCACCTGCATCATGCCGGCGAACCAGTGCGTCCACTGCATGATGCGTAAGTGACTAACTCTTGCTGCTTTGGGTAATCCAGTAGTGCCTGACGTGTAGATATAAAGCGCTGGGTCACGGAGGCTTGGATAGGCACACTCTTCTGGCGCTACTGGTCCGGAATCTAATTTGGAGGAGACGTCGTCGAGCTGCGGCCGCTGTTTTGACTCGCCCCCGAAAATCCACGACTCAATCTTGGTCGGCAAATGCGGCTCAGCGCTGTCTAGGGCATTCTCGAGTCTGGCATCGGCGATCGTGATCCGCGGTGCCGCGGCTGCTATGCAGTGGGCCAAAGCGGAGCCAGACAGTTGTGTGTTGAGTAATGCGATCGTTACACCGAGGCGGGACAGGCCAATCCAGATCGCTAGATACTCCGGTCTATTCGGCATCAACAGGCACACCACATCGCCCTTGGCAAGTCCGCGAGCTAAACCCCACCGCGCAATGCGATTCGCATATTCCGAGAGCTGCGCATACGTTAGTGTGGTTTTTGGTGAACTAAGCGCCACGGCGGCGCCGTGCTCTGCCGCAAGTGTCTCGATGAGGACGGGAAACGTACGGAACGGATATTCCTCGATGGATGCCGTCCGCTCCAGTGCGCGAATCCAGGCTTTGAGAGATGATTCCATACGTGGGTATTACCGACGGGACATAATGCCATGATAGATTCTCGCGTGGCGTGGAATGTGAACGGGCTACACGGTTTGTACGCCCAAGACTGATTAGTCTTTAGGGCAAAACTATGAAACAAGAGACCATTGCGCTTCACGGCGGCTTTGACTGCGATCCGACCACCAAGGCGGTTGCGGTGCCGATCTACCAGACTGTGGCTTACGCGTTTGACAGCGCCGAGCATGGCGCGGCCCTCTTTAACCTCGAGGTGGAGGGTTATCGCTACTCGCGAATTGCCAATCCTACGAATGCCGTTCTTGAGCGGCGGGTCGCCGATCTTGAGGGAGGCGTCGAGGCGCTTTCTGTAAGTTCGGGCCAGACGGCCTTGTACTATGCTGTACTGACCGTGACAGAAGCGGGACGAAATATTGTTTCCGTTCCCCAGCTGTATGGCACAACGCACACGCTGTTTGCTCATGTGTTGCCAAAGTTTGGGATTACTTGCAGATTTGCACCCTCCGACCGACCCGAAGATCTTGAGCGGCTGATCGATCACAACACGAGGGCCGTCTTCTGCGAGACCGTGGGTAACCCGGCTGGCAATGTTTGTGATCTTGAGGCCATGGCCGAGATGGCGCATCGGGCTGGGGTGCCCTTGATCGTTGACAATACTGTGCCCACCCCGATTCTGTTGCGACCCATCGATTTTGGCGCCGACGTCGTGCTGCACTCGTTAACCAAATTCCTGGGAGGCCACGGCACGACCCTAGGAGGCATTATCGTTGATAGCGGGCGCTTTTCTTGGACACAGCATGCGGCGCGCTTTCCGATGCTGACTCAACCCGATGAGTCGTATCATGGCCTTGTTTATACGGAACATTATGGAGCCGGCGCCTTCCTTGGTCGGACGCGGAGCGTCTTTCAGCGCACCATGGGCGCTGTGTTAGCGCCGATCAGTGCATTTTTGCTGCTGCAAGGGATTGAAACCGTGGCGCTGCGAATGGATCGCCATGTGGAGAACGCGCGTCGCGTCGCGGAGTTCCTACGGGCCGATAAACGGGTGGCTTCGGTCAGCTACGCCGGATTTTCTGACAGCCCTTACTTTCCGCTGGTTCAAAAGTACCTGGGTGGCCGCGCTTGCTCATTGCTGACCTTTGCGATTCGGGGGGGGTTCCATGGCGGTACGCGTTTCTATGATGCACTGCGCTTATTCAAACGACTGGTCAATCTGGGCGACGCCAAATCACTCGCCTGCCACCCAGCCTCTACCACCCATCGGCAGATGTCCCCCGAAGAGCAGCGGCTTGCAGGGATAGGGCCTGAGACAATTCGTCTGAGCGTTGGCATCGAGCATATAGACGATATCTTAGAAGACTTGGATCAGGCATTGGCCGCGGCGGTGACCTGAGTTTAGTGAGCGATACATGACCCATCCAATAGACATTCCGCCGCCACCAGAGAGCCTTTTTCCGGACCGGCGCGAGCGCGAGCGCCTGGATCACTGGCTCACACGGGAGCTGGCACTCGCCCAGGAACGCGTAATTTCTGGCCCCGTAATGCCCACAGTGGACATGGCGCGTTTTGGCGAGGAACTGGCAAAGTTTGATTTTCAAAGCCCACACGCATCGGAGGAGCTCTTGAGCTGGGTAATATCGCAGCTGGAGCACGGCGTGGTGCACATGAACCATCCACGCTACTTTGGCCTGTTCAACCCTGCGCCAAACTTCCCGGCCCAGCTAGCCGACCGTATTGTCGCGTCCTTCAATCCACAATTGGCGAGCTCCGGATCGTCCCCTGTCCCGGTTGCAATTGAACGACATCTGATTCGCACGATAGCCGTGCGGGCCGGGCTACCTCGCGAATCCGGTGGGCATTTTACCGTCGGCGGATCCGAAGCGAATTACACGGCGCTGATCTGCGCGTTGACTCGCGCAAGCCCGGACTTCGCCAGGGACGGTGCGCGGGCTTTTTCGGGGCCGCCGACGATGTATACCTCAGTCGCCTGCCAGCCGGCGTGGTTCAAAATTGCTCATCAGGCCGGTCTTGGGCACCGCGCTGTGCGCTTGATACCGACCGACGGACGTGGCTGTATGGATACCAAGGCGCTTCGGGAGATGGTCGCTGAGGATCGCAGTCAGGGGCGGATTCCGGTAATGATATCTCCGACTGCCGGCACTACAGGTGCAGGAATGGTCGATCCATTAGTGGACTGCACGGCGATCGCCAGAGAGTACAACGCTTGGTGCCATGTCGATGCGGCCTGGGGAGGTGCTGCTCTGGCTTCCGAGCAGTTACGAGGCCTATTGATGGGTATAGAAGATGCCGATTCGATAACAATTGATGCGCACAAATGGCTCGCAACGACTATGGGCTGCGGCATGTTCATCACCCGACACCCTGCTGTCTTGAGTGAGGCATTTAGGGTTAGCGCCGCATTTATGCCATCACAAGATGCTGGCTTGGATCCTTACCTCAACAGCGCGCAGTGGTCACGCCGGTTCCTTGGCCTGCGGCTGTTCCTGTCACTTGCAGTCAGCGGGTGGGCCGGCTATGCGCAACACGTTGAGCGGGCCGTCGCCGTTATTGAGCGAGCCAAGCGTTTGCTGCTAGAGCGCGATTGGTCTGTCGTCAACGACTCGAGGCTGGCGGTGCTGTGCGCTCTGCCACCCGAGGGTTCAAGGCCAGTTCGCGATATCGCGCGTCGCGTGCTCAATTCCGGCCTTGCATGGGTGGCCGTGGCTGAGTTCGAGGGCCGCGATGTAATCCGGATCTGTGCCACTCACGGGGAAACCACCGAAAGAGACGTTGAGATTTTGGCGGAAGTTCTAGACGAGGCCGCGAAGATCTAACAGCCGGCTCATCAAGGCCTCGACCGATTCAATCGAGGCAAAATTCTCAGGCGATATTTCGCCCTGGGCGATGGTCAAGTCAAATTCCACTTCTAGAGATAGCATCAGGTTGACCATCTTGATCGAACTGACACCTAACTCACTCAGCCGAGCATCGATGGGGAGTGGTCGCGTGGCAGCCGGCGGCCCAAGGACCTGGCGAACCAGCCCAATGACCCGCTCTCGAGTCGTGCGATCTGCGCTGCGCTGGTCACTGCGGTCATTCATTTTACAATCATACCATCACGCCGCGGGGCGGGCTTGCGCCCCCTTGAAGCGCTTGTTCAATATATGAGAGCCAGTTCGCATAAAGAATTATTGACGAAGCTTGCCAGGTGTCTGTGAGCTCCCGGGCTTCAGCCTCGAACGGGAATTGCGAGATCAACTGCGGTGACCGTTGGGCGATTGCCAGCCCGCGAAACTGCGCCAGGCGGGCGCCTGCGGGTTCCGAGAAGTACCCTTGAGGCAGCGTCGGGTATTGGGAGTGGGTGCCAGCAAGATATCGCGCGACATCGCGACGGTATTCCCTAAGCAGCGTACATGAGTGGTATTCCGGGTGTCCTTGAAAGAACACCATCAAGCTCCGACGCTGCCTTGTGAATACGTTGGCGCCCGTGACCGGTGATTCGCTAGCGATTGCGTAGCCTGCCTCCCGGAGCTTGTTCACTGGGAGATCATTCCATCGGGACTGGGGGGTCCACAGTGGGGCAGCTAGCCCGGCGTTTAACGGATGATCCCTGAGCAAGTCATGAGCGAAGACGCCGCAGAATTTCTCGTCACGACGCTGTCTGCCGATTCCGCTAAGATGCTGCACGGCAGCATGAGCCGCCAGGCACGACCAGATGCTCGACACCGTGTGCTCGTTCGCCCATGCAAGCACCTCCACAAATCGGTCCCAATAGGGCTCCTGGTCTAGCACGGCGGCCAGCGGCTCCGCGCCGGTCACAATCAGGGCGTCCGGAGGGTCCTCTTGTAAAACAGTCAGGGGCCAATAGGACTCGTGCAAGTGGCGCTGGGCCTCGGGGGCTCGTTTCACCTCGGGCAAATAGGAGAGACGCAATCGCACGTCGCGCTCACCTGCCGCTGCACCCAGGAGAGTCGAGAACTGGGACTCAGTGGCCTCCAGCGCTGCGTCAGGCATGTTGTTGATCAGCCCAATGACAACGCTGGCGCGCCAGGTCGAAAAGACAGGCGCGCGTCGGTGCGGGCGCGTTATCGCGCCTGGCTTCTCGACCTTAAATGGCATCGGCTAACACAGATGTGAACCTGATCAAAGTCCTATTTATCACGGGGTGCGTCGCAATCGAGCTTAATGTATCGTCAACAATCGCCAAATAGGCGGAATAGCGTCACCAATACGAAGCGCCGATGCCTATGCAAACACCTGCCGTCATCGCCACTCATGGGAATCTGACTGGCAAGGCCCGTGCTCAGATAGCTGCTGGCATTGCGGCACAGCATGCGGCCTCGGTGGATGCGGGCTCGCGCTTTCCAGCTGAGGCCTTCGCGGCCATCAAGCAGCAACGTTTACTCAGTCTCCTAGTGCCAAAGGAATTAGGCGGTGAAGGCGCCTCGATTTCCGAAGTCGCTGATGTTTGCTACCAACTTGCTCAGGGCTGCTCCGCGACCGGCATGATTTATGCGATGCATCAGGTCAAAGTTGCCTGCGTCGTACGCCACATGCACGACAACCTTACGCTACAACACTTGATGCGACGCCTTTGCACTGAACAGTTGCTGCTCGCCTCGTCAACGACCGAAGGCTCCGGAGGCGGGAACGTGCGTGCAAGTGAGGCCGCGGTGGTGCGTGAGAGGGATAAGATATCACTCGAGCGTCGTGCCACTGTGATTTCCTACGGAGCGTTTGCCGACGGCATTGTTACGACAGCGCGCCGGTCGGCAGATGCGCCTGCAAATGATCAGGTTTTGATCTTTTTTCTGAAGGAGAATTACACGCTGAGCCCCCTGCAGGGTTGGCAGACTCTGGGCATGCGCGGAACGTGCAGCGATGGCTACCTGCTCAAGGCGGTGGCTTCGGCTGACCATATCTTGCCGCAGCCCTACGAGGAAATTCATGCGCACACCATGGTGCCGTGCGCGCACCTTTTTTGGGGCTCAGTGTGGGCTGGGATCGCTGCGAGTGCGACTGCGCGGGCCCAGGGGTTTATTCGCCAGGTGCTGCGGCAAAGTAATGGGCAATTGCCTCCGGGTGCACCTGAATTCACCAAGGCACTGGCCAGCCTGCGCACTCTTCGCGGCATGTTGGCCAATGCTGTGCGCACTTATGAGCGGCAGATGAATGATCCGAAGAGCCTATCTGGAATGGAATTCCAGTCGATGATTACGCTAACGAAGGTGGAGGCGTCCGAGCTAGCGGTGTCAATCGTATTGATGGCTTTGCGAGTGTGCGGTCTCTCGGGTTACCGCACCGACACCGAGTTTAGCATCGAGCGCCAGCTTCGCGATGTGTTGTCGGCCCCACTGATGATCAACAATGAGCGGATATTGGCGAATCTGGCGACACCCTCAGTGTTGGCGCCAATCCCCTCCGGCATCAGTGACTGATCGCCAAGGGATTTGGGAAGATTGGCCCGTTGGCCCGTTGGCCCGTTGGCCGCGTGGGACCGAAATCGCCGTGCAGTGTGGGGAAAAAGATGACCTCGATACCGTTGGACTCCTCCGTGTCAGACCCGCTAGCTAAGATTGGAGAAGCGATCTTCCGAAAGCTGGGTGTCGATGGCGTATACGGCCGCACCGAAGTTTATGAGAATGTAGTTGAGCGGCTCGGTGCTTATATCTCACGACTACGCGACCCCAGGGCCGAGGTCCTGCGTTTTCCGCCGGTTATGAGTCGCATGCAACTTGAGAAGTCCGGGTATCTCAAGAGCTTTCCTAACCTGCTGGGCTGCGTATGTGCTTTGCATGGTAGCGAAAGTGCCATTCGCGCCGCTGCTGATTCGCACGAGGCCGGAGGTGATTGGACGAAATCCCTTAGTCCATCAGATCTGGTACTGTCGCCAGCAGCTTGTTATCCGTTGTATCCGCTGGTCGCTGAACGTGGCGTGGTACCGCAAGGCGGTCTGTTGTTTGATGTTAGTGCTGATTGCTTTAGACGAGAGCCATCCCGGGAGCTAAACCGTCTGCAGTCGTTTCGAATGCGCGAGTTTGTCCAAATAGGCACTGCGGACACCATTACGGAGTTCCGTAATCAATGGATGCCACGTGCCGAGCAGATGGCCGCCGAGCTGGGACTACCGTGCAAAATTGAAGTCGCGAGCGACCCGTTTTTCGGTCGAGTCGGCCAGGTGATGGCCGTCAGTCAATTGCAGCAATCCCTGAAATTCGAGTTGCTCATTCCCTACCATGAAAAAGCCACACCTACCGCGTGTATGAGTTTCAACTACCATCGGGATCACTTCGGACAAGTTTGGGGGATCAGCACTGGACCTGAACAAGCGGCCCATACCGGTTGCGTTGCTTTCGGCATGGATCGCCTGGCGGTGGCTCTGTTTTGCAATCACGGTACTGACGTGACGAGGTGGCCCAATACAGTACGTACTGCGCTCAACTTCGGCTAGGTTGGCCCGGTCCGTCTGCCAATGGCAATAGGTTGAGAGCAAAGGCGTCGTATCGTTCACTGACGCGGCCTCGTAGCGTGGCCTCGACTCGAGTGCCTAATGTCGCCCGCGGTAAATTAAGATGCAAGCAAGGACATAGGAATGGCTGATCGAGCCGCAGTTGAAGGGGTACTCACAGGGCTTTATGCGGCTCGGTGTAGTGGCGACCTAGCAAGTTTGTGCGGCGCGTTTGATAAGGACGCTGCCTTAAGGATCGCAGGTACAAGCGCTGGAAAGCCTATCGCAATGGCAGCCAAGGGCATGACGGATATCCGCCCATGGCTCGCGTTGCTAGTAAAGTCATTTAAGGTTTCTGATCAAGTCATATTATCGCTTCTCATTGATGGCAATCGGGCTGCCGTACACTGGCACGCCAACATCCTCTCAAGGATTACGGGCGTCGTGGTATCTACAGAGCTTTTCGATCTGGTCGAGGTCCATGAGAAGAGAATCGTGAGTTATGTGGAATTATTCTTGCCGCGCTGACTGACCGAAGTTCGACCCCGCTCGCACCTTTGGCGTCGGTTAGCAGGAGTCTGAAGCAAGGTCGCGCATGTATGGAAGGAATCGAAACGCCAAAAACCATCGCAAGCGGTGCAGCGATAATCTCTGCAACAGAACCCGATTGGTCGCGCGAACTTAAGCCGGCCTTTACGTGGGCCCCAGGAAAATCGTTGCTGGCGAGTCTACGTAGCTATGAACGATGGCAGGCGGAAAGGAATCCAATTGCCCTCATCTTGCGGATGGTGGCTGTGCTGCGCCACCGATTTTGGACTGTGATAACCGGTGCCGACATCCCCCTAGGGACTCAGATAGGCGGCGGCCTGCTACTGCCCCATCCGAACGGCGTAGTAATTCACCCTGCCGCTGTAGTTGGCCCAAATTGCTTGATATTTCAACAGGTCACTCTGGGCGTCGGGTCAACGCGCGCTCCGATAATCGGAGGGCACGTTGATATGTATCCGTCCGGCCATCCCACCCTTGATGGCCAGTCGATCAGTGCGTCGTCGGTTGGCTGAGTTTCCAGGCGCCAGGCAGCAACTCGCCGATGCGGCTCTGCGGAGTTAACGGCAACCGCTC
>Ga0182030_10004632_pt1 | contig 29327 bp, 28 predicted proteins | sample 812S3MmetaG_FD_121299 | JGI IMG/M metagenome (GOLD analysis project Ga0182030, IMG submission 121299) | Permafrost microbial communities from Stordalen Mire, Sweden - 812S3M metaG (Illumina Assembly) | ecosystem: Environmental > Terrestrial > Soil > Wetlands > Permafrost | place: Sweden...
AGTCACCACGCTTTTCACCAGCCTGACCCAGGGCGGCCATGCGCTGCAACAAAGTGAAGCCGCCATGTCCTCGCTGATGGACTCCTGGCTGTTGTTGCAGGACTTGGAGGGCAACGGCGAACGCAATCGTGTGCTCTACGTGGTTAGAACAGAATCTTGAACAGACATTTTGGGAGAAGTTCTTCTTGCAAGCTCAACGACTGCCAAGATCTCCAACTCGAAGGCTAAGCGTGTGTGGAACTTTGGTGAGAGGCGGCCATGAGGGGGCCTCCCTGGACCTGCGCCGCCGCTGCGGGAACTGCCAACGGCAACGGCTGCCCGGAGTTACCGGCGGCTGCTTCCGTCTCGTTACCGCGATTGCCCAAGCGTGCCGGAGGAGCCATCGGGTCGAGGAATTGGCCGACCACGGTCGGCGAGACTTTGGCATCGATGCCATAGACCGGCGGCCAGTATTTTGGCAGCCAAGCCGTGCCGAACACGCGGTCGATCACTGGAAAAATAGAGGCGAAATTGCGGTCGCGATTCTCGTCGTTGGTGTGGTGCCAGTGGTGGAAAGCCGGAGTCGAAATCAACCACTCCAATGGTCCGAAACGCCAGCGGATATTGGCATGGATGAAATAGGTCCAGATTGTTCCAAAGACCATCACGAGTGCCACCACAGGGTCAATGCGATGGGTTGAAGCTTGAGCCAATCCGAGCAGATAGACCGGGGCCAACGCACACATCCGGGTAAAGACTATGTCGAAGGGATGGGCGCGGCTATTTACCAGCCAGTCGAGTTCTTCGGCACTATGATGGATCGCGTGGAACCGCCACAGAAAAGGAACGACATGCAACGCCCGATGGCCCCAATACGAGCCGAAGTCGCTGACCAGCAATACCACGGGAATTTTTAGCCAAAGCGGCCAGAGGGCGACTGCGGAATAAAGGCCACCCGGATCGGCTCCCCGCAACGCGCGGGCCAGCATTAATAGCGGAACAGCGATGATGGCCGCTGGAAACAGGCTATTGATGAAGTACCAAGCGAGATCAACACCCACCTGCTTGCGCCAGATCTTAGCGGGATGCAGCGCGAACAACCGCTCTAACGGAACGAAGATGCAAACCAACAACACGAGCCAGACCGCCAACCGTCCCACATCGATGGCAAAACTTAAGGCATGCCGGGCAAGGTGGTGATCGATCATCGCGTCATGGCTCCATTCCAACTGGGAATATTATTGGCGGCATTGGCGACCAAAGCGCCGCGCGGCAATACCGAGCGTCGTTGCGGCAATACCGAAAAGAGCAACCGTCGAAGTCGCGTCTGGCGCCGTTTGTGTTTGGGTCAGCACCACATCGTCCAGCAAAACAAACGGGGGCTCAGTCACGGGTGGCGCTCCTTCAGCGAGGAACGAGAGCAATTCCGAACTGCTTGTGGCAGTATAATCGAATGTTACCTTAGCCCACGGAACAAAGCCTTCGCTGGCGTTGTCTTGGGGCGCTGTATCCTGGGTCACACCTCCCAAGCTCACCGCGAGCACGTTGGTCGTTACACCGGTGAAGCCGACTTGCTGCGCGCTCGCCCAGTAGAAGGACAAGGCGTAGGTTTGGCCAGGGGTCAAGCCCGTGATTGTCTGTTGAAGGGCATCAACTTGGGCACCTGCACCAGGCGAAAGATAGCTATCCAAGCCGACAATGTTAGGCGTTCCACCCGCAGGAGAAGGGGTGAAACCATTGGCGACATTGCCTGAAACGCCGTTGACAACATTGGGGTTGCCTGGGCCATACATGGACGTGACGTTACCAAAATTATTAGCCGCCCCAGTCGAATCGGCCGCTGAACCGGGCGCGAAGACGAAATTGTAGGCGGGCGAGGTATTTCCAGGGGCGTTTGCCCAGTCAGTAAGCGTGGTATTGTATCCTATTTGGCCAGTCCCGCCGTTAAGTGAAAAATCACCATTTTGGACCAGATTGGGTCCGGCATTAGCCCTTTGCGTCGCGCCCAAGGCGACGAAACCACACAAAGCGGTGGCAAGCAGTTCGGTTTTCAAGGTATTCATATATTGATACGTGTTTAAGGTTTTCAATCAATTCTTGTTTTTTACTTCACAATTTTTACTAAGCCGGTGGTGGGGAAAGCATAACCCGGGCCACTACGAAAGCCGGTTGAGGGGAAAGAATTTGAGGCAGGGCTAAAAGCTTGCAATAGAATACATTCCTGTGAAAAATTGAGGTGGGCCAAGCCACTTGAAAGTATTAGGCAGGTTCTGCAAAACCGTCAACTCTTCCGACATTTGTCGACATTCTTTACGTTGTTAGCAAATCTACTTGTGATATTTTGGGGCCGGGGATTTTGAAGCGAAGTGACGGAGGACTGTGAAGCCAGCAATAGTGCCGACGGTCGATAGAAGGCCATCGCGTATGGCCGAGTCACGCCCGTTCCGATTCGTTGTCCGTCTGGTGGCGATTTTTGAACACGAAGATCAGAACTCTGAGCAGAAAAGTCCAAAAAGCCACATTCAACCTTTTTCGATTCCGGAACTTGGTCATGTTCGACTTGGCAGTCAGGTGCGGAACAGTAGAATTAGCGCTATTAACCTATATATACAGCTTTTCTAATTCAAGTCGCAGGTCATCGACCTAAATAGTAATATCTTCTTAGGGGTCAATAACCCGCAAAACTATCTGCTTCAAGGGCTTACCTTCAAAACGATGTTAAGAGCAATGTGTCAGGCAGATTTGAAATGAGTCGGGAAATTTTACACATCATCATTGACAGATCTGGGTGAAATACAGTGTGAAGCAATTCACTTTGGCCCAATCGTTTGCAGCAATCCTGGCAGTCCAAGGCCACCAAGGCAAGGTCGCCTGGCGGTTGGAGATGTCGGATTTCATTGCAGTTTGGGTTTCCAGTCGCCGATGCGGATCGATCTGAACCGGATTGTAAACACTTTATAATGAGCCTGATGCATGGAGCATATAAAACAATGGAATGTATGGCATAGAAATAGCTTACTAGACAACCTGAGTGTGCTTTCGGATATCTCTCAATGCTATCCCGAGATGCTGGGGAGATCCGGGGCAGAAAAATCAACTAATCGATGCGTTCTATGAAGTTTTGAGATGCGTTGAAATAGAATAGTGCCACGGAGACATGCTGCTCATCCTAACTTGTGCAAGGACACGCCTTGCGGGGCCGGTGTAAAGTTACAACCGACACGATGGATATAACTCTGTAGGCGAAGCGCGGAAAGCTTTTAGTGTGAGTGACTATTATCAGGTCTTATGCAAGAAAGAATAGAAGATGTTTCAGAGTGCAGAGTGGCCTCGCGGCTGCAACGAGAAGGAATCTCGTGTCACTTGCATCGCAGTTGCGGTCCCATTTTGGGGCGCACTGTTTTATAACGATTTTCGTGCGTTCGGCCCCGGATGGCTGAAAGCTGGAATACAAACAAGGATGTTACAGAGCGCGCCCCTTATTTGGCGCCGGCATTAAGCTTGCCCGTGAGAATGCCGTAACGGCAAGCGATGATACCTGTGAAATATAAGGTCAATAATAGTTAATGAAGTCATGGATAATTTGAGCCTAACATCGAAAGTCATGCTGCCGTTGTCAGATTACAACAGCCCGCTGCCGGAGATTGCGACCAAGGCGGCAGAACATTCCGGGAAAAACGGCCATCAGCCGCAAAGGAACGGCTCGCAAAAAAATGGAGAATCCGTCTCCGAAGCCAAACACTCCACCCGCGAATCGTTGGAAAATATTTTATCGATGGTCGCTATTCTAGGTGACTTTGCCATGATTATATTGGGCGCCGTTTTGGCGAATTTGATCTGTCACAGCAATCTGATTCCCACTTCCATACAAAGCCTGCCCGCCCCCGCCATCTCAGAATGCTACAGCTTGATCTTGTGCGGTTCGCTGATAGTGCTTTGGGAATTGAAAGGACGGGAGCTTTACAGTTACAGGAGTCTGTTGGCCCCGTCAAAAATCTGGCTTAGGTTTATGGAAGCATTGGGTTTTTGCCTGGTGGCTTTCCTGGGGATCAGCGTAGTGGTGCGGACCAATCCACGGATTCCATGGACATTTTTTGTATGCGCCGCAAGCGTCACATTTCTGGTCATATACCATTGGCGGCTGCTCTTGAGTCAGATCATTCGGCACCCCGCGCTTTCCCGGCGGTTGCGCCAAAGGCTGGTGGTGATTGGGGGAGGGTTGCAGACCCTGCGAATGCAGAAGGCGCTGGCAGAGAATCATGACGTTGAGTTTGTCGGCTGGGTGCAGGCGATCAAGCCGAACCAGGTTACGGAGCTGGAGAAACACCGCCTGGGCTCGTTGCATGAATTGGGCTCCATCCTGCAAAGGAATTCAGTCAATATTGTTGTTCTTACCGAGTCGGAAAGTTTGCAGCGGGAAGGGGTGATGGCGGTGGCCAAGGCCTGTGAAAACGAACATGTGCAATTCAAGATGGTGCCTCACTTTTTTGAGGTATTAATTTCCGGCATTCGGCCTGAAACGATCGGGGGAATTCCGCTGCTGGGGGTCGATAGCCTGCCCTTAAAGGGCTACAGGAACCGGTTGATCAAACGAACGGTCGATATCATTGGCGCATTAGTCGGACTGACGATGTCAGCGCCGATCATAGCAATCTTTGGCGCTTTGGTTTATTGGGAGTCACCCGGCCCCATTTTATACAAGCAGACCCGCGCCGGACGCAACGGGCGGTTGTTTTCCATTATCAAAATTCGCAGCATGCATATTGCGGCCGAAGCCCACGGGAAACCGCAATGGGCCCAGAAAAAGGACGAGCGCCGGCTGCGCGTGGGCGCCTTCATGCGGGAATGGAATATCGACGAGGTGCCGCAGTTTTGGAATGTTTTGTGCGGGGACATGAGTTTGGTGGGACCGCGCCCGGAGCGGCCGGAGTTCATCAACCGATTCAAATCCAAAATCCCGCATTACCAGGCGCGGCATCTCTACCGGCCGGGCATGACTGGCTGGGCGCAAATCAACGGCTGGCGGGGCAACACGGATTTGGAGGAACGCATTCGCCACGACATTTGGTATCTTGAAAACTGGAATGTCTGGCTGGATTTCCGCATCATGCTGCAAACATTTTATCGGCGGGAAAACGCATATTAACCCATTCCGACTGAGTTTAGGCCGTTCAAGCCGGAGGCCTCCTTCCCGATGGAAATGACAAATTGCCTTTCCTCGAAAAAATCCATCAAAAAAAGCTCGCAAAGCCCCGTTCATGGGCCGAAATTACTCTCGAGCTTGCTTCGACAAAACATGGTTGCCACCGAAAACAAAGCCGGGAATTCCAGAGATGGGGATTGTATCGTGAGTAGTTGGGATCGGAATGAAAGGCAGTTGGGGTGTTCCGGTGATAACGCCATTGTGTTTGCCCGGTTGAGCGGCGGTTAATTGACATGGAAGAAGACCCACCAATTTATCAAGCGCAGATAGGTTTTGCAGCCCGTTTCTTCCACCAATTGGATCGTTTCAAAAGGCTTCTTTTAAAATATTGCTGGATACCGATACTGACCTTTGCGCTGTGCGAGGGGGGGCAATGGTATATGCTCCGGAAGGTTCCGCCCGCTTTTGCGTCTGTGGGAAGGATGATCGTAAATGTGAAGCTCTCCATCCCCGATGCCAATGTCTATTCCGAAGACGTCAACAACTTTCTTGGCACACAGATCGCGTTAATGGAAGGGGATACGGTCCAATATCGCGTGAGGCACAAATTGTCCGAAAAGCCGGAGCTTCATCCGGCGCCGGTTCACATGGATGTCACACTTTTGCCCAAATCCAGCATCTTCAGTCTCAGGGCAGTGGGAGAAGATGCCGCCTATACTCAGGCGTATTTACAGGCGACCATGGATGAATACGTCAATTTAAAAAGGGATTTGCTTGAAAAAACTTCCGCTTCCGCCGAATCCAGCATGGAGGCGACCCTCGAGGACCTGGCGTTGGAACTGAAAAAGAGCAAGGAAGATGTAATCAATTACCAATCGAGCAACAAGGTCGTTTTTTTGCAGCCGACCGGAGGCAATAGCGCCGCCGATTTTTTATCATCTAAAACCCGACAGCTTGCCGAAAAGAGATCAGAGTTGAAAACGCTGGAACAGCTTACCTTCGATCAGAATTTAGAGCGGCAACAGGGTATTTTTGCACAAGGTCCTGGGACACAGTTAGTGGAACCTAACAATATTCCAAAACAACCGTTACCAGGCCCTCCCGGCACCGTTTCACAGCAAAGCTCAAATGCACCCCCGCAGCCGGGCCCCGCCCAAACCCAGGCTAATAACGATGCGACCCAAAAGAACATCCCCCCCAACTTGGGAGAGTTGGAGGTGGCCTACCTCCAGGCTAGGCAACAATTAGTCATCTTGAACACGAAACGGGATATGTTGCTTAAAAGGCTTTGGCCCACGGCGCCTGCCGTACGCGAGGTGACCTATGAGATCGCAACCCAGGAAAATCTCCTGAAGGGGTTTAAGGAGCAAAGTGAGGCCCAGTTGAAAGACCGGAAATACATCCTTGGGTCGGAGATTAAAACCTTGGAGGAAGAAGTTCAGGAATGGGAGACAAACGCTCTGGATGCGAGTAAAAAACTGTCAGCTTTCAAAGCACTTGAGGAAAATCAGAGGCGGCTGCAAACCCGACATGACGAAATGCAGGCCCACTTGCAAACCCTCAAGGTCGATAAAGGAATCGGCCAGGAAAGCGTCACTGTTCTCGAGCCGGCCACCATGGCAGAGTCCATCCCTCCCGAAAAATTAAAGCATTTGATCATGGCGGGATTGACCGGCTTGATCCTGGGAATTGGCATAGTGCTCTTTATAGACCGATTGAATGACCGTCCCAGTTCCTCTTCGGAGTTGGAGAAGCTTCTTCCCGTGCCGGTGCTTGGCCAGATTCCACTGCTGAAAGCAAAGAACAGAAGATCGGAAGTGCCCATCCTCCAGTTGGATGACGACCGCTACCCGCTGATCGAAGCGTATCGCAGTTTTCGGTCCGCGCTGCTCTACAAGGATTCGGCCAAGGACCAGCCAAAGGAAATGTCCCAGAGTATCGTGATCACCAGCGCCTGTCCCAATGACGGCAAATCCATGGTCTCCTCCAACTTCGCTGTCACTCTGGCCCAGGCCGGAGCGCGGGTGCTGTTGATCGATGCAGACTTGCGCCGGGGCGTGCTGCATAAACATTTTTCAGTGCCGGCCAGCCCCGGTCTGGCCGAAGTGCTGTCGGGACAATGCGACTGGACCGTGGCAGTGGCCCAGACGTCCATACCGAATCTGGATGTGCTGCCTTGCGGAGCGTCTCCGCGCCATTCGGTCAATCTATTCGCAAACCCGGGCAAGTTTCTGGCGGAAATAAGAGGACATTATGACTATTATCTGTTCGACACGGCGCCGGTAATGGTGGGAGATGACGTTTTGAGTTTGGCGCCCCATGTCGATGGCCTCATCATGGTTGTCCGCTCCGGATATACTTCCGGCCGCATCGCGCAGGCCGCATTGGATTTGCTCCGGGTCCGTCAAGTGAATGTGTTGGGTTTGGTTTTCAACGGCGTCCATCCCAAGAGCAGTGACTTTTATTATTACCGTTACAAGGAGTATTACCCGCAACATCCGACAGCGTAGGTGCCAGCGTGCCGCCCGGCGCCTGAATTCGATCGCTGCGGGCGGTCCAAAAACCCCTCCAAAAATTCGAATGGGTTCGGTGAAAAATATTTTGTTCAATTTTTCTTGAACAAACTGGATGTTCTGTTACAATTTGACAGATGGAAGCAGTTTTCAGAGAGAAAACCAAAGAAACCGCGAAAACAAATACCGCCGGCCCGCGATTAAAATCCGCCGAGGCGGAAGTCATTCATCTCTTTATCCAATTCGCGGGAGCGATCGGGCAACCGCGTTCTGTCGCCGAAATCTACGGCTTGCTTTTCGTTTCCGAGAAACCGTTGTCCATGAACACGCTGGTGGAACGCCTGAACTTGAGCAAGGGCTCCGCCAGCCAGGGCTTGAAATATCTCCAGGACCTGGGGGCGGTGCGGACCGTTTATATCGAATCCGACCGCCGGACGCATTATGAAGCGGTGGCCGAGTTGCGAAAATTGGCGAGGCGCTTTTTGCAACAGCAGGTGTTGAGTCATTTTGAAGACAGCACGAGCCGCTTGGATGATATCGTCGCCCAGACACAAAAACTTTCAGAGGAACAGCGGAAGCACATCATGGAACGAATCAAATTGTTGCGTCGTTGGGAACGGACGGGGCGGCGCATCTTGCCGTTTGTAATGAATATGCTGGGCAGCGATTAACGGGCCCGGCCGGTCGTGGGGCAGTGTGCCTCGAATAATAAAAATAATTAAGAAGCCAAAAGGTTTCCCGCAAAAGATATGCAGGAATTCCAAGTGCGGAGCCTTCAACCCGAAAAATGGCCTTGCCACATAAACTGATTCTTGAGCCCGGGCGCGCCACGAAAAATTACTGGCGTGACTTGGTTCATTACCGTGAGCTGTTCCTGATTCTCGCCTGGCGGGACGTGATCGTGCGCTACAAGCAAACCGCCGCCGGCCTGGCTTGGGCGCTCGTCCAACCCTTGATGAGCATCGTCATTATGACAGTCATTTTCGGAAAAATGGCCGGGCTGCCCTCCGATGAAAACGCTCCCTATCCCATACTCGTTTGCGCAGCCATGTTACCATGGCAATTTTTTGCCAATGCGCTTTCGTTGGCCAGCCAAAGCGTGGTCAACAATGCCAATTTGATTTCAAAAATCTATTTTCCGCGAATGATTGTTCCGGCCAGCTCGGTGGTCGTTTCGCTGGCCGATTTCCTGGTGGCGTGTTCGATCCTGGCTGGACTGATGCTCTGGTATCACTTCCCGCCCACCTGGCGATTGCTCGCCCTGCCCCCGCTCGTTGTGCTGGCCATCGCGGCGGCGCTGGGGCCGAGTTTGATTGTCACGGCTCTCACCGTCCGATACCGTGACTTTCGCATTCTTATTCCATTTATCATCCAATTCGGGCTTTACGTCTGCCCAGTCGCCTACAGCAGCAATGTGATGCACGACAGGCTGGCAAAATGGTTTGGCGCGGCGCAGGGGGACAAGTATTTTCTTCTCTACTCACTGAATCCCATGGTGGGAGTCATTGATGGGTTTCGGTGGGCCATCCTTGGAACCTCCCGGGCCTTCTATTGGCCGGGATTTGTTTTGTCCGTGGGCCTGACGGCGGCGCTGCTGTTCATCGGCATTTTTTACTTTCGCAAAACCGAGCGCGCTTTTGCCGACATTATCTAGCCATGTCTGACACCGTCATCCGAGTCGAAAACCTGTCCAAGCGGTATGTTCTGGGCAAGAACGGCAATTCCGAGGGCCTGCGGCATGTCATCCAGAATTTTGTCACGACTCCGCTGCGCTGGCTTAAAAACTCTTCCTCCGGCGCGGAGGGACGGCAGCTCCAAACCCGGAACGGGGCCAGCAAAAGCCCCAAGGCTCCGGAAGAGTTTTGGGCCCTGAACGATGTTTCGTTCGAAATCAAGCAAGGCGAAGTGGTGGGCGTGATTGGACGCAATGGCGCCGGAAAAAGCACGCTGTTGAAAATTCTCAGCCGGATTACCGAGCAGACCAAAGGCCGCGTGGAAATTACCGGACGGGTGGCAAGCTTGCTGGAAGTAGGCACCGGTTTCCATCCTGAATTGACCGGCCGCGAAAATGTTTTCCTGAATGGTGCGATTTTAGGCATGAGCCGGTCGGAAATAAAAAAGAAATTCGACGAAATCGTGGCTTTTGCCGAAGTGGAAAAGTTTCTGGACACGCCAGTGAAACGCTACAGCAGCGGCATGTATGTGCGATTGGCCTTTGCTGTGGCCGCACACTTGGAACCGGAGATTCTCATTGTTGATGAGGTGCTGGCGGTGGGTGACGCGGAATTCCAAAGAAAGTGTCTGGCCAAGATGCAGAATGTCAGTGGAAAGGAAGGCCGGACCGTGTTGTTTGTCAGCCACAATATGGAAGCGGTCCTGAAATTATGCACCAGGGGAATTTTACTGGCTTCGGGGCAAATCGCGCAATGCGGGCCGGTCGGCGGAGTCATTGCCTCTTATGTGGAAGGCGCTCTTTCCCGGACCACGGAGGTGGATTTGCGCGATAAAGCGCGGCCCTTGGGCTCCCAGGGCAAAGCCCAACTCGTCGCCGTGCTGCCGGCCAAGGATAATCAAAGCTGGTCTTTCGCCTTTGGACAAAAGTTGGCTTTTGATATACGCGTGGAAGCGCGGCAGGCCTTCGACAACATTGAACTCGGCATCGGCTTGTTTTCCGCGCGGGGCTTTGAAGTGGCGTCCTGGACCAGCACTTACTCCCAGATCAAGCTGCCGCTCAAACAGGGCCTGAATACGGTTCGGGTGGATTATCAGGATTTGGCGCTTCTACCAGGTCAATATCGTATTGACATCGGCCTCCGGTCGGATCGTGGTTTTGAGGACTACGTGCCCGATGGCGTTCTTTTTGAAATAGTCGTGAGCGAGGATGGGGCAGCGGCCAACGTTCACACTTTCGGAGGCATCCTTGTGCCGCAGGTTGAGGCCCGGATGCTTTCCTAGTTTGTCCAATTCGAATAATCGTTACAATATGAAGGCTCTTATTCACAAATTACTTGGTTCGATGGGGTATAAAGTCAGCCGATTACACCGGGCTTCGGATGGCAATGGCGCCGGCATGTTGCACTTTGGCCCGTATAACATTACGACTGACAGCGGCGCTTTGATTGATTACTACGGCTGGCATCCGAATGGAAATCAGTTTTTGGGCAGGCTGGCCGCCTCTTTGGGGACGTCAAACAAAGAGCTCGGCATTATCGACGTAGGCGCAAATTGCGGGGATACCGCCGCGCTGATGCGATCCCATGCGGGTCTGCCCATTCTCTGTGTTGAGGGGGATGAAAAACTCTACTCGCTCCTGCAAAAGAATTTAGTGCCCGTTCCTAACGTTACCCTGACAAAGTGCTATCTTGGCGAGAAAACGGGGCCCATGTCGGTGAAGATCGAAAAGGCGGGCTGGAACAATACCCTGGTTCCTTCGACAGGCTCGGATTCAGATGTCCAAATTATCCGTCTCGACGAATTATCCCATCCCTGGCTTGCCAAACGAAAGGTTGGGCTTCTCAAAGTCGATACGGAAGGTTTCGACGTTCCCATTATTTTCGGCGCCAGCAAACTGTTGGCCGCCTCACAACCCATCGTCGCTTTTGAATACAACCGGGAAAATATGGATGCCATCGCTGAGCCCGGGTTACGGATATTCCCCTACCTTGCCGATTTGGGTTACGAAGGATTACTAACTTATGACAGCACCGGTCGATACCTATTGTCCACAACGGTGAATGAGATGGGCCTTCTGACGGAATTGCATGAATTTATTCGGCCGCCACAATGTGGAATCGCCTATCTGGATATCGTGGCATTTCCGAAAAGCAGAACACCGTTGTTCCAGCAATTCAGAAATGCGGAAAAATCACAATAAAAACATGGCGGAGGCAAACTTACTTCTGATTTATTTATGAGAACGCTTTCATCAAAATTCACGGGAGTATTGCGCTCCGCCATATCGCGGGCAGGCTACACCGTTCACCGCAATCCCAGGCGATCCGTTGCGGCGGAGCCGCAGGCATTGAAAATCCCCGATGTTGAGATCGATCATCTCCTGGGGGATGCCAAAGTCCAAATATCTCTTTCAGTGCAAAAAAGTGAGGACGGGATGCTTCCTTCCTCACAGGCGATGGCGTTGCTGGCAATCGCAGTGGCGACCGCGCCGAAAGTGGTTTTGGAAGTCGGCACCTTTATGGGGCACACCACCAAATTGCTGGCAATGAATTTGCCCGATGCCATTATTCACTCGGTGGATTTGCCTCTGAATTTCTCACTGGAACAGGACAATGTGACTCAGGTAAAAAAAGACGATTTTCATCTGATCTCCAAACGCCAGGTGGGGCGGGAATATCGAGACACTCCTTACGAGAATCGCGTGCGTCAGCACTTCGGAGATACCGCAACTTGGGATTTTAACGAAGCGACAGGGGCAACGTTCTTTTTCATCGACGGCTCTCACACCTATGACTACTGCAAGAGTGATTCGCAACGCTGTTATGAATTGTGCGGCGGCAAGGGTGTATTTCTGTGGCATGATTGCGATGAGTCACATCCGGGAGTTGTGCAGGCGCTTTTGGAGTGGCGCCAGCTTGGCCGTAATGTAGTACGCATCAGCGGAACCCCGATTGCATATTGGGGCGGAGAGAAGTTGAACAGGGTTTGATCCAATGCCCCACAGTTTTGGGATTCAGTGGAGTCCGACATGCTAAAACGCGCGGCAAAAAGATTGTTGCCTAAAGCTGTCCTCGGTCCGGCGACGGCTTGCTTGAGTTTTTACAGACGCTGGAGTTGGATTGCGCAAACGCGGATTAAGATGGGGACACCTGAGACGCTTCTCCATTTTGGAATCGCGCCGGGAGATGATTTGCTCTGCACAGTGGTTCTGCGCGAATTGACAAAGCGGGGGCACAAAAAACTCTGGATGATGTCAAAGTATTCCGACTTATTCGAAAACAATACTGACGCGGATCATATTGTGCCGCTGGACGATCGCTTTAAGGACTATGTTTCGGTGATGGGGAAAAAGTGGCAATTTCTGGAATACTCCCCCATAGATAAGGAAAAGGACATGAGCCTGCCTCCCAAGCGGCATATTATTGCCGAGCTTTGCCAGCGGGCGGGAGTCCAAGGCGAAATAACCGTGCGTCCCTATTTCTATCTTAGAGATGAGGAACGCGAAAAAGCCGCATGGGCACGGGGAGCGGTCGCTGTCCAAAGCAGCGGGTTGGGTGGACAAATGCAGATGCGAAACAAGCAATGGTTTCCGGAACGATTTCAGGAATTGGTCAACCAACTCAACGGAAATCTCAAATTCGTCCAAGTAGGTTCGGCAGGTGATCCATTGCTCGCGGGTGCCGCAGATTTACGGGGTAAAACTAAAATCCGGGAAACCGCCGCCGTGCTGGCAAATTGCCGGCTTTTCATTGGGAATGTCGGCTTTTTAATGCATCTGGCCAGAGCGGTGGAATGTCCTTCAGTCATCATTTTTGGAGGAAGGGAAGCCCCGTGGCAATCTGGTTACAGTTGCAATGTGAACCTGCATTCCGCGCTTCCTTGCTCACCCTGTTGGTTATGGAATCGGTGTGATTATGGGAGAGCCTGCATGGACATGATTACCGTTGACGGTGTGATTGAGGCAATAAAAACACAATTGGAGAAACCGCGCGGCAATCTCGTAATAGATACCGCGGTTATATAAGGATTTAAAGTGAGCGTTCCATTAAAAAGCGGAATTTATACACAACTGCCTGATTCTTTGCGTGGCTTGTTAGCGGCAAGACACGCGTGGCGGGATCAAGGCAAACGCGTCGTTTGGAGCAATGGCTGCTTTGATGTTCTACATGTCGGCCATGTGCGAAGTTTGGAAGCGGCCCGGTCTTTCGGAGATATTTTGATAGTTGGTTTAAACAGTGACCGTTCCGTCCGCCAACTCAAGGGAAGCGGCCGCCCCATTCTGCCGGAGAATGAACGGGCGGAATTGCTTGTCTCACTTAAATGCGTGGATGCGGTGTTGATTTTTGATGAAACGACTCCCGAAGTCGCGTTGACCTGCTTGCAGCCTGATATTCATTGCAAGGGCGCTGATTACGCTCCGCCGGCAGGAAAGCCGATTCCAGAAAAAGCTCTCGTGGAGTCTTATGGCGGCAGAGTTGAATTCCTGCCGTTGTTTGAGGGACTTTCCACGTCGAACATTGTCGAACGCATGCAAAAAAAATCCGGCGGCAGTTAACAGCCCGTTACAATGCTCATCTCTGTCATCATTTGAACGCATAATCCCAAGCCGGATTATTTGCGCCGAGTGTTGGAGGCGTTAGAAAAGCAGACTCTTCCGAAAGATCAGTGGGAATTGCTGCTCATCGACAACGCCTCGAAAGAGCCGCTGGCCGATGTTTGGGACCTGTCATGGCATCCCGGCGCGCACCATGTCCGGGAAAATGAGCTTGGACTGACACCAGCCCGCCTGTGCGGAATTGCGAAAGCCCGGTCGGACACACTGGTTTTTGTGGATGATGACAATGTTCTTCGAACTGATTTTCTTGCAAACACCGTTCAAATTGCCACGGAGTTTCCGTTCCTCGGGGCGTGGGGCGGGCATGTCGAAGGAGAATTCGAGCAGCAAGTTCCCGAGTGGCTCAAACCTCATTTGCACGCCTTGGCGGTGCGTGACGTGGATCGTGATTACTGGGCCAACTATTATGCGGACAATCGCAGCATGCCATTTGGGGCCGGGTTTTGTGTGCGCAAAGTTGTGGCGGACGCGTATGCCCAGGCGCTGCTCAGCCGGCCAGCTTCCCGGAACCTCGGCCGCAAGGGATCATCGCTTGTCTCGGGTGAAGATATAGATATGGCACTGACAGCTTACGATGCCGGATTTGGAACCGGTCTGTTTCGCAGATTGCGCACCACGCATATTATTCCCAAGACGCGGATGACCGTGGATTACTTATGCCGCCTGCTGGAGGGAATAGAATATTCGACTCACTTGCTTCGGAGGCAACGGAATTCCAGTTACACCCCACCCCGCGATTCCAAGCTGATAAGGTGCCTCAAGGCTTATCAAGTCTGGCGATTGCCTGACCCGATAAAGTCATTGGCCAGAGCACAAAACCGGGGTTTGGCAAAAGCGGCGGCGGAATTTGGCGCAAAGTAATGACTGACAACTTAATCAAGACATAACATGCCATTCATCAGTGTTGTCATTTGTACGCACAATCCTCGGCTGGACTATCTGTCCCGGACCCTGGATGCGTTAAAAAAACAGAACATTCCAATGTCTGATTGGGAACTGATTATTATTGACAATGCCTCCGCTCCTCCCGTGTCGGAAAGAGTCAATCTGGATTGGCATCCCAAGGGGCGGATCGTGGTCGAAGCGGAATTGGGCATTGCCAGTGCCCGCATTCGCGCCATGCGCGAGTTTGCCGGGGATCTTCTGGTCTTTTTGGACGACGACAACGTCATGGCCGACAATTATCTCCAGCGCTGCCTGGAATTGTTTGCGGAACGCACTGACTTGGGGGCGGCCAGCGGGTGCCTGATGCCGGAGTATGAAGCTCCGCCTCCGGCATGGTTCGGTCCCTACGAGAGCTGGATTGCCGTCCGCAGAATTACCAAGAGCGCCTGGTCAAATTTTATTGACTCACGTTCGGAGCCGGTGACGGCCGGCATGTGCCTGAGGAGATCCATCGCAGAAGCTTACGTCACTGAAACGGTCAACAATCCGAAACATCGCATTTTGGGCAGCCGCGGGACCAGCCTTTTACGAGGGGAAGACGTTGCGCTGGCGAAGATCGCCCTAAAACAAGGCTACACCGTGGGGCAGTTCGCGCAGTTGCAAATGCTTCATCTGATTCCAAAGCGCCGCGTCGACCCGGATTACTTGTTTGCGCTATATCGTCATCTTTGCGCCTCCGGACACTTGATTAGTTGGGTGGATGACATGGGACGCCGGCCCATCCGTCTGGAGTGGCGCACCGTGGCTCGGGCGGTGTATCGACTGGTCAAAGGCAATCAATTGAACCGGCGCCTGGTGGTGGAGGAGTTTCGCGGATACCGCCTGGCGCGACAAATTGTCAAGGACTGGTCCGAGGGCGGGCGGACGGCCGCAGCTCCCGAAAGAAATTGATGCAGAATGTCTTTTGCACTCTCGCCATGGGAAGCCAGCACGCCGGGTTTGCCAGGTATCTTGCCGCGGATCTGGGGGTTTACAAAGTGCCCTTCGTGGTGGTTACGGATCTGCCGGAAGCGTTCGGGTCATTTCCATACGTGCATGCCGTGGAACATCGGCCCAAACAGTTTTCCTACCATGACAAGCGGATCGTACTGCGGGAAGCATTGAAGCTCGGAGACACGGTCATCTTTCTTGACGCGGATACGGCGATTTGGTTTGGGGCGGACCGGCGGGCCGTGCGCAAAGCGCTGGCGTATTCTTTTCCACCCGGTCTTCATGCGGGGAAGTTATCTCCCGAGGATATTTATTCATTTCCCCATATTGAGAACCTGGCCAGGGAATGGGGATTGCACTTTAATCGCAATGTCATCAGTTACTGGGAGGGATTGTTTGCTCTGACCAAACACGAAAAACTGGACGCATTTTTTGCCATCTGGGACCGCTTTGCGGAAGAAGCGCAACAGCGCGGCTACAACGGCGCCGGGGAGGGCGCTTGTTTCGGGATTGCGGCGGAGGCGACCGGTCTGCAGAGACATTACACCACCCACATGATGCAGAGCACGCTGCCCTACATGCTTTGGCATACCCGGTTGGATTTCAATAAGCGCAAACTGCACCATTTAAAATTTGGCCTCAAAGAAATCTTAAAGGGAAATCTTAATATTCACCAGCACTGCTGGGGACGATGACGTTTAACTATGAAACGCGTTTATATTCAAGAGAGTTGGCCCGATTCATGGAAGTATTCCTATCCTTACGACCTGGAAGAGGTCTATGGCGAGATTACGAACCGGGGTTATTCCTACGCCTACGACAATCGAAGAAGCCACACCCTTCGGCTTCTTACGGAAGTTCTCCGGCCGGGCGCGGCGATCCTTGATATCGCCGCCGCCCAGGGGAATTTTTCCATTGCGCTGGCCGAGATGGGTTACAACGTAACATGGAACGATCTGCGCTCGGACCTCGCGGATTATGTCCGCCTCAAGCACGAACGAGGAGAGATCCAATACACTCCCGGCAACGCGTTTGAACTCAAGTTCCCGGCCCAATTCGATGCGGTTCTAATTACCGAAATCATTGAACATGTCGCCCATCCGGATGACTTTCTCCGGAAGACCGCTCAACTTGTAAAACCGGGAGGCTATATTGTGATGACCACTCCCAACGGAGCTTATTTCAAAAATCCGCTTCCTAAATTTTCGGAGTGTTCGGATCCCAGTGTTTACGAATCAGTCCAGTTCAAGCCCAATTCAGACGGTCACATCTTTCTTCTGCATCCCGAAGAGATCCAGGCGCTGGCTTCCCATGCGGGTCTGGAAATTGAAGAAATCTCCTTGTTTAACAATCCGCTCACTCATGGTTACCTGAAAATGGAATTGCTCCTTCGAGTGTTGCCGCGCGGGTTGGTCAGTAGAATCGAAACCATTACGCAGCATCTTCCTTCACCCGTCTGCCGGAAAATCCTCCTGCAAATGGGAGTGAGGTTTCGTAAACCGGCTAAGGCGAGCACAACCAAATCGCTGCCATCCGCCTCCAAATCCTAACATGACCATGATAAAAAAGATTCCGAAGTTACCGATAAAAGCGTACAATGCGCTATTCACCCCGATGGGAAGGAAGAACTTGCGCAATCGCCTCAAGGCGCGTCGTGCCAACCTTAATCCAGGCTTTCGCGAAAACGGCACCTTAATTTACTCATTGAATAACAAAAACCGGTTCGTATTGCATCGTGACAACGACCTATCGGAATTGATTTATCTCGAGGGCGCCTACGAGCCCCTGGAAACGCTGATTGTTGCCCAGGCGGTGCGCGGGAAGGACGTCGTCCTGGATATAGGCGCCAACGTGGGATACTACACCGCACTGCTTGATAACCTTGTAAAACCGGGCGGCCAGGTTCACTCCTTTGAACCGGGGCGGGACACTTTTGCCAAGCTTGAACAAACCAAAAAGCTCTTAAAACTGGACCGGACTTTTCTCCACCAAAAGGCGATCAGCGATAGCGTGGGTCATATTGATTTCTGGTCATCCACATCCGGTTCGGATGCGCAGCAAAGCACGGTCAAGGTTGCGGCGTTGGGGCAACAAGCGAGCCGCACCAGGGTGGATGCCACGACACTCGATGCCTTCGTGGCAGAGTTAAAATCCCAGGGTGTGCGGACCATTGCTTTCATAAAGTGCGACATTGAGGGCGCCGAATTATCCATGATCAAAGGCGCGCAAAAACTGCTGGCCTCACAAGATCCACCCGTCTGGCTGATTGAACACAACCGTCCGGCACTGTTGGAACATGGCAACAGCTCGCTGGATCTGGTATATCCCTTTTCAAAGTTTGATATATATTTTGTACGATTGAATTGGCCACCGTCCCGCATGGCGACCCGGCAGGCTAAGAAATGGAACGGCGTGCCTGCTGACTTGCCGGACGAATGTAATTTGATCATTGTCCCGAAGAGCGGGGCCCAGGCAGAGCGAGCCATCGCACTGCGAAAAGCCGGACTTATTCCATAGGAATTCAAGAACCCCTTTGTGAAGATCCTGCATTTAAAGGAGCGAATTCCGTGGTTTGGAGGGCATTCGGGATACGAATTGTTGACGCGACATCTGCTCGCGCCGCAACAAGTGTGGATCGTGCAAATCCGCCAGGGGAAGGCGGCCCGTTATTTGGGCAGCACCTACGCTAGACTCCAGGGGCGGATGGGCCGCGGCGCAACCAGCCTGAGTGAGCTCGAATTTCGCCTGCAACGCAAATTCCGCCGGCCGGATGCCAGCCATATTTTAAATCTCGAGAACAATCTGGATCTCTTAAGGGCCTGGTCTGTGGCGCACAAAGACATTATTGGCACCGTTCATCTCCCGGCGTCCGTCTGGAAACCGGAACAATCTACATTGCTATCGCGCCTGAACCTGGCCATTGCGCTTTATCAAAAAGACATTTCATTTTTTGAGCAACATGTTGGAAAAGGGCGTGTCCGGTTTATCCATCACGGGGCGGACACCAATTTCTTCCAACCTGATTTATCGCATGTCAATTCCACTCAGAGAATTCTTTACAGCGGCGTGTATTTGCGAAATGAGGCGATGCTGGTCCGGGTTGTAAAGCGCTTGGCGGAAAAAACCAAAGACCTGCGTTTTGATTTGCTCGTGCCGCAGCATCATCGCAAAAGTCCGGCTCTGGCGCCTTTGCTCAACCATCCGGCGGTCACCTGGCATGCGGGACTGAGCGACGAACAACTCCGTGAACTTTATCAAAAAAGTTGCCTGATGGTCCTGCCTATGAACGACAGCGGCGCAAATACAGCCATTGTCGAGTCATTGAGCAGCGGCCTCCCGGTGGTGACGACGGACGTGGGAGGAATTCGCGACTATGCCGGCGGCGAAATTTTTCCCGTAGTGGCCAACAACGACGATGACGCCATGGTTTCCCTGGTCGAACAGTATCTGTCCAAACCCAAGTGGCGGGATGAAATAGGCCGGCGCTGCCGCCAATTCTCCGAGCAAACGCTGGCGTGGCCGTTGGTGGCACAGAAACATTTGGAAGTTTATAAGGAACTGAGCGCATGACTTCAGCCGTCTGTACTTTGTTTGAAGGAAGCTACCATTACGGAGTAGGCGCGCTGGCTAATTCACTTTACGCGCATGGTTATCGCGGCACGATTTACGCCGGCTTCCGCGGCAAATTGCCGCCGTGGGTTACCGGGGCCAAAACAACCGATGGTTTCATTGAATTTTCTCCGGTGGAGGGTCTGGTCATACGATTCATTCCCCTGACTACCAAAATTCATCTGACGAATTTCAAGCCCGATTTCATGCTGTCACTATGGGAAGACCATTGTCCGCAGGCGCAGTCCTTCTTTTATTTCGATCCGGACATTGTTGTGATGTGTCCGTGGACCTTTTTTGAGAACTGGGTGCAGGCTGGCGTAGCGGTATGCGCCGATGTTAATCCCGCCATGCCGCCCAACCATCCCATTCGGCACGCCTGGAAACAATACTACCTGCCGCATGGAATCACATTTCGTCGCGAGCCGGACATATACTTCAACGGGGGTTTTTTTGGGCTGAGGCGGGAGCAAATGGAATTTCTCCATTGCTGGCAAAAATTGCAACAATTGATGGCGCCGGATTTTGGCGGATTGCAAAACGTGAACGTGCGCGACCGCACTTACTTGTTTCACAAGACGGACCAGGACGCGTTGAACATTGCCGCAATGGCAAGTGAGTCGCCCATCAGCCCGATGGGCCAGGATGGGATGGATTTTCAACAGGGCGGAGGCGGTTACGTGATGAGCCATGCGCTCGGCTGGCAGAAACCATGGGACAAACAGTTTGTGCGAAGTTTGTTTCGCCGCGGCAATCCGCCGTCGCGCGCCGACCGGATTTATTTCCGATGCGTGAAGTCTCCAATTCAGCTTTACCCATCCGCCACGCTCTCATACAAACGCCTCTTTCTTTTGACCGCCAGCTTTCTGGGACGATTCATGAGCACAGCCTGATTTCGTTCTGACGGGAACATTATCAATAACCCCCAAGAGATGACCAATATAGATAAGTGGAGCATCCTGGCTGGCGTTCGATTTATATTGGCGTCCGTTGTAGCCATCAACCACTTGGTCGATTACGTTCCTCTGGGGTTCCTTGGTTTTATTCCAATGTTCGGCGCCTTTGAGGCCATCATGGGATTTCTACTGATCAGCGGTTATTCGATCAGCGCCTCCTATGCCAAGCAACCCGATGGATTTTTATGGAGGCGAATCCAAAGATTGTATCCGATCTATCTCGCGGCGATAGCAATCTCGGTTCTGGCGGATGTGGTGTTGAAGGTTCCGACACCGAATGTGGCCACTCTCCTAAAAAACGCGCTATTCTTAAATCAACTTGTCACCAACACCTCCTTTGTGGGCCCGGCGTGGACTTTGTCACTGGAATTTTGGCTCTACTGCCTCGCGCCGCTTTTGATGCGCGTGCCAAAGACGTACCTGCGGTGGATCATTGGCGGTTCCTTTGTATCCTATCTCATTTATACGGTCCTGAGGACAGTGTCCCACATGCCCTACTACAGTGGGGTGGGTTTTGGGGGCAATCTTATCTTCCTCTCGTTCGCCTGGGTGGCTGGACTCCGATTAGCGCGTTCAAGCGGCAAGGACGCGACTGCGTTGCGTGACATTGGTTTTATCTTTGGCGGTCATATCGCATTGGCCGTGCTCATTAAATTTGCCTCATGCTTCAAGCATCATGATGTCTCCGGCTTTTTCTCCCATGACTTGATTGTTTATGTCATGCAGGGAATCACGCTGGTTTTCGTCTATCTTGTCTTCAAGTATTTCGTTATTGCAGATCGCCCGGCTTTGCATCGCTCAAGGTTCTTGCGGATGCTGGGGGATATTTCGTATCCCCTATACTTACTGCACGCCGCGATCTACGGCATTCTATTGCATTTCGGCCTGAGAATTCCGCTCTTGTTATATTTAACCGCCGTGCTGGTATCGGCATTCATCTATTGGTCCCTCGATTTTTATTCAAAGAAACGGCATCAACAAGTAGGAACAACCTGACTTTTTAAGACTGCCTTTTGAGCACAACCCACTACCTGCTATGAACTCTGCCGATGCAACAACTGTTCCGCGATCCCAGCCAATGGTCATTCGTTCCCGCGCCCCGCTGCGCCTCGGCCTAGCCGGAGGAGCGTCGGACGTCTCTCCGTTCTGTGATCGCTATGGCGGCTACGTTCTTAATGCCACGATCGACGCTTATGCCTATTGCCATCTTGTGCCGACAACAGGCAACAGTCTTCGATTCACAGCGATGGATCGAGATGAGTCCTTTGAGGCGGCGTCGAATGCTCAATTAGAACTGAACGGTCCGCTTCCGCTGCACCGGGCTGTTCACAACCGGATTGTCCGCGATTTCAACCGGGGCGAGCCATTGTCCTTGACACTCACTACCACATCGGACGCTCCGGCTGGTTCCGGATTGGGCTCTTCCTCCACTCTCGTCGTTGCCATCATCCAAGCCTACTCTGAGTGGCTTAAACTGCCGTTGGGCGAATATGACGTTGCCCAACTCGCGTTCAGTATCGAACGGGAAGACGCCGGTATGCTGGGCGGGCGTCAAGACCAATATGCAGCGACTTTCGGCGGCTTTAACTTCATGGAATTCTACGCGGAAAACCGGGTCATCGTGAACCCATTGCGAATCAGGGACACCATTCTGCGCGAACTGGAAAGTTCCATTGTATTGTATTACTCGGGCGTGTCCCGCGCTTCCGCCGACGTAATCAAGGATCAGGCCCGCCGCGTTACCGAATTGAATCCTGAAGCGATCAGCGCCACCCAGGAACTTAAGCAGGACGCTTTGTCCATGAAAGAAGCTCTCTTAAGGGGTAACATACGCGAAATGGGCCGCGTGCTGGGCCGCTCGTGGGAAGCCAAGAAAAAGATTGCCACCAGCATCAGCAACAGCGCCATCGATCAAGCGTATAAAGCAGCCATGGGCGCCGGGGCTTATTCGGGTCGGATTTCCGGCGCGGGCGGCGGTGGCTTTATCATATTTATGACCGACCCGGTGCAGAAGTTTGAGGTCGTTCGCGTGCTCAAATCATGCGGAGGCTACGTCTTCCCCTTCCATTTTAGCGATTGCGGCGCTCATGCCTGGCGAGCATAAACTGAATTTGAAAACCAATTGTCAATCGTGCAGGCAGTCATATTAGTCGGCGGCCGCGGCACCCGTCTTGGCCAGATCACCAATACGGTACCGAAGCCCATGCTACCCGTGGGTGGTCGTCCTTTCCTGGACTATCAACTGTGGTTTCTTCGCAAGTCCGGCATCACTAAAGTTGTGATGTGCGTGGGCTATCTTTCGGAAACGGTGAAGGCTCACTATGGAGCTGTACCGCCTTTCGGCCTGCATATTGTTTTCAGTCATGAGCCGGTGCCGGCAGGAACGGGCGGAGCCTTGGGACTTGCCCGGTCGCACCTCGACGAAACGTTCTTTGTGCTTAATGGTGATACTATTCTGGACTTGGACCTCGGCGCGCTGGGAACTCTTTTGGTTGAAGACCCGGTTGCGCTCGGCGCGCTTGCGCTGCGTGATATGTCGGATGCCGGACGCTACGGGCGCGTCTCGATGGAAGGCCGCCGGATTACCGGCTTCGCCGAGAAATCTGCCGGCGGTCCTGGGTTGATCAGCGGCGGCGTCTATTGCCTGAGGCGCTCTGCCTTGGACTTGCTTCCCGCCCCGCCCTGCTCGCTGGAGAAGGATTTGTTTCCCCGTTTGGCTGGCGAAGGGCGTTTGTTGGGCAAGTCATGCGATGGCTACTTCATCGACATCGGTCTGCCGGAAACACTGGCACGCGCCGACAAGGAATTGCCGGAGTGGATGAATACTCGCAACGCCAAATTCGCCGAATGAGAACAGCCTTTTTGTGCGGCAGCCTGGAGCCTGGACGCGATGGAGTGGGAGATTACACTCGTCGACTGGCCGGCGAATTGATCCGCCAGGGGCATCCCTGCATGGCCGTCGCATTGAATGACTCACACATTTCCCAAATCCTGTCTGAGTCACAAGAAATCGAAGGCACTTCGATACCGGTGCTGCGCCTGCCCGGCGCAATGCCGTGGAAACAACGTATCACTGAGTCCCTCAACCGCGCAGGCGCATTCAATCCCGATTGGATGAGTTTGCAGTTTGTGCCCTTTGGCTTTCACCCAAAGGGACTTTGTTATGGGCTGGGAAGACACCTTGCCGCAATGAATCCAAAGTCTTCATGGCACATTATGTTTCATGAACTCTGGTTGGGCCTGGGAGAAGGGGCTCCGCTAAAACACCGTGTTTTGGGCGCATTGCAGCGTTTTATGATCATGGATTTGGTGGCTCGATTGCGCCCGTCAATCGTCCACACGCAAACTGAATCATACCGCGTGGTTCTGAAGCGGGAAAAGATTCGGGCATCCATTCTGCCGCTATTTAGTAACATACCTCAAGTCGATGGGAATGGCTGGGAGAGTATTTTGGAACCATTGGTAACCAAGGCGGCGGGCAAACATTATGATAGAAGCGAACTTTATTTGGCCGGCGTGTTAGGCATGGTCGCCCCAGAGTGGAGCGCGGAACGAGCCGTCAACACGCTGCTTCCGCTGGTGCAGCGCTTCCAAAAACGGCTGGTGCTGGTCTTTTACGGCAAGAGCAATATAACTTCCGAAACCGTCAACAAACTAAAGCTAACGTTGCAAAATCGCGCCGAAATTGTTTTAGCCGGTGAGAGGCCCAGTTTGGAAATTTCCCGAATATTGCAAGCCCTCGATATAGGTGTTGCCACCACACCCCGCCAGGTCATTCAAAAAAGCGGCTCGGTCGCCGCCATGCTGGAACATGGCTTGCCGGTGCTGGTGACTCGGGATGATTGGCGTTTGCGCGGGCCGGATGCCCCGCCGGAAGAAAGTTCCACCCAATTGATTTCGCCAAAGGAATTCGCGTTGCTGAAAACTTTGCCGGCGCGAAATCTGCAACCGCCGGGAGACAGCGGCGTAAAACGAGTTGCCGTTCAAATGCTGGCGGCGATGAATTCGTCTCCTGACCATTCGGAGAATTTCCTGCGCGCATCGAGACTTCAAGAGTCATGAACCTGCTCATCATAACTCCCAGCCAGGGTCATTATGGAGGAATGGAGGGCTTTGTCATCGGGTTGGCTTCCATGGTAAGAGCGTGGCCCGAGTTCGAGGTGCAAGTTTGTTTCAAATTGGTGGGTGGGCGCGAGTTGAAAAATGATCTGAAAGACATGGCCGCCACCCTGGACTGCCCCGTTCACTATATACCCAGCGGCAGTCTTAAACTGATGAAGCTGATGCGTTGGGCGGACATTGTGCATGGCCAAAATGCGTCTCCGGACATTATCTTTCCGGCGTTGTTCCTGGGCAAAAAGGTCGTGCTGACCATTCATAACTGGCGTCGGCGCGAGCTCGGGATTCATTCCATTTTATGGGGGATTGGCGCAAAGCTGGCCCACCGCCGCTGGTATATTTCCAATTTCGTTTGGAACACATGGGAACCAAAACGCAAAGCCAGTGGAAGCGAACGTGTCCCCTCCGTGCATCATCTGCCTGACGCCTGGTATCCAGTCGCCGAGCGCAAGGGTTTTCTCTTTTTGGGCCGATGGATTGAGAACAAGGGTATTGAAGAGCTGGTGGTTGCCTATTCCCGCGCGCAATTGGATCCTGTGCAATGGCCGCTCACATTACTCGGCCATGGCCCTTTGGCGCCCGCGGTTAAAGCTCTCATAGCAAAATTGGGTGTCACGGGAGTGGAAATACCCGGCTTTCTTGAAGAAAAAATAAAGGCAAACCGACTGGCTTCGTGCCGCTGGCTTGTAGCTCCCTCCAACACGCGGGAAGACATGGGAGTCACTCCCATAGAAGCTAGAAGCGCCGGAGTTCCAGTGATTGTGACTCGTGACGGCGGACTGCCGGAATCGGGCGGAGACGCCGCCTTGATCGTTGAACCCGGCAATGTCGAAGAATTGACTGGCGCCTTGAAACAGGCTGCCTCCATGAGCGAGACCGAGTACTGCGAGCGGGCGGAACGCGGCCGGCAGACGTTGAAGGATTATTTGCGGCCCAACGAGTTCTACCGCAAATCCTATAGCGACGTTTACCGAGGGAAATCTTCCAAAAACGGTGCAGTCGTTTGACTCGATGTCATTGCATTTTGCCACGGAAATATCGCCCGGGTCACCTCAAGCGCGGCTGACAGGCGTTGGCTGTAAAACCCGCGTCCACACCATGTCCGAGGGCTTGCTTTTTTCACACCCAACAGGAAACGCCAATGTCCGGGGGGCTCTGCACGGCTTATTCGAAGCAGGGATTCTGCGGGAATTTCACACGACAATTGCCTGCTATCCGGGCAATTTGTGGGACTTGCTGGGCAAAACCCGGTGGGGCGGCGAAATTAGGCGGCGGAGCTATGCCGAATCTTTGCGTCCCCTTACCGTGCAACACCCGCTTCGTGAGTTGGGGCGAATGGCGGCGAATCGTCTCAAGTTACACCATTTTAGCCGCCATGAAACAGGGGCTTTCTGCATCGATGCTGTTTATCAGGCGCAAGATAGAATGACAGCCAGACAGTTGCGAAAATTCCCCAGATCTTTCAGTGGCGTGTATACCTACGAAGATGGAGCGTTGGAAACTTTAGCCGCGGCACAAGAACTGGGCATCAGGCGCATCTATGATCTGCCCATTGCTTATTGGGAGGCAAGGCGGCAATTGCTGGCGGAGGAAGCCGAGCGGCTGCCCGCCTGGAAGGTCACTCTGGGCGGCGGGGTGAGCGATTCGGAGGCAAAATTAAGTCGCAAAACAAAGGAACTCGACTTGTCCGAGTTAGTGATTTGCCCGAGTCAATTCGTTGCCCGGTCGCTTCCCGAATCTGCCCGTCTCCAAAAAAAAATAGTTGTCGCCCCCTTCGGTTCACCGGTGAATGCCCCGGGCAAAAGCAATCTTCCGGCGTCCGCCGGCAAAAAGCTGAGGGTGTTATTCGCTGGTTCCATGAGCCAGCGCAAAGGACTGGGTGATTTGTTTGCCGCAATGCGGCTGCTGCATCGGAGCGATGTGGAATTGGTGGTCCTGGGCACGCCGGAAGCGCCGATGGAGTTTTATCGCAAGGAGTTTGATGGCTTCATCCATGAAACCAATCGGCCCCATGCGAAAGTCTTGGAGCTGATGCGAAGTTGCGACGTATTTTGCCTGCCATCCATTGCCGAAGGAAGAGCGCTCGTAATGCAGGAGGCGATGAGCCAGGGTCTTCCGCTCATCATCACTCCAAATACAGGCGGTGAGGACCTGATTGATGAAGGGGTAACAGGCTTTCTGGTCCCGATTCGCCGCGCTGATCTAATCGCTGAAAAAATCGCCTGGTTCGCAGACAATCGGCCGGCACTTTTTGAAATGTCGCGGGCCGCTCAAACTAAAGCTGGTCAACTGACTTGGGATGCGTATGGTAAAACGGTCGCCAACGCGATCCTTGGCGCAGCCCAAACGTGAGAACCAAGACTACCATTGCCGGAGAATTGCCAGCCGGGCGGTCGAGGGCTCCTTCCGGAATAAATCCGGCCCGGAGAGTTGCGGCACAGCAGACGGACTTGATCCGCAATCTCATCTGGCTTTACATCGTTCTCTGGATCGTGGAGGGCGGCTTGCGACGGTGGTTCCTGCCCGGTTTGGCGTCGCCTTTGTTGCTGGTTCGCGATCCCATTGTAATTGCCGTTTATTGCCTCGCTGCTTCCAATAATCTGTTTCCCATGAATGGGTTCGTCGTGTGGGGCGGGCTGCTGGCGGCGCTCTCATTTATCAACGCGCTGGTTCTGGGGCACGGCAATGCATTTGTCGCGCTATATGGAGTGCGCTGTGATTTTCTGCACGTTCCACTCATCTTCATCATGGGCAAAGTTCTGTCGGAAAAGGACATCCTGGCGATGGCCAAGGTGATGGTTTGGGTGTCCGTGCCTTACACCATGTTGCTGGTCGCACAGTTCAATCTGCCCCAGGATGCGTGGGTGAACCGCGGCGTCGGAGGCGATATGGATGGCGCTGGCTTTAGCGGGGCGCTGGGCCATTATCGTCCTCCCGGAACGTTTAGTTTTATTACTGGCCCCTCCCAGTTATATCCTTTATTCGCCGCCTGCTGGTTTTCGCTTTTGCTGGCCCGCCAGCTTCCGGTCTGGACGATGCTGGCGTCCGGCGGCGCCATTCTCGTTGCCATTCCGACATCCATCAGTCGGACCCTGGCCCTGAGTGTGGCCATCGTAACCATCGTCGGAGTCGCCGGCCTTTTTGTTGGGGGGCGATTTTCGTTTAAGTTGGTCATCCAGTTTGCCCTGGGAGCAGTCATTCTCGGCGCATTGGCCAGTCAATCCCCGGTCTTTCAAGACGGGATGAAGGCGTTTACGGCGCGTTGGGATGAGTCCACCACTGAACAGGGCGGATTTCAAACGGCGATTGTGGACCGGGTTCTGAATGATTTATTTGGATCTTTTGCGGGCGTCAAAGCGTCCGGCCTGGGGACGGGTTTCTCAACCAATGTCGGGCAAAAGACCTTGACGGAAAAGGTCGGCTTTGGAGCGTCTGAGGGCGAATGGGGACGGCTTCTCTACGATAACGGATTTATTTTGGGCAGCCTGTTGATTGGCTATCGCATTGCCCTGGCCTTTTCGGTTGTTTTTGCCGCATTCGGGGCCTGGCGAAGGCGCTCGACCTCAAGCCTGCTCTTTGCCTCCGCCTGCTTTGTGATTGTCCTCAATGGGCAATGGGGACAAACCACGACTCTGGGCGCGGGCATCATTGGCGGGGGCTTGACGCTGGCCGCGGCATCCAACCGCAGGTTGAGCAGCCCAAAAAACCGACTGGCTCATTGATTTGCAAAACAAGCCAATTTCGCAGATGGCGGCACCGGACAATATCATGGTTTACCGCTTGGGCAGCCTCGGTGATACGGTGGTTGCCCTGCCTTGTTTTCGTTTGATTCGGAAAGTCTATCCGCGCAGCAAGATCACTATTCTGACAAATGAACCGGTTAACGGGAAGGCTGCGCCGGCGATGGCGATTCTGGAAAACAGCGGTCTTTGCGACGAGGCTGTCAGCTATCCCGTCGGCACACGCAACGTTGCTGAACTGGCAAAAGTTCGTCAGACTATCCGTCAAGTCCATCCGCGCGTGTTGATCAATTTGGCGGCGGGGCGCGGCTTGCTCAAAAGCCTGCGGGACTACTGTTTTTTTCGATCGTGCGGCGTCAAAAATATTGTCGGCACTCCGTTGCGGCGGCGGGATTTGCAGGTCCAACGAACGAACGACGGCGAATATGAACCGGAATCACAACGGCTGGCAGCGCGGTTGGCCTCGCTTGGGGTCGTCGATCTGGCGGACCAGGGGCTTTGGGATCTGGGATTGACACAGGAGGAAAGAAAACAGGCCCTGGGACTGTTGCCTTCCGATCGGAAAGGTTTGATGGCGGTGGGCGTTGGAACCAAACTTCCGGTGAAAGATTGGGGCGAGGAAAATTGGGAAAAGCTGCTCGTCCTGCTGGCAAAGGAACTGCCGGGTGTCACCCTGGTTTTGCTCGGATCGGCGGATGAATCGGACCGGAGCGAGCGATTGGGCCGGGTGTGGAAGGGCGGTTTTATAAATTTTTGCGGGAAAACTTCGCCCCGAATTTCTGCGGCGATTTTGGAACGGTGCCGTGTTTTTATCGGTCACGATTCGGGGCCCATGCACCTGGCCAGCGCGGTGGGCATTCCGACCTTGGGGCTTTTCTCATGGCTCAATCCGCCGGGCCAATGGTTCCCGGGACATGGAAGTTGGAAATTTGTAAAGGTGCTTTATCCGGCGTTGCCGGGCGGGGTTTGGCGGACTGATTTGCAAATGAAACACGGGGATTCGGAAGGAATTCGCCTCTTGCAACACCGGGATATTCTCAGGTCAGCCATGGAATTATGGAATTATAAGGCCTCATGAAGCTTCTTCATGTCATCGGCAGCATG
>Ga0182030_10004633_pt1 | contig 29324 bp, 31 predicted proteins | sample 812S3MmetaG_FD_121299 | JGI IMG/M metagenome (GOLD analysis project Ga0182030, IMG submission 121299) | Permafrost microbial communities from Stordalen Mire, Sweden - 812S3M metaG (Illumina Assembly) | ecosystem: Environmental > Terrestrial > Soil > Wetlands > Permafrost | place: Sweden...
CCTAGCCATCCAAATGGAACTCAACAACGTCTTCCCCCTCTGGATGGCCTCCCGCAGCTACACGCGCATCCAACAAAACAACTATCCCACCGGTCTCTACGGCGTCGCCATCCTCTTCACAATCTTCTACTCCATCCTATCCGACAAAATCCAATCCCGCTGGCAATGTTCCATCGCCATCAGCCTCTCCTTCATCCTCGGCTCGGCGATCCTAATCGCCAACCCTTCCGCCGACTCCGCCCACTTCTTCGCCTTCTACTTCCTCGGCTCAACATACGCGCCTCAAGCGCTCTGGTACTCGTGGATGGCGGAAGTGACGGCGCATGATGTGCAGTTAAGGGCTATTACGACGGGATTTATGAATTCTTTTGATTTTGCTTTCGTGACGTGGTGGCCGCTGATTTTTTACCCCGTGACGGACGCGCCAAATTATAGGAAAGGGTATGTGGCTAGTATTGTGACCGGGTCGTTGATTCTGCCGCTTGTGCTGGTTATTGCGTATTTGGAGAAGAGGGGGTTGAGGAATAGGACTCTGGGAAGGAAGTTTGAGGAGAATGAAGGCGTGGATGGGGGATCTGAAGAGGGCGAGGCTGAGAACGTGTCGGTGGGGCTGCCGGCGAAGGCCGGGCAATTGTGAAATTGATGAATTTCGACCTTTTTAGCACGCGGCGTTACCCGGTTTGATTACCTAGTGATGCTCTAGATAGAAGTCTTACCTCGGGCAAAGATATCAGTACTGTCATCCGCTGATATCTCAGCTCGCTTCTGTTCACATTACCCCTTTACTTCTACCGAAGGACGGTTTACACGTGACTCTTTGATTCGACGCAGCTTCTAATTCAAGGTACCACTGGCAAGAATAATACGGCTCTATCAACGTTGCCCATGATCCAAAAAGTAAATTCTGTAAGAATCAATACCCTAATCACAAAAAGATCATATCCCCTCTCTCCGGACCCGTTCCAATCCAACCAACCTTAACCCCCACAAAACATTCAATAAACTTCACATACTCCTTACACTCCTTCGGTAATTCCTCAAAGCTCTCAATCCCCTTAATAGAAGATTTCCACCCTCTGAGAGTCGTATACTTGACCGTAACACGCTCAAGGAGTCTAATATCGCCGAAGTTCGTATCGATTTGTTTTCCGTCGGCTTCGTACGATGTAGCGACCTGGATAGTTTCGAATGTGTCGAGACAGTCAAGTTTTGTGAGATTGAGTCTTTGAGGTAGTTAGTTTGGATTTTTACGTTTTGCGGCGGTTCTAAGGGAAGAGGACGTACTTTGTGAAGTGGTTGATGGACGTGGAATATTTGAGAAGAACTAGATCAAGCCAGCCGCAGCGACGGGGACGGCCCGTTACGACACCGAATTCCTTTCCAACATTTTGAAGTCTAGCGCCAGTATCCTGCACCAAATGTTAGTTTCGTGGTTCACCTTCTTGGAGGATTGAGAATGAGAATGAGTCCATACATTGATTTGTTCAGTGGGGAAGGGACCAGCTCCAACTCGAGTAGTGTATGCTTTGACAACACCGATAATATCCTTGATCTTGAACGGGTTGAGAGCTATTCCGGCGACCGCACCACCAATTCCAGTTTGAGAAGATGTGACGAAGGGGTAAGTTCCATAGTCGATGTCTAGCATAGTTGCATTTGCACCCTCGACCAAAATCTTCTCGTCTTGTTGCTGGGCCTTTAAGATCATAGGAACGATATCGCTGACATATTTACCATTAATGAGTTTTGATCGGTATTCCTGGCAAACGTTTCAGCACATCATCTCGTCTTCATCGAAAGAACACCGTACCTTGAATCGCTCAATCTCATCTTCGACATCATAATGCAAAAGATCTCCCCACCGCGTCTTAAAAGCGGCTGCAAGCCTCCTCAATTTCTCCTCAAAAACATCCTCATAAAAGATATCCGAAATCCTAATACCGCTTCTGGCAGCTTTAGTACTATACGTAGGACCAATCCCCTTCCTCGTAGTCCCAATACTACCTCTCCCCAGCTCTACCTCTTCCAACCCATCAACCAACTGATGCAAATCCGTAACTAAATGCGCTCTATCACTAATAAAGATCCTACCCTTTGTATCCAAACCTTGCTTCTCAAGCGCCTCAAGCTCTTTGAAGAAGGCGGGGATGTGAACGACAACACCTGAGCCAATGATGTTGAGCTTGCAGTTGGGATTTAGGAGACCGCTGGGGAGGAGGTTGAAGGCGTATTTGGTGCCGGATATGATGATGGTGTGCCCGGCGTTGTTGCCGCCTTGGCAGCGCGCACAAATGGTGGCGGAGCTGCTGAGGATGTCGACGAGCTTGCCTTTGCCTTCGTCGCCCCATTGGCTACCGAGGACTACCGTCGTCATGATGAAGAAATGGAAGATTCGGAGCGTGAGGATTGGACAGGTCAAATATAATTTTACCTTGATCGTGAATTGCTGTCGAAAGAATGAAAAATCCTCGAGCACCTTAACGAAGTTGCAAAAGAGCGTACAGAGTAATTATTTGCTTTACCCCAACCTTTGCGGATGTATTTATGGTTCTTCTAGACTCTACACGGGATTCACTTGATAAATCTCGGTTTGATGTGTAATTCTTGTGGTACACAAACTAATTGTGGAAGTGAACCAAGTTTGAAGGGAGCCTGGCCCGGATTTAATGACTCACAAAACCAAGCCGGAGATGGAATTTCATCTGATAATTCGTCACCAGTCCTAGAAGATAAGATAACTTTGAATTGGCGTTTGAACGGGCCCGATTGAGGACGGGAATGCTCACTATGGTTAGACTACCCGCCATTGGGTTTGTGTGACCATTCCAACTTTACACAAATCAAATTCAAAATCTTCAAATGTGCTTGAGGCAATTTAGATATATACCATTGAAGAGGCATATTCATTTCTAAATTCTTCGCTTGGGGGTATCTATTACCCCTAACCCATCACATCGATTCACAACACCCATCTCCGCGGGCCCGCTCCAGTCTGAAATTTGCCATTTTCAAACTCTCGGAATATTCTCCCAAATGTTAGATTCGAAGCTCCGAGTCTTGCTGATTGGCAAAGGGGGGCGCGAGAGCGCACTTGCTTTCAAGCTAAGCCGCTCTCCCAGAGTTGAAAGTATTTTCGTGGTGCCCGGCAATGGAGGCACTGGAATGATTGATAAAGTATCCAATATCGATAGTGTTCACGAGGAGGATTATTCCGGTTTGGTGTTGCTGGCCAACAAGCTAAGAATTAACTTAGTGGTTCCTGGGCCGGATGTACCTATTGTAAGTTTTCGCAGCATGCTATGGTCAATCCCCGAATCCAACCAGTGCAAGAGGAAGGTTTTCTAATTAATGAAAATTCTGCATCCATATCTGCTTTTGCACATGCTCACCGATCCCCATTAGGTTGATGGAATCGAAGGATTTTTCAGGGCCGCAAATATCCCATGCTTCGCTCCCTCAAAAGAAGCAGCCCAACTAGAGGGATCGAAAGCATTTTCAAAAGACTTCATGACTCGTCACAGCATTCCAACAGCAGAATATCGGACTTTCACGGACTATGACGCTGCGAAGCAGTATGTGAAATCGATCTCCCACAAAGTTGTGATCAAAGCCTCTGGTCTAGCTGCGGGTAAAGGAGTCTTCCTTCCCGAAACGAGGGACGAAACTATCCAAGCGTTGAAGGAGATTATGCTAGACCGCAAGTTCGGAGATGCGGGTGGAGAAGTCGTTATTGAAGAATTCCTTGAAGGGGAAGAACTGAGCATCTTGACTTTTAGCGATGGGAAGACTTTTAAGTCATTGCCACCAGCGCAAGACCATAAGAGAATCTTTGACGGAGACAAGGGCCCAAATACTGGTGGTATGGGTTGCTACGCACCAACCAGGATCGCGTCCGCTTCAGTCTTAGATGAGATCGATAAGTGCATCCTAGATCCAACATTCGAAGGGTTGAGACAAGAAGGTAAGTCGATTGCCGGCTGGAATTGAAGACGTTCCGTAGATCACGAAACTAACCATCTCGTAGGGATTCCGTTCGTCGGGATGCTCTTTACGGGCATCATGCTCACCAAGTCGGGACCAAAGACACTCGAGTACAATGCTCGGTTCTGTGATCCTGAAACTCAAACCCTCATTCCTCTGATCAGCGATGAAACGGATCTTGCTGAAGTGGTGATGTCGTGCATCGAAGGCCGTCTTCATGAAATTGAAATTCACATGAAAGAAAAATCTTGTGCGGTTGTGATAATTGCATCTGGTGGCTATCCAGGGTCATATCCCCAAGGTATCAAGATTAATATCAAGGAGAACCACGTGAAAGGTATATAATGTTCTATATTAGTCATAGCCTGAGCTGATCTGAGCAGAGGCATCTGATTCGCTGCATCTATTCCATGCAGGGACCAAAATCAATGGAAACGACGACTTGGTCACTGCTGGAGGCCGCGTAATAACCGTCTCAGCAACAGCAGACACGATTGAAAATGCGATCCAACGAGCATACTCTGGGGTGAAGCTGGTGGAATTTGATGGGATGTTCTATCGCCATGACATTGGTCATCGGTCAGTCGAGTTCTCAGATTGCATATTTGGTGATACTCACAATATTTTTGGAGCCTTATCAAAGCTAAAACCCTAACCAAGTCGGAGACTCCACATCTCAACCTTTCCTATATCCGATCTGACTAGAATATGTTTGCTAAGTGGAGGTATAACACCTTTGCGAGGTGGACATGACGGTTAGGAGATTATTTATTAGAATCTAGACACCAAAGATATGATTCACCAAGCTCTACTTTGAGGGAGTGGAGTGGACTGTTGTTCATAGTTTGGAAGCCCATCGCGTTGGTTTCACGTCCCAGAAACCCCCTTTATTCTTGCAAGGTTAGACTGAAAGAGGTAATTGATATTTTAACCCTTGAGATTCCCATTCAGAACTTGATATAGCCTGGTGAACTGCAGAACTATCATCAAAAGGGATACTCTTGCTGAACGCCTCTTACACCTGCTTGGTGAACTTCAACAACATCCCCATTCAGACTTGCTCTATCACGAAAAGGAAACAGGGCCAGGCCATCCAGTCTTACCCCATCAACAGATGACCCAATATCTTTCAGGCAGACGCCAGAAGCTGCGATGTCTCCAACGCCATGAGGGAATGCAGATTCAATATCGTGGAGCACGTCTTTGATTCTCTGGGGCGATCGGGCCCGTGTTCTGAAGACTCCCGCGCACAATTTCCTTTCCACTGGCCAACTCAAGATTTTGGAAATCTCATGTCGTTCACATTCAACAGCCATAATTTTATGGATTTGCGAGCGTATTTCGAGATTCAAAAGATCAATCTCCGGGGATGTTATTGGTAGAATGATAGCACGCACGCAGGCCTTTCGCAAAGACGCCGCTGATGGGTAGAGTTCAGTTCCTACTGTAATCGCGCACCCCGTGCGAGCCATGAATGAATCATGCTTCGAAGCCAAATCCAACAAATACGCATATATCTGGGATCTATAACGCTGCGGAATGGACCAAACTAGCCTTGAGGTCTTCCAGGCAAATGACTCGGGTTTTCCTGACACTGAATATTTTGAGCAAAGTCCTGTGATAGGTGCGGTAGAGGCAGTATCAAAGCTGATCCCAATGCTAAAATTTTCACTGACTTCGTCGATGGCAGGAGTACTTGCGATTCGACGAAGACCTGTGGCGGTCTGGTATAGCAAGGGGAAGTTGGCGGTCCTAGGATTTAGAAGAGGCTGTCGCCATTGAGGCCGACACAAACGAGCCAACATCGTGGGGGTTGATATCTTAATGCTGAAAATGGGCACAGATCGCTTTTAAGATATCAATGATGGTTCCGAGTGCTGATGTAGAAAATGAACGCGGTATAAATCACGCTGCGAAAAGGCGTCGTAACTTTCGCTCGCTGGATCGGACCACTGGTGAGGATGACGGGAACTAGAGGCAATGCGTCTAGACCGAGAAGTTGTAGCTAGAAATATTTGGGGTACTCTTGAAGCCTTGTTGTTGAATTTTGCTTGTACTGTGATGCTGAAAGTAGAGGTTGAGAGGGCATTGCATTGTTTCTCGCTTCCTTTGAAGACCGGTGTAACATAATCACGTGGATCCCCAACGGTTGAGTATTAGATAGTTGAGATCGGATTGCTCTCACGAGTTCAATGGTCTCAGAAAGTAGAACAAAGTCATTTTCGAAGTATTGACTACGGCCCTCCATGGCTGGTGACTATGCAGTAAATTCCGTATCCTCGCCTACTCTACATCCCAAGTCATGGCCGTGCACCCGCCGTTCACTAGATATATCAGATATATCAGGGTGATAGTAAATACATCGAACACGCTCATTCTAGAATGAATGCATCACAAGCAAGCTCATCGGACGGCCAAGCTCTTCCCTACAAGACAAGCAGCCAGGGATATGAAAAATATGAAAGTAAATACTACACTGATGAGCTGGTGAGGGACGATGATTCAAGGATTGATGTGCAGCCGGCTATGGCACCCCGAAAGCAAGATATCCTTGACTCTATAAGTCAGACATCCTTTTTTCTCCAACTTTAACGCCATTTTGAGATGCTTGCGCAACTGGCACATCGGGACTGATCATATCCTTGAAAGGGAACTCAGTCGTCTGGTGGCATAAACGCCAATTATCGACTTGACCCGTCTTCTCTTGCAGGTATAGCCCCGTTGCCTTGACATTCCCTATCCCAGAGGGATATTCAATCTTCAGTTCCTTATATCTTTCCAAGAGGATTTTCATCGACTGAAAGTGGCAAAGGAGTAATGTAGAAGAGGGACGATCAAACTCCTCCCATATGTTGTCGTCCCACTCTAGTAATTCTTCTATCAAATCCACTGCATCCGGCATATAGAGAGTGCACAGTAATGTTGTAATGTAGACTTGTAATTTGTCTAGGGTTGGAGCTACAATCGGCAAATGCGCACTCAGGTTAAGACGAGCGAGGTTGAAATAATTCCCCCCGCGTAGAAAAACCAGGCCAGTAGACGCGTCGAAAGAGGAAATTCTAGTGGCCATTTGAGGCAGAAGCTGCCTGAAATAAGGTGCGTACCTGTCTGGGATATTTTTTGATATAAGGAAGCGTGACCACTCGGCTTTTTGCCTCGATTCGATTATAGATTTGTGTTTTGTTGTGATCGGTTCAAACGTAACTCCTACCGCAAAGCTGTTAGGTGTGTGTTTGGCGACATGCTGGGCCGACAATACACTTCTTGCTGGCCTTTGGATAGTAGAGAAGAACAGGCGGCTCGCCATTGGAAAGGACTGTGGCTATATGCTGGTTGTGGTCGGTACGTAAAGGCTATGCTCCGGACATTGAAGTTGATCGTTTCGAAAACAAAATAAAAACCTTAACCTCGTGTAACAATGTGACTCAGCATCTTGATAAGGATACGGTGATGAGGGAGTGTACCCAGAATGAAGAGCACCACCTCCTTCTTCTCCTAGTTAGTAGTCCTTGCTTCCCAAATCTTGAACCCCCAGGCTGTGAAAGTGTCTCGTCTTTCTCTCACACAAAGTGTTAGCCTCACGAAATAGGTTCCTTTTCCGAGAGGCTCTTCTCTAACCCTATCCACAGGCATTAACAAAACTTCCCCAAGCACAAGAAATCCCCTGCACCTTGGTGATTTTACCTTTTCGCGTTACAAGTTGAAGCCATTCTCACACTCGTTCCCTTATATTTCGGCGGATCTCGAACCCTACATACTCTTCGAACAACTGTACCCTCCAATCCGTAGTACCCAGATTATGGCACTGTCCCAAGTTCGAAACTATGTGCCCATCAGCGAACAAATCTCCACATATATTATCCTCTTCCCACACTTCAAGATTCATTCAAACGCCTAACGGCTTGAAAAATTCATTTCATTATCCCATATCCTCGTGATGCAAAAAGGTGTGTACATTGAAATATATCTCAGGTCCATCCCAAGAGAGAGCGAGCTCAAACCGCTTTGAGCGTCCATGCATGAATCATACTAGACATGCGTTCATTATTTTGTTAAATCATCGATTAATCTCCCCTTCCATTCTCCCCTTCAAAACTCCCCGAACACCTTAATCAATCTCGGATGAATTACTGAGAGATTGTCGGCGATTCAACGCCACATATCAATCTGACTACCCCTCCTCTTCTCCCCCGCAGAACTCCTCGGGCTACCACCAATCTCATCGGCTGGTACCGCCAAAAACCCCCCGAATCCATTCCCAACAATGACGCTCTGCCTCGCCCCACCGTTAACCCCCCAACTTCGACCCATATTGTCACCTAATCCGTAACTACTCACTGGTCTTGGAGCCGTGGCGCTGCCTCTCTTATTTCTATCCTTGGGTGGTTGGACGCGTGAGAAATTCCACTCCATCTCATCTAGTCCTTTGCTGTAGACTACCAGTTCTTGCTTTAGGCCGGGACCGAAGCCAGGGGTTTGCTGCATTTGCTTTAGTGCTGGCGCGGCGAAGGGATTGTTGGAGCTGAAGGGACTTTGCATGGGCGAGTTGGGTGAGAGCATGGACGAGTTGGGTGAGCGTATCGGCGAGATGGGTGAGCGCATGGGCGATGGGTAGTCTGCGATGAATGCTGGAGTAGGAGGTGCGAGATCAATGAGGGATTCAGGGAAATCTGGATCACGGACGTAGAGCTCTCGGAGATTGGGGAGGCTATTAGATATTAGTGAGGAAGTGAGGTAGGTGTAGTAGCTAGTCGTTGTACTGGCGTAGGAGTTTGCGGATGAGGCGGAGGTTATTTCGTAGTGTAGGATTTGGAGTGAGGTCGAGGAGAGGGGCTGGATATGAGAGTCAGCGGGGAAGGAGCTGTCGACTGATTCGATTATGGAGAGGTGGGTGAGTTTTGGGGCGGTTTCGAGAACTTGGTAGAGGGTGGAAGGATGGACACCGGTGGTCGTCAACGATAGCGTTTTAAGTGCTTTTTGGGCCTCAGAACGTGAGAGGTATGCAGCAAGACCTTCAGCCGTAACATTTGGTGTGTTGTTGAAGAGCAATTCAGTGACAGGAGGGAAAGGTGGGAGGTAATCGTTATCTTGGAATGATTGATCATTGAAAGACCTCATATCCGAGATTTTCAAAGCTCTTAGGGAGGGCAATGCGCCTAAGACTCTTCGCAATATGGTCGGGTCCATGTTCAGCTTGGAAAGCTCCAGCACCTCGAGATTTCGCCAAGTCGTACCTACAGCCAAGAGCTCCAAACTCCTTTCCGAGCCCCCCATGTATGACATCTTCCGTAGATCCGGGCATCTTGCTTGGATCTCCTGCTTCAAGGTATTGCAGGTAGGGTCATCTGTGAAGATACCTTCTGGTAAATCAACATATCGTAGATATGGCAAAACCGCAACAGTCCTCGCAAGATCAGGTTTGCAGGTCTCTCTTGTCATATATGGTAGCTTCAAAAATAGAACCTTCAACGCATAATCTTCTTGATGGTCGCGAAGCGTTCTGCAGAGAAATCGAAGTCTGGCTGCGGGGGTATCTTCAGGCTCGGCATTGCGTTCGAATCGAGATCGGCGTCTGCGCTTCTCCGCAAGTATAGCCTCACGTTCGCAGTAATGGACGGCATCAATGCGTATGCTGTGATACCTGCGCGCACAATTAGCTTAGATCGATTCTGCAGATTGAAGTACCTACAGGACATTGGTAGCCAGAGTTCGCCATCTTTTGTTGACTTGCGCGCAGTGAGCTAGATCTCGGAGATCGCATAGCATACAAGAATCTTCGATAGCTGATTGTTCGCAACTCTCGTAGGTCTCATCTTGGCTGTGCGGGCAAACGAAGGAGAATATGCGCTCGAGAAGGGGTGCTGGAAACGTTGCCAGCTTCTGATATGCTACATGTGGGGTTCCGTCTGGCTGCGGCAAGATCCGAGCCTCGCCTGGGCCGTTGACAGAAGTGCTGGACGTCTTCTTCTTAAACCACTTCATGATGCCCTTCATCTCCCCAAGTCGATGGGGCTCGTCTCTGTCAAAGACTTATGTCGTTGACGCTGATTCCGAAGTGAAATGCTTTGAGGAATGGAAGGTCTTCGCCGCAAAGAGGCAGCCCGAGGCTGAGAAGACAAGGATATTGTTGGTGGCTGGGATTTTAGGGGGCGGCGAATCACAAGCCTTACCCTACTTGAAGGGAAACTTCAGAAGATGATTGATCGCCTGAATGAACCAAGATATTAAAGAGTAAGCCCTAGTGATTGATTGATTATTGTCAATTTGTAGAGATTGTCGCATACGATTTATCCAACAAATCAAAGGTCCTTTGTTCGGCGCAAACGACCCCACCAGTTGGCTGACTGGTTTCAGCAGTGCGTAGATTGTGGAGGACAAAACTGTTTGTCTTTGCAGAGCCAGCGTTTGAAAATCATTGAGTCGTGATTGTGCGCTTTATTGTGTTTGGAGAGTCTCGGGTTGAAATAGATATGTGGAAGTTTCAGATCATTTATCAATGACCTAGGAATCGCATTACTAGTAGGTAAAGTGGTTCACCAACACCGTCATTCATGTGTACACATGTACAATGTAAATAGAAACCATTCAATAACGTGGTTCTACGTACTTTTGAGCTCGACGATACTTGCAGCAGTTGACGGTGCTAATTTTACTGTTCCTCCAGCCTAAGTCTATGAAGATTAGATGATAGGCAAGACAGACCTTGTGGCGATCTGGTAGGGAAAGGAGGGCATCGAGGACGGAGACCGTGTAGCATTAGTCAGTCGTCTTTTCAGCAAAGCCCTTCTCTTCCAGTTCCCTAGTACTCTCATCAGGCACCAACCCATTCCCAATCTGATCATCACTCCCCAAATTCCCCCAAGCAGCCCTGTTTTTCTTGGACTCATTAGGGCCTTCACTTTTGAAATGATAACCCCTGACTCTGGGTCCTTGCCCGCTCTTCTCAGGTAATTCGCTCTCATATGTTCCTCCAAATTCCTCGCAATCTTTGTCAAAGGTACCATCGCTGATACTGTTTCGAATAGCAGTGAAGAGTTCGGAGAGGACATGGTGATTATGTATTTGTAGTAAGACCCATCCTAACATTTCTTTCGCGGATAGCAGGTGTTGTATGTATGCTCTGTGGTGGACTGTGCATGTATGACATACACAAGAGGGGGAGAGCGGTGAGAGGGATGTAGCGTGCGATGATGTCCACATGTCAATGCCTAGCGGAAGCACTTTCTTACTCATATCATCAGTGGGATGTGACTCCTCGGGCAGAGGGCGAGGAAAGCGGAAAGTCAAAGCAATCCCCGCATCCGTTGCGAATCCAATGAAAGGAATAGTGAAAATATCCATCCCGAGGGAAATTTGTCGCAAGATCTGACCAGGAGATCCAGGTTCATCTAGCGAGAGGCGTGGAAGCTTGGAAAGAGATGTCGTGGCTGGGATGTCTGTTAGGAGATTCGAATCATAAAAGGCGAGACCTGCAATGGCATCTGCGTGCTCATCTGCGAGGCTATTCAGATATTCTGATTGACTATGAAAATCAATAGGAAGAACTGGGGCGAATATGGCTTGTCCATCATCACTTTCGCTGATAAGTTCTGACAACCACTCCTGGGTTCTGTCGCCCATTTTGGCGATTCTCTTCGTACCTGGAGAGACGCCATATGGTATATCAGCTAATCCCACAGCGATATCAGGAAAAAGTTTCCGCAGAGCTGTAATATAGTATTTGTTTGAGAGCACTTGAAAACCAGTTGAAGTGAAAAGAGATATCGAGGTATTGGTGTTCCCATTTGGAGCCGTAACGGCTGGAGTTCGGCGCGGTGCAAGAAGAGTGATCAGAGAGGTTGGAAGTGAGGTGAAAGTGTGAATTGGATTTCCAGGAGAAGCCATTATTGGTGGGGTGCTCTTAACTGCTCTTTCGATGACTGCTGTCCATCAGAAAGGGGAAGGCGACACGTGACCAGGCATTATTGACTTACAATCTTCTAAAGCCAAATGAACGCCTCCAATCTGGGTACTTGATGCAATTAAGTCTGGTGTAATATGAGGAATTCCCCCTCTTGAGCTGATAGCCATGAAATTTGGTGTCTCTAAATCTTTTCGGCCTTGGATCGTCAGTCGTCCAAGCCGTGGGCCAACGACATTTGGGTCTACATGACTTAGGACCTCAAAAGATAGCCTTTTGGTGATATACGTAGCCATATTGTGGCACAATATCACTGTGTGGCGCAAGAACAGAGGATTAAATGAAATACTGGTTTGTCTGCAGGCCAGCAACCCTCAGAAGCTATCGTGAATGCCTTTGCCGAATAGAGACAGTTCGAATATATTCAGAAGCATTGCTTTCTTGCGGCAGTAGACTTTCGTGGCCTAGTAGAAGCTAGACGTTGACCTGGATGGGTTTAAACATTTGTATAAATTTCTTTACTCATGGTGTTTTGAAATCGAAAGAGGAAAGGCGAGAAAGTCCCCTGCAGAAGTTTCAATCTAACTGCATCTGTGAGCGGATTGTCTCGAGTTACGATAGGCGCTCCCAGCTTATCCTTTCCCCACATGCGATTATGCAGCATCCTTGGCATTGACATGACAACTTCGTCGTCGCGGAGTTCCTCTCCTCTTTTTATCAACAACTTCATTCACCTGCAATAAGTCTTAAGAAATGACAATAATACCCGGATGACTGTCGCCTCTATTATTCCACGCGAGTTTAGATACAAGCAGAGATACTGGACTGTGGTAGGCCCTTCTGAGACAATTCGGCTTTCCCGGGACATTGCTGATACGTACTGTATAATAGACAAAATGAGCAACGATGAAGATGCGCGGCGGTATGGGCATCGAGAGGATGACCACCCAGATGACCCAATCGATGAATCAACACGTCTTCAGACAAATCTACTTCCAATGGACGAATTATCCGACGACAGCACTCCACCAACCCCACGCTTCATGCAAGATCAAGGATCATATCGATATATGAAATGGGTGCCAGTACCAATTCGAAGAGTCAGCAAAGCGGCTGTAATATGGGCACATGGACCAGATCCTCCTCGAATACACACCATCAAGCCATTGTTCCTGTTAATACAAGAGATTCCCCTTCGACTTTTAGACCGATATGTTCCGAAGAGGCGGCACAGAATTGTTCTGTTGATTGCGTACTACTTCCTATGGATATTGACCTTTGCCTTTGTCATGCAGAAGAGTACACTTGCTACAGAAATTGAGGGATGGGGGGCTCCAGGGAATATTGGATGTGGAAATACATACTGGGTTCCGGGAAACAATTGCGGATTGAACGGAAATGACTGTCGACCTTTCAATGGAAGCGGGTTTGCGTTTCGATGTCCAGCAAATTGTGCCGAGCAACATGTTCTCAATCCCCGAGCCGTTGGCGCAAATGAAATAATCTATCAGACTTTGGTGATTGGTGGTCCCTCGGAGGAAGACGAACGACCTATCTATCGAAGCGACTCCTATATTTGCAGTGCTGCCATACACGCCGGTATAATCGACAATACGAAAGGCGGATGCGGTGTTGTATCCCTCGTTGGTGCCCACCGTAACTATAAATCCTCCAAACACCATGGTATCAAGAGCATAGGCTTTGATTCGAACTTCCCATCATCTTTCACGTTTCACTCAGGAGCTGAGTGTAAGGCTAGAGATGCAAGGTGGGAGCTACTCTATGTGTCTTTGACGTTCACAGTAGTACTATCATTGTTCACTACGTCACCCGGTCTGTTCTTTTTTACAATTTTCGTCGCTCTATTTGCTCATGTTGGCCTTGCATCGGACCCACCATACCACAGTAGTATAACCGCTCTCGTCTCACTCCTTTTGGGCAGGTTCTTGCCTGCAATGTTTTGCGCATTCGTTATATATAGATATATGGGTGTTCGCAGAACTCTTACTGGATTAACTGCCCAAATTGAGAAGACTATCTTGTGGCTTGGAGCGTGCTGGGTTGGAGCGCTCACGAATTATACTCTGGACTTCATACCAATCCAACGACTCAATAAACATGATCTCGACCAACAACCCGGTGCCAAACTCGCTCTCGCAATAATTATAATATTGCTGGTCGTCATTGTCATCAAGCAAATCTTTTATTTCCAGCGTGAGGGACGGTTGATTCGATATCTTGGTATTTATGGAATATTCGTTGCATCGATTCTCATTTCGCTTTGCTTGCCAGGGCTACATCTTCGAATACACCACTACATACTTGCACTGTTACTACTACCTGGAACTAGCATGCAGACTCGGCCAGCACTTTTATATCAAGGTCTACTCATTGGACTTTTCATCAACGGCATCGCTAGATGGGGATTTGACCCTGTCCTCCAAACATCAGCCGCGCTCCAGGGAGACGCACAACACAAGTCTAAGCTCCCAAGAATATCGACACCCTCCATCACCATCGGCCAAAACATCTCCACAATCTCATTCTCTTGGCTTGCGCCTCCCGAGCCTTTCGACGGAATCAGCGTCCTCGTCAATGATGTTGAGCGCTTTAGGGGATACACCGATGAAGGTTTTGCTAGTGACAAGCATTTCGTATGGACGAAGGATCCTAACATAGATGAGCCAGAATACTTCCGTTTCGCATATATGGAAGGTCCGCAGAGTTGGGATTATACCAAAGCTGGGATATGGAACGCGGATGGAACGTGGACAGAGATGAAGGCGGGTCCTAGTAGAGTCAAGAGTAGAGCCTTAGATGAAGAGAAACTCCTGAAGTAGATATATGCATTCGGTAAATAAACGGATTGGTATATTTTGTGGGGAATATTTTGTATGTTTCTTCACGCTATTTGCTCTTCGTTGCTTTGCTCCATGTTCATATCTTCCCTCATGTGCATGTAGCCGAAAGACGATTTCATTTGCATATCTGTAGTACAAGAATCTTTGGAAGTGTCTAGATAGAAAGTATTTCCCTTTTTTTGGTATGCATCACATAGCTTAGTAGCAGATACTGTTCGTCCCTCTCATCAAAGGAGATCCAAAAATCTTCATAGTCAACATCACATTAATCCCATAATGTTGCCAATGCAGACATATATTCAAAAGACTGCAATACTGTTCTATTTTTCTAAAATTTTATCACATTATTCTTTGTATATCTAGGATATATCAGTGGTTCACCAACTCTCCTCCGCACATTCTATTTTAGAAAACCCTTCCTCCGTATATATGAGAATAGGAAACGTAATGGCAGGAATAGTGGACTTCTTAATCGACGGCGCTATCCAACCTGATCCCACTCCATCCACCAAAATCTGCCCACTCCCGCTCCTCAGACTCACCTCAAACCGATGAAAACAGCGAAAGCGCAGGACCCCACTCACCAAATTCCTCAGTCCATGCAAACGGCATAATCCCCGCTCTCGATATTAAATTCCCCAACCCACCAACCCCGCAAAAAGTTCTAGTACACTTCCAGTTCCAACTCCTCGACCGCAACGGCACCCTCGTCACCGATGCCGACCCATCCTGCCTCACGTCTCCAAACTTCACCTCTATCATTACCCTTCCCCAACCTCTCATTCTAACGCACCTCCGCACCGTTCTCAATGCCACCGCAAACATTAGAGGTGTGTCTAGAGTCATGAATCCACGTTTCAATGGTGCGGGATTGACGAGGTAGATCCCGAGCGCGGCCTGGTGTTCGAAGGAGACGGATACGGTGACAGCGTTGCCGATGATAGACCTCGTGGATTGGAATTTGTGAATGGAGGGGTCATTTGGTGAGTTGGTGGGGTTATAGGGAGATGTGAGGGGAGGGGAAGGGTGGATGATTCCATTCGTGAGATGGAAGCTTCAGGTTTGCGAAGTTGAAGATTTCTTGAAGGCTCACAATTGAGACGAAGTTTTTGGATTTTCGTTATGCATTAAATTTCATTTGCGAGAAAATAGCATGCATTTTTGGTCAAGCTGGCTTGCATGAGATGTGTTTGATGGAAGTGAGGTTCTCTTTCCTCAGCAATAGTTTGCCTCAAACTTTATTTAAGTGTCACTTTAATCCAGACATGTTGTATCACTTTGCTCCTTGAAGTCTTCTTCGCAGCGTAATATGATTAAGTATAATTGAATATTCCAATTCCCAGTGGAAACTAAGCCACTACAACCAACCCTGAAATGCCCCCAGCAAAGAAAAGAACTAAGTATTTGCGAAATACAATTCCGAAGTTTTCTCTCCCTTCAATCACATCGTCAACGTTCGGGTAATATCAAAATCATGAACCCCTTTTACTCCGAGCATACTCCTGGGTGTTCCGAGAGATGCGGTGTTGTCTCTACCAGCCTGATTCGCGATAACTTTGACGTTTTTCAACCCGAAGAATTGAGTCGTATGATGGGTATGGCCATACATCCAGACGTCTCCATCTCCCAAACCCGGTACTCCGCTCCCGGCTGGCGGTCCAGCATCAATGATATTAGTACAATACTGTAGATTTCCATCTCTGATTTCGTTGGGGCTTGTTCGCCAGTGTTCCAGCTTACTACAGTTGCGCGGCAATCCAGGTGCATGGTGTGTCATGATAAGAATTCTGCGATTTTCATCCTTGCTCCTGATTTCCGCCACTTGCTGTCTTAACCATGCCAGATCTGCCTTATGTCTGGCCGCATTAATAGCGAATGTATTGTCCATTTGTCCATCCTGGTTGCCTGTCCCTACCGACCTCGAAGTGTCTGACCACAAACAGCATCCGAGAATAGTAATTACTCCACCGGTCCTCGCATCTGTCAGCTCGTGGCTCTTTTGCTGCAGAAGGATGAGTTTGCGACCCATGCCGGGATCTTCAGCGATTCTTCTTGCACTATGAAGCCCCTGTCTATAGGTTCTACTCTGGGAGCCGTTTTTAAACTCATTATTTCCCAAAACCCAAAAGACCAACTTGAATCTAGCGCATTGGCGTGATAGAAAGTCCCGTAGCAGGGTTCCATGACCACCTAAATTTCCGACCCGTCCGATGTCACCGCCAAGAAGGAGATAATCCGCGGTTGCAGAAATTGTCAAATCGTTATACTGAAGTGGGACATGTTCAAGGTGAAGATCGGACATATATTGGAATGTAACCTTGCCATTGTTCTGTAGATGGAAACATTAGCCTCTGTTTTCTCGATATACCGACAATCTACTACACATGAGAGTCTCAAGGGCGGGTAGTTCACGCTTTAACTTACTGCTTTTCCTCCTTCCTTTTTGATCCTCTTGTCAGGCTTGGCTTGCTCAATCTTCTTCAACCTGTCATCCTCTTTCTTCTGCGCCTTCTCTTGGTCAGCCTTGATCTTGTCTTTCTTCTCCTGCTCTTGTTTTGCCTTCTCAGCCTTCTCTTTCTTAGCTTGTTCTTTCTCCGCATTTTGCTCGTCGCTCTTCTCCTGAGCAAGCCTCAGCCCGAGCTGTCTTACCGCCTCATCAGCTTGAACTTTCTCCTCATTCAATTTGTGCGCTTTTTTCTCGGCAGCGGCGAATTCTTTATCAGCGTCCCCTTGTGCCTTTACGGTTGTGGTTCTGCACAGGATACTGCTCTGAAGAGTATGCTCAGCATTTTGATCTTCTTGGTCCGCTTTCGCAAAGGCTTTTTCAGCAGCTTTAACATGGCCCTCGGCGGCCTTTCGTGCTTTTGCCGTGTTGTCTTTTGCGGCCCTTGCATCTTGAATCTTTTGTTCACAGTCGGTAACAGCTTTGTCGGCCGCATCCTTTGCAGTTTTCTTAAGGGCTAAGTCATTATTTGCTTTGGCAGCCGCAGCCACTGCCTTTGTCTGTTTGGTTTGCGCATCAGCGGTAGCTTTGTCGCTGGGTGATGGTTTCAGGGTTGGTAGGGGCTGCTTGTAGACAGCATTGAGTCGTGCCAGCGCGCGTTTCTGGAATATATCAAACCGCAGATATTCAGGCAATGTGAGCGTTCTCCTCACATCGGCTGTCATTTGTTCCATCGCCTGCTGGTATAACCGTTTCTGCATCGCAAGACCCGTGACACGCTCCAAATCTGCCAACGCCATGCGTGCTTGGGCCTGCACAGCTATATCAGCAGCGGAATCCGCATTGATTGGCTCCAGCAGCTTGCCTGCCTGGAACTGAAGATCGTATCTCTGCTCTTCGGATAAGTCGCCATCTATGAACGCTTTCCTCGCTAAGATTATCCCAATCCGTACGTCCCGTATATGCTTGTCTTGCTTTTGGAGTCTCCGTTCCTTCTGCGCATTTTCTTCGTCCAAGAGCTCTTGGTCGGCTTTGCGTTTTCGGGCGCCGGGCGAGAGAGGGGCGATAGATTCTGGGTTTGGAGGCATGGTTGAGAAGGAAAGGAAGACTTGATAGACGGGATATTTTAGATGAGTTGTGAGGAATGAAAATCTTGGATGCAATGTTGGGAATATTTGGAAGGCAGAGATGGGGAGGGTAGATGTGCTTGAGGGATAATTGTATTTATGCATGAAAGAAAGACAATAAGAGGGAGAAAGATGTCTTTCTTTGGTTAGCCGGAATTAGATGGAATAGAGTAGAGTGCTGGTTGCGTTATTTTTGGGGTTGATGATGGGGATTTCTTTGTTTGAGATGAGCCTCATCCAGGAGAAGAAATCATGATATTGAAGACTATTTTCATTCAGCTAGAGGCGCATTCCACGGAAGCTTTGTCTTTGGAAAAATTTGCGCCATGAATTACATTCCCTCTGTTGGCGAGTTTCTTTGATAAATAAAGATGACTAAATCCGGCAGAGTTGAGGGAATTGATGGCCATAATTGATTCGGATTGGTGAGACGATGGAGAGGGAGCCACAAGCGTCTGAAGTTTGGAAAGATGAAGCTTGAATGGACTTCTGCTCATCGTGATTAAGGAATGACTTGTGGGAAAAAATTTCCACTCTCACTTGAACATCAGAAAGCGAAGGAAGATAGATTTGTTTGAACGATCTATTCCAATACGAAGCCATTATCTGCTTCCTCCCATGAACGCCGATGCATGAGCTATTATACAAAACGTGAATGACTCAATCCCCATGCGCTAAAATGCTATGCTGTAAATAAACGCCGTTCAACCCATTTTCTTTCTTCTCACCGATTTTCTGAAATGTAGATAATATGTATATGTAAGAGCAACGCTATCGCCGTAGCATGTAAGATAAATCGGGCAGAGCTTTCACGATGCTGGAGACAATTCTGTCTTGCTCGATTTCGGCTTTTGTCTTCCCGTTTCCGCGGATAGGCGGTGTGGGAGGGGGGGTTGTGAAGGATACCGATTTGGGAGGACCAGCCTTTGATAACGAGGGGGTTCGTGATGACTTTGATATGGGGCGAGCGACGGGTTTGGAGGGTGGGGGAACAGGGGTTGGAGCTGGGGCGGTGTCGAAGAATGAGAAATCGGCGGATGCCCAGGGATCGACGGTGGCGCTTCCACTAGATGTGGTTGTAGGTGGTGGTTGATTGAATTGGTTCGCGAGTGAATTGTTCGCAGTCCCCGGGAATGCGTTTGCGGGAAGATGTGTTGCCAATGTATTGTACTGGTTTACAAGTCTGAATGCCGAGCTAGACATAGGGTCCAGTCTTGAGTTCGTAGCATTTTCAGTTTTAGGGAGGTGAATTTGATCGAGGCTCGTTGTATGCCTGTGGCCTGATGCAGGTGGCGGCGATGGTGACTGTCTTGTAATGGGAGAGGACCGTAACGGTACCGAAAACCCGCCAACTAGACTCTGTGACTTTTTGTGTCGTAAGCCATTTGGAGGGGGGAATGCTGGAGGAGCGGTGACAACTGGAGAAGACATCATTTCGCCCCAGTCATCATCGTCGTTAGATACAGCCGGTGCAACGGGCTGCGTGCTTAGGGTGGGGGCTTTCGAGACAGGTAATAACGCATCGAGCCCAGACAAATCAGAAGACGTTCTTGAATTGATGTTAATTGTAGGAGAGAAGATGGGCGGTAAAACCGGTGCATGTGTTGAGGCTCTTGGCTGTTGATGCGGTGATGGGGATTTTATGTTAATTGGGATGGATTTAGAAGTCAAAGAGATGGGAGTCTGTGATACTGATCTCGGGTTGCTTTCTGAGTTCCATCCAAAGCTTGCTACAGGAGCTTGAGGCGCAGGTCTGGACTCCCCAGAGCTCTTACTCGAGTGACTCGAGGTCCGCCTTGGTTTGGATGGTGATCGAGTCTTGGAGTTTGATGGAGTCCTCACAAGACCTTTTGGCCACTCTCGAGGGACTTCAGGTTCAGTGGGTATTGTGGCTGGAGACTTCTTCTTGGCTTTTCTGGCAGCAAATGCCGCTGCCAGAGGCACAGGAGGGGCGTTTGGATCGTTCCAACCAAATAGAGAGCTACCTTTGCTACCGCCTCCAAGCACCACTCGTCCACTCATCCGATCTTCTTCCATCCATCTGGCTACTATCTTCAGTGTATCTGTACGTATTTGAGACTGAGCCCAGTTTGCCCGAACATAGTTCTCGTCATCGCCGCTATTGTACTTCCGCATGGTCCCATACCTCGAAATCCTGTACCATGTTTTTCGTTGCTCGACAGACGAGAAAGAATCGTGAGGCACAATATCTGGTATAAAGATCCGCTCAGGGGTTTCGTCTTGGACACTAGGAAATAGCTTGTCCATTTTAGATAAATTGGTATCATATTGAACTCGACCAAAATCTTTCTCCGGTGGTGGTTTTGGTGGAGATACTTTCGGTGGCATTGTAGATTTTGATGCGCCCACGTTACTGGCTGAAGCTTCAGAATCTTCTTTGACTGCGTCTTGCTCGGTCCCTTCGGCGTCAGACTGCCCGTCTTCGAAGTCACCGAAATCATCGTCTTCGTCTTCATCTTCCTCTACAATTTCGGGCACCTTCTGCAACTCCGCCCTATCACTGTTCAGTTCCTCTTGGGAATATTTCTCTCCAACAACCACAACCTCGTCATCCGACTTCTCACCCTTCACTTCTGGTTGGGAGTCTTTCTCGTTAACGCCCCCAAGTTCGTCAGCATCCTCAGCTTTTGCAAGCTCGTCAAAGTGCTGTACTAATTCCTGTACTTTTGAAGCATTTTCGGTAGGCATTGAAGGCCTTTTTGGTTCTTCGTCCATGGATGTCCTTGGCGATTCTGATTGAATCTCGTCATGAGTGCTATGATCCGAAGGAGATGTTGAAGGCCTAGAGGACTCATGGTCAACCTCGTGGGTATTTGAGTCAGCGACAACTTTTTCGTCAGTTTCTAGTGCGCCTGTAGCAAGACTGTGGTTGGCATGCTTTTTCGCTTCCTTCTCAGGCAGGGTGTGAACTGTTTCTGGGACGGAATCGGCATTTGAGGAGACAACATTTTCCGCAGGAACATGTCGTGGAACGGCGGGGACAATTGTATCCTCTGAAATGGTTTCCTGGTCATGGCTTCCTGACCTGACGCTGATCTCCTTGCGAGCACTGTCGTTCCATGTGGGCTCTGTAGACCACGGGTCCGGCGAAGGTAGCTCGGCGATCTTCCGCGATTCGAGTGGCAAACTCGGTGCCAATTTTGGTATACACTCCTTCTCAATCGCAGGAGATTCGTCCCAAGTAATCGAGTGCCCATTCAAGCCCCCATTCACCAATCCCCCATCCTCCACTTTATGCGGTACATCCCACGCATCACTCGCGCCATCAAACCCCAACGGCTTCCCCAACACCGTCTCCTCCGCCGGCACCGCAGACCACTCCCCAAATCGATCCTCATCCTCGTTATCTACTCCATCCCAAGGCGAATCTCCCTTCTCCACTGACAATGTTGATAATGGCGCATTCGGCGTCTTCGGCCTCACAACCTCCCCCTTCCCAATACCCGCATTTTGTAGTTCATCAGCCCAAGGTGAGCCCCAAGGATCATCCATATCGATATAAATGAGAATATCCTCTCATATTGATACGCCAAATAATTGACCCATCTCATGCGTAGGGTATGCGAATCTGATGTTTTGCCTGTGCATACCTGGCGTCCAGGATCCTGGTGCGCGGAGAAACGTTTGCGGATGACCGATGACCGGGGGTCGGCAGCAGTGAGAAATAAAACTAATTTTTGGATTGATAATCGATAAGAACTTCTTTTTTTACAGCGGGGGAACGATGAGAGAATTACATGATTTTAGTTCAATGAGGAGATAACTAAAGAAAAGATGTCTCTTGATAAGGTTAAGCATATTGTGCTGGTATTTGATCCACAAGATTCTTGCAGAAGAGCAGATTGTTCTAATTACCCCTCCATAGGTCCTGTCAGGCAAAGGTGGCGTAGGAAAATCCTCTATCACAACCCAACTCGCACTCTCCCTCTCTCTCGCAGGCCACTCCGTTGGAATCCTCGATATCGATCTCACTGGCCCCTCTATACCCCGCCTCTTCGGTATCGAGTCTGCGAAAGTTACTCAAGCACCTGGAGGATGGGTTCCCGTCCCAGTCCACGCTGCGAACCCTTCTAAAAATATCGGCGCGTTGTCATGTATGAGCTTAGGATTTTTACTCCGGGAAAGAGGTGATGCGGTGGTATGGCGAGGACCCAAAAAGACGGCCATGGTACGACAATTCCTCACTGATGTCCTATGGGGCGAACTCGATTATCTCTTGATCGACACGCCGCCTGGGACATCAGACGAGCACATCTCCCTCGCCGAAACCCTCCTCAAAAACGCTTTACCGGGTCAAGTCTCTGGTGCTGTAGTGGTCACAACTCCACAAGCAGTAGCTACAGCAGATGTGAAGAAGGAGTTGAATTTCTGTGTTAAGACGGGAATTAGGGTTATTGGAGTAGTAGAAAACATGAGCGGTTTCGTATGTCCAAATTGTTCAGAATGTACGAATGTTTTCAGTAAGGGCGGGGGAGAGGTTATGGCGCAGGAGTTTGGGGTGGGCTTTTTAGGGAGTGTACCGATTGATCCGCAGTTTGTGATGTTGGTTGAGACGGGGAGGAGACCGGTTTATCCTGTGGGGACAGAGGTTATGGGGGTGGATTTGGGGGGGCTGGAGATTGAGGGGAGGGAGAAGGATACTAAGGATCCGGGGTTGTTGGTGGAGAAGTATCAGAGCTGTTCATTATGTCCGATTTTTCGAGATATCACGAAGGATGTTGTGGCTGTGGTTGAAGGTGGTTCAATTGGAGCTGTACGTTCTTAGGGGGGGATGAGTTTGGGTTCGGTGCATAGCGATGGAGTTGGAGAGGTCTGCATTTTCGAGTAAGAAAAACATGATTAGAATCTGAGCATAGTCCTTTTAGGATTTGACACTGAGACATTACATGCTTTTGCTAGATGGCTATCTAAAACAACATACAATTGTAAATCAATAATAACAAGCGTAATGCAGACTTGTTTGGGCCCCTGACGGATTGGTCCCTCTTTCTATTCTAATCAGGTTCTTAATAGAGGGCAAATCTTCAAGAACAGCCTTGTAGAAAAAGCAAATATATTTCCATACCTTATTTTGCCACACAGATACCCCACGTTGATCTTCGCGAGGCTGAAGCCACATCAAGGGCTTCCCCTAATCCGCCAATGATTTCTAGGGCTGACAAGATCCATCCCCAACATAAGAGGGCATCTGGCTCATCAAATTTGGTCCTCCTATAGACACCATCAAAATGAGATCCAAAGAGGAAAATGATCACGTTCTTGGTGGGGTTGACAGTAGCAGCAGACCCCACAAGCTTCCGTTTCAATGCCGCCATGGCCCGCGCCTAAAGTGAAAAATCCCAAAAATCTCTCACTTCAAATCTGGTGCCTGATCTTCATCTCCCGCCGCCATCGTCATCTGGGTGTTGATTTTACTTCTAGCTCTTGTTCTAGAATATCCATTGGCCTTTGTTGAAGATAGTTTGGAATTGGTAGGATTTTCATCTCTTGTTTCTGTAAAAGAAGGGTTTGCTGATGACGCCAGACCGAATCCCACAAGAATTTTTATCCGCCAACCCAACCATAAATTTCTTCAAGAAGGAGCAAACCATCAACACTTCACTTCTATCCTCTACAACCTATAACAAGATTGCCCGCTCGAATCGCCGGGATCTCTCGATGAATCATTTTCACCATTGAGGTTGCACCTTTTGCATAAATTGCCACAGCTGGTGTCCTAGACATTGGTCTGCGACTTTGCACACAATCCCTCACGACCTTCCTAATTCCTCTATGAGCACCAAAGACCTACTTAGATTCCTATCTAAGCCAGCAAAGTAAGTGAGCACTGCTGTCGTCGAACAAAACAGTTGCGCTGTTTTATTTCCCCAATAGTCAAATGCGTTACCCCGCCATTGCCTTCCAAAAGGCGAATATTCTCCGGGATCCAAGAAGTCTATGGATCATTGGCGTACATTCTATCTGCACATGCAGGATCTCTGCTTTGGGGTGTTTATTCTCTACACTTGCTAACAGCTGCCCCTTCCTTCCAGGCCTCGATAGCACCAGCCACGCCCCAATTCCAGAAATAAAATCTTCAGTCAATCGCAGATAAACCTCGTCTGCTAGACCCGATATCCATCTAAAGGTATCGGCATCTACAGAGCGAGGACAAGCATACAATTCAACATTCCCTCAGCAAAGGACTTCTTCATCCCTTTGTGCACCCGACCTCCATAACATCCCTCCAGGACTCCCATACCATAGCATATTCTGCTGGCTCCGCCAGCACACAATAGTCTCCCACGGTTCTGTGGGCCTTCTCTTCTCGGACGAACACCGCAAGGTTCGTCTGAGTGGCAGATAGTGCTTCACAGTACTTGCCAGCAAATAGTCTTCCTTCCGCTCGTCATTAAAACCCTATCCAAAAGTCAAACCTAGCTACTCAAGTAGTTATGGTCAACCTTGAGATTCCATCATCCTACACCTTTTCACCTTCCCAAGGTACTCCACATTTAACGATCAATCGGGAGGCAACTATCGATCTCGATTCTAGCAATGCTTTCGAGGGTGAGCAATCCAGAGATCCATACATCCTACTCTTGCTAACAAGACCAGGTCCTGAGAAGTTACTAGAGGTTTGGTTTGCTCCGGCACCAGATGCTCTCCCTGCAGGAACACACAAGCATGGGTTAAAGGCCGTCTCTGCTGAGACGTGGAAGAACATGCTTGATCTTGTCAACTGCAAGGTCCTCTCCGTTGTTGAGTCCGAGCACATCGATGCCTATCTTCTCTCAGAGTCAAGCATGTTTGTCTTTCCTCACAAACTCATTCTTAAGACATGTGGGACTACCACGCTCCTCTTGGGACTCCGTCGGATGTTGAAGATTGCGGCTGTCAATGCTGGATTTCCCTACAACAACACTGATTCTTTGGAGGATATTAAGACGGCAGCTACCCCATACCGTGTCTTCTACAGTCGCAAGAATTTCTTGTTTCCAGAGAAGCAACAGGGACCACACCGTAGCTGGAAGAATGAGGTCAAGTATCTAGACGGCATGTTCACTGGGGGTAGTGCATACATGGTTGGCAAGATGAATGGAGATCACTGGTATCTCTATCTCACCACGCCCAATTCCGCTCTCACGCCTCCACGAACCCCCGAGCACGAGACAATAGGAACCGAAACAAAGATCCTTAGAGTTCCAGCCAGCTTGGCCTACTCCCTCGGACAAGGTGCCCTTGGCACGGAAGATGAGACTTTAGAGGTACTCATGACAGATCTCGAACCTGAGAACGCCAAGCAGTTTTATCTTGACCACGCGAGTGCGGTCGCGGAGGACAAGTATTCCCAAAGAGCTCACCAAGCTCGTAAGGAAGCAGCAGATAGCTTAGGTGATTTAAACGGTCTAGCCAATATGAGTATGAGTGGAACAACAGCCGGAAGTACGTCAGTCGATGATACCTTCGACGTCTTCAGTAGCACCTCTTCAGACAACAATGGCACATTCACTCCAGATGATGATGTCAATTTCCAGGATGATCTGAGCACTGAAGGTCACGCTCTTGGCACGGTGGTCTCCGAGACTTGCGGTCTCTCCGAGGTCTACCCCACCACTAAGTATCCCGACGCACGCGTCGATGCCTATCTCTTCAAGCCATGTGGCTTCTCTGCCAACGGTGTCATTCCTGCTCCTGATGCAGCGGGCTCTGCGACTCACTACTTCACCGTCCATGTAACTCCTGAGCCTCAATGCTCCTACGCATCCTTCGAAACCAATGTTCCAGGACTTCAGAGTGGCCGTGAAACTGTCGATGTTATCCAGCATGTTGTAGATATCTTCAGACCCGGACGTTTCAGTGTCACGCTCTTCGAAGCCAAAACTAATTCGGTTGAGGTCCGTGAAATGGCCCTTCTGGGTGATTCAGCTGCAGATGTTAAGGCGGTCGAGAGTGGCATGCTTCGAAGTGCTAAAATGGAAAAGATCAAAGGCTACCGACGTGTCGAGCGAATCGTTCACGATTTCGACGGATACGACTTGGTCTTCCGCTACTATGAGCGTGACGGTTGGATGGGAGGTCGTGCACCACGATTGGGAGAGATTGACTAGTCATGGAAAGAGGCGTTTTCTTAGGAACCACATTTATTTGAGCTCTCTGCTAATCGTTGCCCTGTTGGGCTTTACTATTCTTGAATGATAGTCGAGTTTGCTGCGGTTCAATTCGTTGGGGGCGTAAGTTGTTAATAGGTCTGATTTATTTGCAACGTTAGACAGTCTTTACCTGGTTATTCTTAGAGGCAGATGATGGGTTACAATTGATGGTGCGCGATATGGTGTGCTTCCCAGTAGCTTCATACATTCAAGTACTCAATCACGAGCCTTACACGAACCTAATGATACACAATGCACCTCAAATTCTATTCTGAAAAGGTCTACTCGGTCAGGTAAAGTGGCAGTGACGGTGATCAATAAGACGATCATGATGATATGGCATGAATTAAAGCATAGCCTCAATATTCGGTGAGGAGTCCTGCAATCCAATAATTGCGCATGAGGTGGTATTTCTGTGATTTTGTGAAGGATTTGCATTGGGGTCGCAGAAACACGTCCGTTGTGTGACGTGATGAATCCAACACGAGAACTAGAACTTGAATTTGGCCTGAGGAAGAGGGATCGTAGGAATGAAGCTATGCTATGACTGAGTTGAGTACCAGAGGGTGAGTAGGAATTGGCAATGAGTGGTGGTGTGAAAGGATATAGCTGCTTTTATCACCTTGGATTCCTCGTTCTCCAATACCAGATGAACTCGATGCGCTGTGTTCATTATGCTCCCACCCACCACTTTAATACCAAGCATAATTCCAGCATAAGAAGAGCAGACGACACGTCTTTATGCCGAAATCACGTCCAAATGCACGCTCTTAAAATCATGGACGCGCTCTTCCTTTTATACTCGCGTTCCCCTTAACGCGCCAAGAAACCCAATTCCCAATCCGTATCAGACCTCACCCCTTGCTTCGGACTCGCGCCCTACTCATCCAACCACATCCTTCCCTTCGACTCGCATGAGCCAACTCGCTCACCTTTGATCCTTGGAAGCCCATTTCGCCTGGAATTACGCCTACACCAACGGGAACGTATCATTGGGTAAATGGGAGGAGCAACGCGCTCCAACGCGTGCAGGTGCAGAGGAGCTACTGCGGGTTAGGCGGGTGCTGAAGTGAGGAGTTTAGGAGAACAGGACGTGATTGCCACTCATCGTAGTTAGTGACGGAACGGGCGACGAAAGAGGCCTCGCTCGCTGGCTCGCTCTGTGGCTAATATACTTGAGCTTCCCCCCCGTTTTTTGAGGTTTTGGGTTTTGTTGTGACTTATTGACGGATTGAGAAACTCGGATTCTGGAGGATATCAACAACGATTGACGACGCGAATTGAAGATTCTTGATTGAATCCGAGATTCTTTGGTCTACTCTACTCCAGATAATTTGACTTTGGGTTGACCTGAAGTTGTTTGAAGGAAGAAGGAAAGATGACGACCCATATGCCAATGGCAGCTACGAGGCAGCCTTTTGCTCCTATCAATGGATCACGACTACAGAACCTGACGAGTCTAAAGAATCGCCAAAATGGTATGACACTCCTTGACCACACCTCAATTGCCTCTCCCCAACAATGAATCTCACATCTCCCTTAGCTTTATCAACCCTTTCCTCCCCCACCAAACGCAAAGCCACAGCCTATGAAGACGACTCTGAGAACGTCGATCCCATCATCTTCTTCTCGCCCAAGAAATCCAAGGGCTCCGACGGGACCAGCAACGACACAACCCAGCTCCAAAAACCAGTCAATTTCTTCCTAACCAAAGCCCCTCCCTCTCCCAACGACTTCTCTGCCGCTCTCAAACCAACCCCTGTTTCTCCCCGCCGACCAATCCTCCCCGCTCGCTCCCCAGCTCCCAGAATCAACACCAAATCCATCCCGTTATCTGCACCCGCCGGTCGTTCCCCAACCCGCAAACGCATCGGTATCCTCAATCGTCGAAAGACAGCATCGCCATTCACTCGCGTCGATCCCCCAAAATTCGGTGCTCCGTCTAGCAGTCTAGGATTCAGCATCGATGCTGCGCTCTCTGGCACTATCCCTTCATATTCTGCCCGTCAACGCCAAGCTTCCCCTGTTGCAAAGGAAGATGCTCTACCTATCCCAGTCCTCTACACTCCCGCGCCCAAAGACAGCTGGTTCTTTGATATTCATGAGGATACCCCGGAGGAATTGGCTACGAATCTTATGGAACACAGCACTTGTACCTTAGATATCTCTTCCGACGAAGAATCAGCGAGTCGGTTGAAGGATGAGCGGGGGAAGGAAAACATTCCTCCTCTAGACGATATCTCTCAAACACGTATTCAAGTCTCGGATCCGGTTGAGCAAGCTGAGTCGTCGATGGCGAGTCTGAAAGCTGAGATGAGGGCTCAGCGGAGGAGGAGGGAAGTGGAGGAGGGAGCGTGTGATGTTGATAGAGTGGCACTAGGGGAGATGGCGGCTGAGGACTTTTGGGCCGAGGGCTGTGATGGAGAAAGTGTCTTCCTTGTCCCATCTGAAGAGGATATCGAAGCTGAAGGCGAAGACCAAGTTGTTGAGGGACAGTTGCCAATGACGTTTGACTTTGTGGCTGAGGTTAAGGGTAAGGGAAAGGAGGTGGATGTTAACATTGACATTGACATTGACATTGATACCTTGATGAGTAAAGACGGCGAGGTGTCAAGGAAAGCGGCGCTGCTTGAACCCATTGAGAAGGCTGAAGAGGGATTCCAAGTCTGGGAAAGCGGTAGTGATAAAGGGGAAGGTGAGGAGGTATCGCTGTAATCGTCGTCGTCGTCTTGTTAGGTTCAAGGTATGATAAGTACTTGGTGTTAAGGGACTTGCTTGGGTGGTGTCCGGGTTCTTGTATAAGGGTCACTTTCGTAACCTGCCCTGTAATAGAAAAATTTCTCGTGGCTGTATTGTATC
>Ga0182030_10004634_pt1 | contig 29321 bp, 50 predicted proteins | sample 812S3MmetaG_FD_121299 | JGI IMG/M metagenome (GOLD analysis project Ga0182030, IMG submission 121299) | Permafrost microbial communities from Stordalen Mire, Sweden - 812S3M metaG (Illumina Assembly) | ecosystem: Environmental > Terrestrial > Soil > Wetlands > Permafrost | place: Sweden...
AAAGGAGACGTAATGCACAACTTTTCCAAGCCCATTCTCACAACAAACCACCTCGAATCCTGGGACCCAATCAGACTAGACGAGGTAATTGACTGTCTCAGAGTATGTAAGGTACCAGCATCCTTAGTGGCGGGCATAGTCAATATACAGGACCGTTTACGTAAGCTAGAAAAACTGTTCATGCCCAAGGAGCACATAATCTCTTCTCAACAAGTGAAGCTCATAGACCCCCTCTACGAAGATGGTCCACCCGTTTCAAACTTCGTGTCCAGCAGGCAGCCGAGTGCCGAGGAATCACAAGCTCAACCGTGGGTCCGAGCACCACGACCCAGCCTACGCGCCAGCACCACGATAGAGCTTACATTTATCACCCAAGAACTTCTGCGCTCCATCGTCACCGCAGTACGCACGAAGCAGCTCGCCCAACTCAAGGCACCACTACAACTACAACAAGCATTGCCTGAAACGTGGCCCACGCCTCACGATACCTGGGGCGTCAAGATCATTACCCGTCACGCCGATCTTGTCTCTCAAATCATGGCTCTCCTCCCGTGACCGAAGACCCTGACATGCGAGCCCACCGGCTTGCTGAAGCCATCACGGAGCGGTTTGAGCACGACTGGTTTGATCCAGGAGACAAGTGGCCACGCCTGCGCAGAGTAGTGAACGGTCACCCACTACTATCATGCAGTCGCTGCGGGGTAAACAAAGGCGCAGTATCTGTGACTAAAGAATGTCCCGGCCAAGTCAAAATTGAACTGCGATCATGACTCCCTACAACATACAAGAAAAACCGTGGCCTATCGTGGTTCGCTCTTGTGGGAATTCCAACTGCCGCATTTGCAAAGCGGAAGCCCAGGCGGCCAAGGCTGTGTATGAGCGTGAGCATCCTGGCGTCAGGTTGGGCGAGATTATTCTGGTGCCGCCGTGGTGACCACTAACCGCATAGCTGAGATCCAGGCACGACTGGTTGAGGCGGCACGTCAAGACCATTACCCCGAAATGTTCCCCGGTCGTCGAATGGGCTGTGCCTGTGGTACTCCCGGCTGCGCCTACCTGGCCGCTCTGGCTACCTTTGATGCCGTAGACGAAGAAGACCCTTCCCGAAGCATGAAGGAACGCCAGCGCATCGAGGAGAATGGAGCATGACTCCTGACCGCGTACCCGAGCGCATTTGCATCTGTCCTGGCGATGTTTGTCTCGGTGATCGTACTGATCCGAACACTTGCCAGGTATGTGCCGACCTAGACGGTGAGGAACACTGCCCCCGTTGTCCGTGCGATGACTGTGAGGACGAGGCCCCCGGCTGGTGCCCTATCGGTGTGGACGGGCACCATTGGGTGTTGGTTCTTCATGAGGGCACGGAAATCCAACTTGCCCCAGGAGAAACCTGCACAGGGACGTGCGAGGAATTCATACGGTCCTATGGTGGCGATGATTGGATGACAGAGCGGCCGATCCCTGTTCGGGTGACGTTCAAGCCGGATCATCCCAACCTCGGCGGTTACCACGGCGACACGCCGTGCGATTGTGGTTGGTGGTTCGTCGTTGCATTCGACGCGGTGGTTCAGCCATGAGCGCCAATCGGCTGGTGACCATCTTCTGCGACGGCTGCTCCGTTTGGTGGGACACCGGCGTTGGGGACACGGCGACAGAGCCACGTAAGCGGCTGAAGAAATTGGGCTGGACTCGGGATTACCCAAACGGCACGGCCGGTGGGCAAGACCTTTGCCCGGACTGCACCAGGGAACGAGCGACGTGACCCCGTGTATCGTTTACCGTGGCGTGGACGCTGAAGGCTACCACCGCAGGGTCCGTAGCTCCTGTTGCCGCTCTGGTGTCGTCGCTCGGTTCACTAACCGCCGGGAGCGCCTTATGGCTGGTGGCGACTTCTACGTAGGGGTTGACGAACCCGACCCCCGGTTCACCGACTACCGGTGTGGCACCTGCAATCGAGCGCTAGCATGACCCCTGACCGCGTAGCCGAGGCAGGGCCTCGGAGAAAGAAGAGACAATGACAACCCCTACAACCCCCGAATACCTACCAACCGACAACTTTGCCAACCTTTTACAAAAGGCACCTCAAAGTGCCGTCGTTGAAGTCCTTGACCAGAACGGCAACCCACAGGCAGTTGTGGCCGCTTTCCAGGCCATGAACGGTGGGACGGATGCCGAAGCTACGACTAGTTCCTGCTACCTCAACCTGAGCGACAACGGCGTCGACGGTGGGTGGTACGGCCCGAAGGGGACTCTCACAGACGACCCGGCACGTATCATCCTGTCGCCGGCCCAGCCTAAGGATTTCGTTGACGGTAAGGCAAACACCTACTACCCCGGCATTGGGACGCCCTTCACCATCAAGTCCCTTCTGGCTGCCTTTGGGGGTGGTCCCGACAGTTTCAACGGGCTAATTTCTGTACCGAACGAGGGGGATGTCCCCACCAACACCGGCTCCCCCGTGGCGCTCGTGAAACAGGTCCCCTCGCGGGGTACACCGCCCGTACTTGTGCTTCTCCACGGTCTTTATGTGGACCAGGAGCGCAACCGTGTCCTGCTCACGGCGTTCTGAGTCGTGACCATGCCTGACCGCGTAGCCGAGGCCCCGGACCCCGAGCGCTACACCAAAGCGTTAAAGGTGGTAGAGTCGGTGAGACGGCGGCATCGTCACCGCATCTCCGACCCAATCGAAGCCTGCGTCTGTGGGTTCGATGAATGCATCGAGTTGGCCGCTCTGGCTGCCTTTGATTCCGTACAGCCACTACCAACGTTGACGAACGACCACGGGTACCCTTATGACTGAACCCAAGGGCACCGCTGGAAGTGGCGAGGATGAGGCACCAAACTGTCACTATGAGTGCTGGTCTCACGAGTACGAAGTGAACCTGCGAACTTGTTGTGGTTGTGTAGAATGCACCAAGTGGCTTGTTGAAAAAGGAGCAAAATGCCAAGCGTAAACCTTCCGAGGGAGCGCGAGAAGTTCTTCACTGACGAACAGTGGGTACGCCTCAAGCGACTAGAAGCCGAGTACAGCGTCCGTCGAGGCCTCGGCATGACAATCAGCGACGACCTATGTGCCGACAGTGTTATGCTGACAGAACTTGCAACACTGATGCGACTCCTTGACGACCACCTGTTAGCTCGGGAGCTCACCCACCGTGCAACGGAACTGTCTGGTTATTACGCCGCACGACGAGACCGGAGGAACCGATGAAAATACAAGCCCACACCCGCATGCCAGCCATGTTAGAAGAAACATGGGAGTTCGAGGTGGATGATAACATAGCCATGTTACTCCGAGACTATCCCAAAATGGCCTTAGAGATTATTGCTGGCGGACCCATCGATCTCACCTTCATTAGTGAGAGACTCGTTGACAACAATGAAACTGGCAAGCGCACACTGGTAGGAGTAGAAGAGGTATGACCCTGTTTGTCAAGAAACCCGTTGACCCTGACCAGAATGTTTGGAATTACCTAGATGGGCTCACCGACACCGAGTACCTACACTTTCTCGATGATCCCAACCCAGTAGGTCGTAAGACCAAGATCATCGGTATCTATTCTGTGCATCATGGAGATCTGCTCGGGCGGATCCGGTGGCACGGACCTTGGCATCAGTACATCTTCGATCCTGAGCCAGGTACTATCTGGAACCCAGCATGCTTAACATCAGTCATGAACGTAATAAAAGGAATGATGGAGGAACGACGCAATGGACCCTGAACTAATCCGCTGGTTACACGAAGAACTGGAGTTCTTGCTTCGCGTGAAGGCTATAACACGCCCAGGACCTACGGCAGACCTACTTTTTGAACGTAGTGCCCACATCCACAAAATTCTTGAGTTCCATCATAAGCTTGAACAACCATGACCGGCACACTAAACAACCATAGCGCCACGCGTGCCATGTTGAGGAGATCCCTACGGGCGGCACGACGCAACCTCAAACGCCAACACCACAACCTCCTCATACTGGTGGCGCGGATCCATAAGCTGGAGGAGAAAATCGATGAGCTGGAACTAACTCTCATCGAAGCACAGAACCCCGGCATCGACATGGAGGGCGTGAAGGTAGCACGAGCTCGCAAGGGCAACAGCGAGGGAGTGTAGTAATGCCACTAGGGACAGTCTGTAGACACGGTCACGAGCGTGCCCTCCACACGGGCGCCAATGGGCGTTGCCGGGCCTGCCACAGAGCCAGCCAACTCAGATCAAAGCGCCTACATGCCACTCACTGCCCAGAAAGACGCTTCCCTGTCCAACCTTTACTTGACTTCCTACGCCTTTCACCCGGACAGTTTTCCTTCCTCTGGAAGATCGACATGCACAAGATGAGGAACCGCGGGATAACTCTCCTAGTAGCCGACCGCTATGCTTGTAAGATAGCTGGTGTTCACCCCTATGTCATCTGGGGCGACCTGTGGTGGGATGACGTACTAGTCACCCAAGTATCCATTGGTGATACTTCCGACCTTTCGTTGACACCCATCCAAGAGGTAGCATGAAAACCTACTATGTCGATCACCACCCACTACCAGAGAAAATTGACTGCCTCAACTGCGGTAGCTCGTGGTGGGAGTGCGATGTGCGGTCAGTGTGGCAACCGATACCCAACAACCCCATGACCGGCTGCTGCGTCACCTGTGTCATGACTAACAAGAAGATGCATCCCACCATCATTGTCGAGGAGGATCATGCTGACTCTCGGTGAACTACGAACACAAACCAATCAATTACCTGACCACTATGAGATTGTCCTAACACGCACCGGTAACAAATATGGACGTGTTGGGGCTACTGAAACCGTACCAACCGTCTTTGTTGGAGTGGCCTATGGCCCGGCACCCGACAACATGGGCATCCCTCAGGTCTGGGGTCGCCCAGGTCAAGTACTTATCAAGGAGCTGACATGAAACAACACCCCAACTGGTACCCCGCCGGTACCCTCCAATTTCCCTACCTACCACAAGAGATCAGCGCAGCACAACGAGCCTTCCCAGCCGATGTAGGGGACCTGATACCATCCGCTGATGACATCCCGGACGCATTTACCCAGTTCCACGGAACTGAATGGAACGAGATAGTTAGTCAGTGGTTCTACCGCGGGCTGGCCGAGAAGACTCAGATGATCCCCACGGTGGGCATAGACCCCGAGAAGGCCCTCGTCCACCTCAAGACCATCATGGGAAGCTATGGCATCAAGCATGAGTACAAGGAGGCGGCCATCGCCTACCTCATGTCCGTGTGGTTCGAGAAGGTGAAGGGCTGGAAGATCAAGACACCCAAGCCATGACCCTCATCACGCCGGCTGACCGACTGCGGGCCAGCAACACAGCCGTCCACAAGCTGAGCCAGGCAGCCGGCCCACTGATGGATGCTCGCCATGCCCTCCGCTACTGGCCCGAGGCGCAAGTCCATGCCCAGCGGGCCGTAGATGAGCTCCGAGCAGCACTAGACGCCCTCTACGATGCCCCCACTATGATTGCCACTTGCGCCCACCAGTGAGGGGTGATACACTGACACCAACGGGTCGCACAGCGCGGTTCCTCCACCTTCATTCATACTGAAAAAGTACCGCCCGCGATCTAGACTCAAAGTGACATAGCGCAGTTCCTACCCTTCAATTTGCGAATTTACTGCCCGTCGCTTATTACCTGCAGCATCGATAGTTCCTATCCATATCCAGCAATGGATCCTTCCAATACTATCCGCCGCAATAGTCAAGCAAAGTTGTGGTTCCCATCAACCTTTTGGAAGAGCCTACGGGCTCATAAACATACCACCCGCTTGATACTACAAAGGAGAACAAATGCTTTCAGCACTGAGATTGTTCAAGGCCCTCCCAATACCAGAGCCCAAGATGTTCGGAGCTCAGCACAAAGGAAACGGTGAGCAAGACGCCGCACTGATGAAGCAGACGGTAACATCCGGCTTTGTCTTTTCTCCTAAGGTGCTGGCAGCATACCCCAACCGACCCGAGTTGCTCAAGATGGTGGAACAGCTGTACGGACGCAACCCCGAGCAACTCAACCAAACCTTCCACAAGTCCTGGGAGAAGGTCAGGACTGCATCTATGAAGCAGCTGATGCTGGAACAGATGCTCCACTACCTGACGACCTACGGCTTTGAGTCGACCGGTTACTACGATCAAGCATTTGTCTATATCCCGGCTGAGAAACTGGACGTGCCCCAATGGCAGGACAACCTGCAGCTGGTTGTCATCCGCGGCCTCACCAAGGCCGAGCTTAAGTTTGAGCTACTCCAGTTACTCAAGACAGGGGTCGCCCTCAGCGAGACAACGGTGAAGGATGCCCTAGACATAGCTACTTTCGTGGGTTTCGTGGCGACCGACCTACAGCAAGTCACCAACCGCGAGGTCAAGGCGGCCCTGTACGACTACCTCAACCTAGTACCGGATGACCCTGTGGAATTTCTACGCTTCGTCACCTACCGGGCCACGGGCAAGACCCTGCTCATCAAGAACCCCGGCTCGATCAAGGAACTCAAGGCTGCTTCCACAAACGTCTCTTTGGTGCGCTACTTCCAGCTGTACGAGCAGGATTACGGCTTAGCCCGCCTAGCTCAGATCTTCTACAGGTTCAAGCCATTGTTTCTGGCCATGCGGACCAACACCACCATGCGCCAGACCATCAACCAACTACGCCGGTTGGCCGTAGAAAATCACAGACCCATGAAGCCAGATGCACTCAACGATGTTACTAAGGTACTCTTGAGCAACCAGGGTTACTTTCCCCAGACCCGCAGCGGCAAGGCAGAGCCTTGGCTGAGGGACCTGGATACCGCCTCCACCTTCCGCAAGATCCGCCTGCTTTATGCCCTGCAGTTCCGCACCACCGATGCTACCAGCATCGTCTACCACATCAGGAACGGCAAGTCCTGGGCCACAGATTTCAATTTCCCTTGGAAGTTTGGAGCTCAACACGCCTACGAGGTAGTACTGGGTTCCATCGTGGCTGACCTGGCTCTCAAGGTGGCAGGCAAGACGATCCTCATCCCTGAGGGCGTACAGTACGCGTTGCCGGCCACTGAGAAGCAATTCTCAGGCAACATCCCATCTGGTACCTGCGTTGTAGTCAAGGGAGGAATGGTGGCTGGCGTCCACTGGGAGAACCAAAAACGTCATGGCGCAATCAGGCCGGACTACCGCATCGACCTCGATCTATCACTGCAGAGTATCGCCGGCAAGCTGGGTTGGGATGCTGGGTACCGCTCTGCTGAGCGTGACGTGTTGTTCTCGGGTGACATGACGGACGCCCCGGTCAGCCGTGGTGGCGCCTCAGAACTCTACGCCTTTACCGAACAGGCACGCGGCCAGTGGTTGGTGATGCTCAACTACTATAACTTTGACCCCGACGTACCAGTACCGTTCCAAATACTGGTGGGACAATCAGCTCCCCGGTCACTCACCATGAACTACACCATCGATCCTAATTTGCTGGTGGCTCAGGCGGCAAGCAATATAGACGTCCACCAGAAGATCATTGGCCTCGTGGTGGCAGACGACAAGAGCTGCCGGTTCTACTTCAGTGAGTCAGACTTCGGCTCCGGGCGTAGCTCCCGGATGACCAAGCACACCGAACAGGCACGCGACTTCATGGTCAACAGGTTCCTCAACCCCATCTCTCTCAACGAAATCCTAGCTGCGGCCGGCGCGGAGATAGTAACGGCCCGCCCCGCAGTAGAGCCCATCATCAACCTATCCCTGGAGGCCATCGACAAACTAAGCCTAATCTCCCTTTTGTCAAAAGCCTAATGCCTCCTACCATCAAACTTAACCCCGACAGGTCCATCACCATGACCTGGTTCGACCTTCACGAGGCGTGGGAAACGGCTGAGGTCATCAAGTCAGCAGGTCTACGCCGCGGTAAGATCGTAGACTCAGGCTTCTATCATGACGGAGTGGACCTGCAAAATTTGATTGCTGAGGCCCTTGTCTTTGACTTGGACTTACCAGGAGAATTTGCATCAGCCGACCACAGAAAGGAAATATGAGGCGCTTCCTCCGCTCGATCTACACGCCGTACATCACAGTGATGCTGTTCCTCGAAATATGGGTGGCAGTCTCCATCCTGTTCCTCTTGATGACCGGCTACCTCGGGACGTACGGAGGGAAACCACTATGAGGAATCCGCCACCGTTCAAAGAAGCCGGGACCGGCATCCCTAAGTACTCAACCTAACAACCAAGGAGATAAAACATGGCATGGCTAATCATTATCATCATCCTACTCATCCTAGGCCTAGTGGTCTTCTTAGGTGGCAAGCATGCGGTATTTGTATCCGACAGTGCCACACAGAACTACAAAGTTGAGGTAGAGCAATGGAAGTACAACCGCCGGAGTGGTGAGAAGCCCACCCCACCAGTCAGCGACGCCCACATGGGGACTGCCGGGCATGTGATAGGTGGCATCCTCATCGGGATAGCGGTTATCCTGTTTCTATTCTCATCTATCGTAGAAGTCAGCACCAAAAACGTCGGAGTCGAAACCGCGTTTGGCCGGCCCACTGGAAGCCTGGATAATGGCATTCACACCAAATGGCCATGGGTGACAGTAACAGAACTAGACGCCGCCATTCAAACCGACTCTTACACCAAGGCCGACGGGAACTGCCTACAGGCCCGCATCGGGTACCAGATCGTAGTATGCGTCAACGCGTCTATCCGGTGGCGTATCCAGCCCCAAAAAGCTGACTACCTCTTCCAGAACTACCGAGGCTTCGACAACATCCGAGACAGCCTGGTCACCAGGGAGCTCAACGTCGCGATCAACCAGGCCATGGCCAACTACGACCCGCTTGCCATCAACGACAAAACCGGAGCGTCTAGCTCACCATTAGTGAGAGTGGCTGCTAATGTCTTGCAGATCATGCGTACCGACATTGGCCAATACGTCGAAGTGTTGTCGGTATTCCTGCCTGTGGTGTCATACAGCTCGGTAGTGGAAGGTGAAATCTCAGCCCTGCAGAAACAGGTAGTTGACACGAGGATCGCGACAGAGGCGATCCAAACCAACAGGGCTCAGGCTGCGGCCAACAGGGCGCTGGCTGCGTCTCTCAAGGCCAACCCCAACGTGTTGGAGTCCCAGTGCCTTACCGGCGTACTAGCTGCCATCAACCAGGACTTCATGGGCCTACCCGCCGGCTATACTTGTCTAGGCAGTAGTGATCCGGTAGTAATACCAGCCACGAAACCCTAACCAGCCAATGATGCCTCTGCTCTATGAAGGACCAGACGGCACAGAAGAATTGTGGGTAACATACCTCGATACTGATGCCCGGTACCACCTCGCCATCCAGGCTGCTCACGGTAACCTGACTGGTGAGGAGGTCCGGGCTCAGTACGCGGTGACCACAGAAGCCTATAAAGCATGGCGAGAAGCCATCGATGATCCATTAGAAAAGGACTAACGTGGGCAATTACGTAACCCATCATTATGAGTGGCACAATGACACCAACGGGCACCGTCTTGAGGCAGAGACCCTACCCTTCAAAGGTATCGGTATCCGTCTGACGGTGCCAGGTGACGGACCACAGTTCGACCGCAGTACCAAGACTGTCCGCATAGAAATGCCACCACAAGCCTTGGCTGAGCTCAAGCAATTTCTCTCGATAGCTGCCCTTTATCCAGGGCAGGAAGGCGAGAGGGGCTAACCCATGGCCACTCAGAGCACTATCTCCATGTCCTGCCAGATATCTACCGTCGCTGTCACCGACGCTCTTCAACAAATAACCGAGAACGCCCTCCGAGCAATAAAGAAGGAAGGAAGAATGGATAAGATGGAAATAGGTGTTGCGGTCGCCAACGCCATCAGCCGAGAGTACGGAAGCTGGACTCTGCTACCCTACATCACCCACATTGAACGCCTTGGTGCCAGAGAGCAATCTTTTCTCAAGGAACAGAAGGGTGTCACTGTTCATCTAGTGGCCCCCGGAGGCTACATCGAAACCAGCCTGGTGGATGAAGACAGTCTTGAAATACCTCGGGTGGACGCCGGCTTCCACGTCTACGAATTCGCAGACAAAGTCGATCCACACAAGATACTCGACACCCTCACCACACTAGGTCCTCAAAGATTTGACGCCGCTCTAAACAACTGGGCCTTCTCCACCATCCGCTCTGCCGTAGACACGGAGCAAACCGTGTTGGTTCACCAGCTACCTGTTCTACTGTCTCTGGTGTTGAGTGACATCAGAGACGCCAGCTACAGGCAAAGTGTCAGCATCGTGGACAGGGCGCCGGTGATCGACCGCCTACGAAACAAACCAGGATGGCGCAACGACTATTTTGAAGGGGCCAAAGCAATCACGGTGACCAACCACCTGATCAACGATGGCCTCGCTCCTCTGATCCAAGTCGATAAAGCCGGTACCTTCGTGGCTGGTGACCACATCAAACCGACCAAGTCAGCAGTCAATGACTCTTGGATCGGGCGCGACGAGTTGTTCGTGATTAGCCGGCGCTCTTCCCGCTGGACATTCTTCGGCACCTTCCAGCCCACCGAGTGGACCGATCCCGCTTCCGACGAGTGGCACCTGAAAGTCAAGCAGTCCTTCGGGTTTGTTGTTCACCACCCGGAGTACATCAGGCGGTTCAAAGTCATCCTATGAAGACCAAGGACGAGAGAGATCTTCTCCAGGGCATCAGTGACGGGGCCGTAACATGGCGAGCCAGTCCCACCTTCCGGGTCCGTCGCGGCGATACGTACCGTCTGTGGCTCACCGAGACGGCTTACGTGCTGGCGAGTCGGGACGTGGGTAACCTGGTGGCGTCAGGACTGGCCAAGAAGTTCATGGCAGCGGGCTATCAGTATGCCTCCAAAGGTGGCGTCGAACTGACACCCGAGGGCTACGCTCGCTTAGCTGCACTGAATGCGCTGGTAGAAAATGAACAATGAAGCTGACTATATAGACGTCAAGATTTCAAACGGCAGTATTGAACGCTGGCCCATAACTTACGTCACCTGTTGTACCCGGTGGCCAGTATGCCCACTCTTCCATATTGGTCAATGTGGTTTATGCGGAAAGAGGCCCGGCATTGACAGGTAAACTGGATATGCCTTGTCCGTGCAGCGAACCTGGCTGTGTCAACGCCAACCATGACCTCTGCTATGAGCACTACCGGCACGAGAGCGACGAGGGCGCCTACCGCGTCTGTGGTGAGTGCTTCCACGTGTACCGGACGGCCGAGGAATTGCTCACCGAGGCAAACAGGGGCTGCACCGAGGACGGAAGCATGTACGCCATGGCCTTTGTCATCACCGATCCCGAGCAGGTCTTCTCGTGCCCGCTCTGTACCCACGACTTCTGATGCTCCACCACTACTACCATGTATTCGCGACAAAGGCGGCTATACCTATTGCCAGAGAGCACGAACTAGCCCTAACCTCAGCTGGGCTCCTTGGTGAACTATCCAGCATCGTGGTAGGAATCGTGGGCACTGCCGAGGCGCGTGCCGAAGTCAAGACTGTTATTCCCTGGGCAACAAGATTTATAGAGGCAGCCAACGGCTGGGAGGACCTGACCCTCCAAGCTCTGTCCGACGACATCCGTGCAGGGTTAACCGGGAAGGTCTTGTACTGTCACACCAAGGGGGCAGCCAATCCTGATGGGCTGAGGGAAGGATGGCGACGAGACATGACACGGCGAGTCGTCAACCAGTGGCGGGACTGTGTCCCGCTCTTGGACTACGTTGATGCCGTTGGTCCCTACTGGCTGGCTAAAGAGGAGGGCAATGATGGTTACCCTTACTTTTCCGGCAACTTCTGGTGGGCCACCACAACGTGGTTAGCGACGCTCAGTCGCCCTCACTCGGCACATCGTTTTGAATCCGAGGTGTGGCTAGGGGGAATGGGAGCGGTGCCACCTATTGTGACCAGCCTAGGTCATGGATGGCCTAGTTGGAACAAGGAAACCAGCAATTATTGTGTGAACGATACAAGGGAGGGATGATGACAGAACAAGATGACTGGCTAGACCACGCCCGTAGGCACCTGGACCGGGCGCAAGAGCACCGGGACCAGGGACAGCTAGAGTACGCCCGGACGGAGCTCGTGGGGGCCATTAGCGACATCTGGACAGCGGCCAGGGAGGTAGAGGAAGCAATGATCGAGCCACGAGTGGTCCACTTAGCCCCAGGGCCTGGTGAGATCTTCGCTCCCTGCTGCGGTATATACGTAGCTAGACGGGGCGAGTGGTCCACAATGGTAGCAACCACGAATATCCCATATGACGTGACGTGTACAGGTGAGACTAGCGTGGACAAGCCACATGGTGGCCTGGTGGCACCAATGGGACGATGAAAGAGCTCGTTGAATTTCTCGACATGGGCGTCCGGTTTAATTGGCCCACGGGACAATTTACACTGCACACAGCCGGCGGTGAGTACCTGGCTGAGGTAGCGGGGCCAGGTACCCTCAAAGGCATCTGGCAAGGACCGTGCCCTCACGTACAACCAGGAAAACCACCGGCAACCAGTTCAAGCGGAGTGCCAAGATGAGCGACCAACCAGTTGTACTAGCACCAGGCGAACTATCCTGGGACCTGACCGACCCCCACATGCCCCAGCCTCGCATCTGGCCGGTCTGCACCGAGTGCGACACTGCTTTCTCTTACGTTTGGGGCCTGAACTTTAGCACGGGTAAGGTGCAGTGGACCTGGCACCGGGAATGCAAGCACAAGAAGGCCGGCATGGAGATGCACGATGGTCGACCAGGTGCGCCAGATACGGAAGTCCAGCACTACAGCCGGCTAGGGGAGTGACGAACCTTCAGTCACCCCCCTAGCGAGCTTCAGCTCCTCGTTACCGGAGAGCTGTCCCGTGACCCGCCAGTGGCGCTAGGCGCCTTCTTGTTGAGGGGTGGAGCAGCGACTTCTTCACACTGCTCCTGGTCGAACACGTAACCCTTTGGCAGGTTGTCCTTGTCGACACCTTCGAGTTGCACGCGGAAGCAGCCGTTCATATAAACGTAGCAAGCCGTAGCCACGCCCTCAAACCCACTGACCACGTCGCGGTAGCGGTGGCCAAGTGTAACGGGCAGTACGACCTTATTGTCCTTAAACAGGTTCTTGATCATCAGCCTCTTTCTAGTAGGTGCGCGTTGCACTACCACCATCCTATCTTGTCAAGAGACGTTCCGCAAGTCCCAATCCCTCCGTCGGGGAACTAAGCAGGATCGGTGTTTACCCGCTTAGCCCTCGGGCGAGCCCTACGAGGTGGCTTGGCGCTGTCAATTCGCACCTGCGCAACCGTCGGATTAGACGTGGTTTCAAGTCCCTCAAACCGATTATCTTGGATGTGCTGCTGTACCTCTATGACATGAGCAACCGGACCTTCAAGTTCATCAAGTCGGTGAGTGATGTCTGTTCGAGCAGCTACCGTCTCTTGGGCCACCACCTTGACCTGCTCACCTTCCTCAGCACGACGAACAAGTTCAACCCTAGCTTGTTCGCCCGAGATAGTCTGACTGGTGACCACGTTGGTCACAACAGCTTCCAGGCGCTTAACTACCTCGGTCAGAACAGCCAGCTCAGTCCTGGTAGCGAAGCTCTTCTGCAGTTCGAGCTGCGCGTTATCAATAGCCTCAATGCGCTGGACAGCCTCCGCCAAGAGGGAGAACTCATTACGAGTGACGTAACTTTTGAACTGCTCTAATTGGGCGATCAGTTGAGCAAAGACACTCTCTTCGACACTATCGGTGTGCGCCTTCTGTACACTGTATTCCTGGACAAGAGTCTGGATGCTACCTTCCAGCCGTACTAAACCGGTTCCCAGTCCAGCAATAGATGCCGTCATGGTTGCTATTTGCTCGCGAGCAGTTTTATTGTCGGACTCTTCAATCAGCCGATGATTGGCAGTATTCTGCTTAAATGAAGCCAGCTCAGTTTCGATACGCCCAAGCCCCGCAGCTGCATTTGCCACAGAGTTGACCAGTAGGGCGTGGTCCTCTTGGCCTACGTAATCGTTTCGTATTTGACTCAGCACTTCACCGTGATGCTCAAGGACATCCGACACTGACTCGGTATTCTGGGCATCAGGTCCCGTTTTCTTCAGCGTTAAGAGCACTTCGTCAATTTTGGAATGTTCGACAGCGCGCTTGGAGTGCCAGTTAAAACCTTTCACCACGGCGCCACCAAACAGAACGGCGGCAGCAATGATGGTTCCCAACAGAGCTAGATTACCGAGCAGAGAGACACTGGTAGCTGCAGCAGCAATTAGAGCAACGGCAAGTGTCGCTTTGCCAGTGCCTGTGGCAAAGAGAAGGTGAGTCATCATGACGTGTAATTTATCGACAAAAAACTCAGGTCAGTTCAGCAGCAGCTCAAATCGACCCTGCATCAAAGAGCGAAAGGGGTACTTTTGCCCAGTCTGATGGTCTAACACCTCAGAACGCTGGTCATTCCAGGTCCACTGTTTGACCGGTCTCTCCCCGGTAAGGATCTGAGCTCGACGCCGGCCATCTAGTGTCTCCTGTGAGCTTCGGTCTGCTGCCTTACCCAGCCGCCTCTCAAGCTCCCTGAGAGCAAGCTCAATGTTCTGATGCTGGGAGCGCGTGCCGGCGGTCACCGTAAGCCCTGACTGCCTGTGAGTCACCCTCACATCGGTAGCTGTCTTATTACGATGTTGACCACCAGGCCCACTACCGCGGTAGGGCTCGATGGTACAGTCCTCCCGCGCTACCAGTGTGAGGGGGGGGTATTAACTGCCTCAGTCACCACGATGGATGCGGTGGAGGTGTGGCGACGACCTGACTTGTCGTTGCCTGGTATACGCTGGATCCGGTGGGTCCCGGACAGTTGGATGAGGACGGGGTCTACCCCCGTCTTGGTTGTGATGACGATGGTCTTACCAGTAGCGTGCAGCTGAAGAGCCGTACCTAGACGCCTGAGATATGCGAGGACTGCTGTGGCGAGCTCACTCGCGAAGTTCTCGGCGTCCTGACCACCCTCACCCGAGCGGAGCTCGATGAGCATGTGAACCTCCTGATGAAAGAAATAGACAAACCAACTATGCCTCAGTAAAGGCTAGCGGTCCTCAGTCATCGGTGTCCTGTCATACTCATCACCTTACCAAACATCGACACAGGTGTCAACTTTAAGTACCATTGATGATAGTGATGGCTGACGACGGCCGGTTGATAGCCATAGCTAAACGCTCGTTAGCTATCAGTTGAGCAATCTGCCTGGCAGGAACCTCCTGCCACGAACCCATCCCCGGCTTAGGGGCAAACCTGCCGTCTTCCCTGGTTTCAAACTCGATCACCCACTCGGCCGGGATCCCGTTTTGAAAGTGCTCCCAAATCAAGGTGTCGTCATGGATGCCGGCACGCCACAGCACCTTCCAGTATGCGTCATAAGCCGCATCATTTACTGGGTCAAGCTCAAACCCCTTTTGCCGGGCTATCTCGCTCGCTGACCTAAGCATCCCATGATCCTGCACAAGCTCATAGTACATCGACTCACTACCCCACACGAGCCCTGTACTCCTCCTCGGTCCAGCCGGTGCCGCGCTCAAACGCAGGATCATACTTCCCTGACCAGTGAGCCTTGGTGGCCTCTTCCTCAGTGGCGTAGTAACCTGCCCATTTCTCGTTGAAGGCCGCCCAGCTCCTTCCACCCCACTCGTCCCACTCCGGACCAGCTGAGGCGTGCCCCTCGTGTTGAATGCATATCCTTGGGTCCACGTAGATCGCATAGCCGGCGTGTTTTACCCGGATGGCATAGTCATGATCGTCGGCCCCCAGCGGCATGTTTTCATCCAGCCCACCAATCTGGTCCCACACGCTTCGCCTGATCATCATGCAGGCACCCATCAAATAGGTAGTCCGAAACGGCCTGCTTTTGTCCTTCACATACAAGGGCTCTTGTGGACCCCCAATAGCCGGTACTAAGGGTCCCACCAAGCCGGCATCAGAATGACTCTCGAAGGTCTCAACTAGCCTCTCTACTGTCACACCTGGCAGAGAGCAATCATTGTTCATGAGTAGGATAAACTGCTCATTACCAAGACATGCCTTGATAGCCTGATTGATAGCAGGTGCCCACATCAAATTCTGCGAGCACAATACCAGTTGCACAGACGGCGGGAACCGCAAACTAAGCAACTGTTCTCGCTCAGCTTGGGTGGAAAAGTTATCCCACACCACAACATTGCTGGAGACCGTTTGTTGCACTAGCGACCGCGCCGCCCTATCAGTGAGCCGAGAGTTCCTGTACCCCACCACCACAGCCAGCACATTAGGCATGAGGATCAAACTCATTCTCAATCTCATGAGCTTTACAAAAAGCCCGGAATAACTCGCGAGACTCAGCCAAACATTGTTGAACGTATGTTGGGTACTGTCGGGCGGTGGCGTGCCACTGATGAATCATGGGACACCTTCCGTCATAAACGATTTGATACCCATGTGCACGAGCGTGATATGATGCCGTTGTTTCTTCGTACATCAATTTCATAGGAGCAAATGCCCCTATCGCCCCCGGAAAACACGCCTGGTACGTCTCACAGGTCGTCAGTTCTTCCCACACACTACGCTTTACCATGTACGCCGAACCGCTTACCGTAATACAGTCGGTGCGTATATCAGCATACAAAGAAGGTCGATGATCCGGCTCTAGAAACCCACGATGAGTAGGCTTCTTGACATTGAAAATACCAGCATGTGTGATACACCCATTCGAGTCAAGTTGACGAGGGCCTACCACAGCATAACCTGGGTCAGACCTTAGCGTTTCTAAACATGAACTTAGAACACCTGGCCGCAACTCGGTGTCTGCATTGAGAAACAAAAAGAAGTCAGAGTCAAGAAGTTGAGCGGCGTAGTTACAAGATATAGCGTACCCAACATTACTGTCATAGGTAATGAGGTGATGTACAGCACCCAGCTCACACAACTTATCGGTATCTATTTGCTCGGTAGGAGTAGCATCCACCAATACAACAGCCAAGCGCGCCGTAACGTCACAGTAATCACGCCAGCTGACAAGAAAACGACCGAGGTCAGCTGTGGCATGATAACTCACTACTGCTGCTCCTAGCATGTATCACCGCGTGTCATATTAGGCGGAATGAGACCACCCCACCTCTTCACAGTAGGAGAAGCCAGGATCGACTGAATATGCGCCGGGTTGTGCCCAATGGGGTGGTTGGTGTACCGCTGCCACTTATCTTGACGATCCAAAAAGTGGGCATAGCCCACGTGGAGTAGCTCCAAGCCTCCAGTGTACATGCTCAGGCTCCTACAAAAGCCCTCGGGCTCAGAACCACACCCCATGGCAACATCACGGATCTTCCCACCTGGGCGGTACTTGAACAACCGGGTGCAATTGATAGTACCCCACATCCCGTCCGTCCGCAAGAGAGGCCACCCGTCATGATCATAGCCCCAGACCTCAGGCCTAGGCAACAAAACGGCATCATGACCCTCAGCTCGATCTAACACCAGTTTTAGCTCGCAAGGCCGGCATTCGGTCGCCCCAACAAGCACCTCGTCACTATCAATACCAATTACCCAATCCGAGGTCGTGGGTTGGACGTACCGCTCAAAGGCTGCCCAACTCGCTTGGCGAAAACGTCCTTCGTGCTCTAAGAAGCTTGGTACGTCATCCGGCCGGCGCTGGTAGACCACAGTGGCGGAGTTGAACGACTGGATGATGTCTGCGCTACCGTCAATACTCTGATCGTCGTAGAGAAAAAGAACATCGACTGCTTCTAAAGCATTGTTGATAGCTGAACGAAGGTACCTATCAGCTTCGTTGCCAGTGACCATTAGTCCATAAACGTGTCGAGACATAGAACCTTTCCTTGATCAAGCAATACTATCATGGTCTCGCGCACAACGCAAGATTGTCTCTACACCGTAGGCTGAACCCGCTACAGTTTCCTGCTCAACATCACAGCTAATCCGTTCCAAGATGTCCTCTAAACGGAAGCTGATAACTGGTGCTCCCTCATAGTCTGGCTCAGTCTTCAATGTGTACGTTGCATCAGACAGAGGAGTAAAGAGTATGATACACAGGCGGCGAGTGAAGCTGGCCAGGGCATTGTCCAGGATGGACGCCCAATCATAATTATGCTCCAGGACGTGACGCAAAATCAGGCCCTCACAAACACTCCGGTAAGTCGTCAGATCTACTATACGATCAGCAAAGGGAGAAGCGCTACCATCTACACCGACATAAGCACTGGGATCAACGAGGACCGTTTTCAACCAACCGGGACCACACCCCCAATCTTCAATCGGGTTACAACCCTTGACCCATTCGGCCGCTGCCGCATAAGTGGCTAGACTACCATACGCATGAGGTTCTTTCATTCCCCGGTAGTGAGTATCCCATTTACCTACGTTCGTCATGCGTGCCACGGATCTGCATTGTGTCCCTGAATAGATAACCAGGGATTATCATAAGGCCCATAGGGGAGCTCTATCGGACGCAGCCTAGCTCGCCATAGACAATACGGCAGGCTGAGTTGATCTTGGTAAGTCCAAGCTTGGTTCTCTTTGTACCAGTCTCGCATAACGCTTTGCACTGCCTCATCGTCCGTACGACGAACCAACAGCCCGCACGCCCACAACCCCCAGCGCTCAGGGAAGCCTTGAGCAAAGTAGAAGGCGACCTGTTGCGCCAACGGCAGACCACAGTACTTGAGCATGCCCAAAGACGCCCCTACCTCAAGACCAATACACTCCCGATCTGGATGACGCCAACAAGCTAGACCGGCCGGTCCAAGACAGGACAGGACATCATCAGCAAAATTCGCAGAAGTGATGACCATACTCGCATCGATCCAAATTGTATGATCGTACTCAGGCAAAAAAACGTGAGGCAGAATCTTGAACTCCTTGGCCTGAAGTCGGGGATGCACATCGGCCCGCGTCATTAGTCGGACCTCCCAGTCCTCTCGGTTCTCTTGAGGAACGTCCGAAAAAACAATGAAGTCAACCCCGTCACAGTCTGCGTGAGTCTTGAGGCTGTCATACCCTCCAATAATGGCGGTGTAGATACAGATTTTATGCTTCACGGTTCCTCATAGGGGTTCTATACTTTGCCGCTTGCCCGCTCCGAGTGCTCTTTTACCCAAGTGGCGAAATCGGCATCAGGAACAGACTTGGGTAGAAGAGTATCCCGATCCCAGGTCACCCCACAGGCGGGACAACCCCAAGCACCAACACGGTCCCGAGCGATGTCTTCAATACCCACCAGACGAGAAAAGAACCGGGGTGGACAGGCACAAGGAGTATTAGGATCGTACCCTTCGTCCCAGGTCGCCAATTTCGTGCATGGTGGGCGATGCCCGTAGTACCCCTTTTCTAGAGAGGCCCTTGGTATCTCGCTAGCCCTCCAGTCCGCATGACAGGCGGGACAGTAGCGACCTTCCTCTGTGTCTTGGTCTGTGCACACCAGAGGCGGCACACTCACAGGTACTTGGACCACTGCGAGTCAGTGCGGACGAGGATCTCCCCTTCAGCGGAGATCCGCAGAAGGTTAAGATCACGCTCAATGGCTATGAGACTGGGCTCAGAGGGCTTCATGGGAGGGGAGCCCTGCACTGAGACGCTAAAAGAGGTGCGGTTGGCCCAGGTACTCTCGTCAAGATCTTCAGGATCAATACTCAAGGCCCTCAGCTCGATGGCCTTTGCCTCCAGCTCGGCAATGACCTTCTTACGCCACGCCGGCAACGCCTTAGCGTACTTCGCCAGCTGGCTGTCATACTCCAATTTCCAAGCATCTCGCTTGGCTTCAATGGCCTTGATCAGGTCCAGAACACCCACCCTAACAGCCTGGGTTGTTTGGGTTGCCATAATTTCTCCTTAGTTTTAGGCCGCTACGGCCTCTAGAATGCGTTCCCTTACTAGCGTAGCCATTTCGGGGTTCTCCGCAAGGTACGCTTTGGCTTTTTCTCGTCCCTGCCCGATCTGCTCACCATCAAAGGTGAACCAGACGCCACTCTTCTTTACCACGCCGTGATCAACACCCAGGTCTATCAAGCACCCTTCCGCCGAGATCCCCTGACCATATATCAAATCGTACTCAGCCTCTTTGAACGGAACCGCGACCTTGTTCTTCACCACCTTCACCCGCGTCCGACCTCCTACCACGGCTCCGTCGATCTTGATCTGTTCGATCCTTCTCACATCAAGACGAACCGAGGAATAAAACTTCAGAGCTCTACCACCAGGGGTGACCTCAGGGCTCCCCCACATGACACCGATTTTTTCCCGAAGCTGATTGATGAAGATGATGGTCGTCTTTGTCTTACTAAGGTTGGCGGTGATCTTGCGCAGAGCCTGGCTCATCAGCCGGGCCTGTAGGCCAATATTTGCATCGCCCATTTCCCCATTGATTTCGGCCCGGGGTACCAACGCCGCGACCGAGTCAATAACTATCACAGCCAAAGACCCACTCTTAATGAGCCGGTCGACGATCTCTAGGGCTTGTTCCCCGGAATCAGGCTGAGACACCCAGAGATCATCGACATTGACCCCGATTGTGCCGGCGTACGACGGGTCTAAGGCATTCTCGACGTCCACGTAAGCACAGGTACCACCAAGCTTCTGCGACTCAGCAACCACATGCATAGCTAGAGTAGACTTGCCGCTCCCCTCAGGCCCAAAACACTCAATGACGCGCCCACGCGGCAGGCCTCCACCCAATGCCAAGTCCAAGGTCAGAGCTCCGGTCGAGATAACCTCCACCTGCATGTCAGACTTATCGCCCATACGCATCACCACGCCTGGACCAAACTGCTTCTCAAGATCAGCTAAGGCAAGCTCTAATGGTTGATCGCTCGGTACTGGGGCGGATGCCGCCGATTTCTTGGCCCTCGGCATCAGGCCGCCTGTTCTTCGGGTGCCCCTGTTGTACCTGGGCTTCCTGCTGTGCACGACACAGGTCTATCGGTTGCTGGTACACCTGCAACATTATTCACTCCTTCGACACGACCTTTTACGTGCCACTTCTCTATACGGTAGCCCCAACACTCCTGAGCATCCCCATATGCTGCAGCATCAGTATAGGTAAGAAACAGTGATGTTTGTGTCTTCTCATCAGGGCGCATAGTATCCATATTACCCGCCATGGCCCTGTACAAAGACCCTCCCCCTATATCCGGCATATACAGCAGCACTACCACAAACCGCTCATCAGCCATTAGGCGGGATAGACCTTAGCATGCCGGTTGAACAACCCGCCATCCGGATCGTGCACGACCAAGTAATTGGCAGCGATGATTGACGCGGCATCAGTGGCGTCATATCCATGCCACACCGTCATAACCACGCCGCCCAATGTGGTGGCTTCTTCAGCCCAATACGTGAGGCCATTGAGCACCCACGTAGGCTGGACCTTGAGGACTAGCCCTCGCGGTACTGAGATAATCATTGTGTCTCCTTGCTTGGGTCGGAGGGGCCATGTCCCCTGAGCATTCCACATCCCGCTGTCTGCGGGCGTCTGAACGATGTCGATGTCGATTAACATGCCACCCGGTCCTTCGATGTTGGGTGGGACGTCACAAATAACATTAGCCCAGGGCGGCGGCTCAGTGCCATCAGGGGCGTGATAAAAGTAGCGATACCCATACTGGGTAATTGCCTGGAACAGCACGGTCTGGCCATACAATCCCAATGAATAAGGAGAGGGCCTTACTACACTGGCGAACCCGGCAAAGTAATTGATCGTCTCGGTCCACTCCCAGGTACCACTAATAGCCTCGTCATTAGCCACGATAATGGCGGCTTCGCTAGGCATACCAACACGCTGGGCATACCGCACAGCGGTATGCCCGTCTGCTATTCCCGCAGGAGTGCCGCCCAATGGGTTGGTAGGCTGGATCTCAAAGAACGAGAACAGCCCCATACCCAAAGCGGCAGCCTGTTGAGCTACTGGCTGGCCCAGGAAATTCCCAGTCAGGTAACCTCCAATGGCATTGTAGCCCGCCGCAGCGGCGGCATCGAAGTTGATGTACCCACTGACATCTAGTGCTTTCACCTGCATCACTTCCACCACCCCGCTTGCTCGCCTATGCCCCACACCCACAAGCCGTACATCACTAGCACCAGCACCATCATAGCCCTGAACAAGAGATCTCTACGATGACTCATCAATGGGGTACTCCTCGGGCTCTGTTGGACTGTAGGCCTGCGGACCTGCGGCTATACATTCATACCCGATGTCAGCCGGCCTGTCAACAGACGCTTCACCTGGGTCTAGTACTCTGTCATCTTTGTCTGGGAACCACCGCTCAAAGCACATCAGAGCGAAGGCATGCCAGGCCACACTGGTCAGGTGGTGAAGGCCGTTCTCGGGGTCTATCTTCTCCCCGTCCCACCAGGCCAAGAGGTGACGATTGAGGGCGTCAAAGGAGGCGGAAAACTTGTACCCCTTGCGCCAGTTATGATCGCCATACTTAATGGCGCCTCGGGCATACAACTTGGCGAGCTCTCGCAGGGGATAGGTAGGGATGAGACCAAACCGCTCAGGCTTGATCTCCTTCTTGCCTCCCGTTACGGGGTCGACGTAGAAGGTTTTACCGCCCTCTTCCACCATGTCGTTAGAAACTGCGGCCATGTTTTCTCCTTCAGGATCGGTCTATGATAGGCCGGGTTAGATAACTGGTCTATCGCTGGGTTCACATGTACTAATCTATTATCACACATCAGCGTACGACGTCCACAGACGCATCGAGGAAGATCTGTGAGGGGTGCTGGCTTAATGAACTTCCCATCATAACCAACACGCGTATTATAGGGAAGCACCCTCACAGGGAGCACCCGTCCACGTCTACCGATGCCTGAAAAGTGTGCCCCCGGAATTGTGCCCAACCGTCCCACAGGATCACCCTTTCTAGGCTGAACCGCTCCCGACCACCACGCTCTATGTGGGCAATGGTAAACCCTTGGTCCATCTGCTCACCCAGGTACCCCACCACAGCCGTGGTATTGTCGGTCTGGGTCATACGATCCCCGCAATCATCGTACGTATTCTCTGCAGAGGGCAACGCCCCATCGGTCCGAGCCCAGCACCCATCACTGAAGATCTCTAAACTGCGCTCCCCCTTGCCTGGGATGTGAATCTTGGCGGCCAACTGTTCTCTCCTGTGAATATGCCCGAAGACGACCGAAGCATGCAACCGGCTAGCAAGCTTCTCAGCAGTCTGCAGCTGCTTAGAACCATAAACAGGGCTGTGCACAGCCACGAAATTGCTGTTGAACATCCTGTACCCAGATGGCCACACTGGCGCCCACTCTACATTATAGTCCCGAGCTCGAACTAAGAAAGGAACAGAGAGCACTGGGTGCTCTTCTGGCTCGCCGGCACGGCGCAACCCTACCATCCACGGCATGAGGGCCATAGTCTTAGCCCTCATTCGGATGGTGTGATTGGCATCTAGGACGACGACAGACCCATTTTCCCCCACAACCTGGCGACGCAGAGCGAGTTCCTCAGACCCACGCTGAATAGCACTGTTGAGACAAATGACTGGAGCATCCACGGTCTGGGGGGCAAATTTGGAGAAGGACGCCATGTCCAAGAAGTCTCCAACGTCGAGCCACATGTCTAAACCCTCAGCGTCAGCCACGACGTTAGCCACCTGATGGCCCACGTCAAAACACCGCTCATCATGGATGGTATGCAGGTTCCCCTTGGAGTCCTGCCAGTACCCGATCTGAGCATCAGGGCTGATCATGGCGGTGTACCAATTACCCTTAGCAATCAAGGTGGGGCCAGAAGAATGCCCGCACTGCACCGTGACGGGCTCAGCCTGCCTGATCTCAATACGCTCGTCCTCAGGCAAATCAGGCTTGGTCCTCACCCAATGGCGCTGGCCATCAGGTCCCCTCACCTCTACGGTGGCCCCACGGAAGTCAGGGGGGAGAGCTATCCCATGCTTGGCATACCAAAGAGGGTCTACGACATGGGCATGCTCAACGTACTCGTCTATAGCCGTCAGGCTATCCCTCTCTTCCAGAGGATCCTCTACGTAGTGAAAGGAGGCATCTGTACCAGTTGCAACAGGAAACCCATTCCTGACGTGGAAAGAGTGCCGCCAGACCTGGTGCTTCCCAACATCGTGCCCCTTCCACTTGAGAAGCTGCCAGATCCTTTTGTACCCCATTCCTTGGGCAGCCAGAAGGTCGTAGTCAGCTAGTGCCGCCTCGGAGGCGCACACCTTATCAAAGATAGCCATGAGGTTCTTTCTCGAAGCTGGTAACGACGGACTCTGGGTCTAATGGCTTGTTATGAAGAATGCTATTAGCACAGTTATGAATGATCTTGGCCACTGTCATAGCGTCATCAGGGGCAAAGAGCAAAACGTTCTGGGTTTTATCACCCACCCCATTCACTCCCTCTACCTGCAGGGCGAGAAATGGACGTTGAACACCATCGGAAGCAGTAAAGGATGCTCCAGCCGGCTGAATCGTAGTAACCAAATGACGATGCTGGACTTCAGTAAGGGAGGCTCCCCCTACACCCCAGACCTTCTGTCGGAAACGCACGATCCCCTTCTGCAAGCTCCAGTCATAGAGTCGAACGTTGGCCAACTGGACCACCAACCCTCTGGCTTCAGCTTGAAATCTGTCTGTATTGATGTTCATACCTCGTCCTCTTGTAGGCGCTCTGCCAACTCCGCCTGCAAATCCTCCGGCGACCTACCCGTCATATCGGCCAAGACCCTGGTCAACTTGTCGGGGGGACCCACCAACTGATCAGGGCCTGGATCCTCGTACGCCTTGGTCACGATCGTTTCCAGGCTATCGATAATGTCCCTCAGGTCATCCTCGACTATAGCTCGCGGCACTATCAGCTCAGCCATCTTCCAGTGGCGCGGGGTACTCTCCTCCACGTAGTGAACAGCCACCACGTCATCGTCTATGGCGAAGGAACGGAACTCATGTGCCATTACGGGCCTCCACTTCGGGGTTGTCAAAAGCTTCGCAGTCATCAGCTGCTTCGTTGATGATCTCGTGCCCAAAAACGTGACAGAAGGCGTGACCGACACGGTTCATGTAGAAATTGTCACAATTTGAGCAAACACGTGCTATGGCCGGGCTGACTGGGAACGGAATGATCCGGGCAGTCACTCAACATCTCCTCTAGAGCCCACCTCTGTACTAGAACCTCCTGGGTCTTCTGTCTGATGAGTACCTCTCTTAGAGAGGCGGTCGCCTCTGTTCCCACCAGCTCTAATCGTCCTCCGGAGAATCAAAAGCGAGGAGGTATTGTTGTGTGTGTGCAGCTGGAGCCGGCCAGCCGGCTGACGGGACGGCTTAGCCCGGAACATATCAAACCGGTCCCACAGCTCAAAACCACATAGCTCAGCATGGGCAGCGAACTCCGTCGTCTGCCACCTAATCTTCCCACTCACCACCTGGTCCTGGCACTTCACCATGAACCACTCTTTAGAGATTCGAGTACCCTCAGTGATCCCCTCTTTGATGAGCTGCATCCTACCCTGCCATTTGGTGTACTGTTCGAGCCCATACCGCTCATCGAACTCACCCAAATTAGGACGTCCATTCAAACGGTAAGGAGCATCCAGCACAACCGAGTCAAACTGCTGGTCCGCGAAGGGAGTATGGCGAAAGTCAACAGGAAAGCCAATGGGAGAGTACCGCTCCACCAAGTCACACCCGGTCAAATGCGCGGGATAGTACTTGCGCCAAAAGGAACCCCGGCCGTATGTTAAGTCACAGACCCATCCGCCAAGATAGCCGAGTTTCGCTACGTCAAAGATCATTTTAGCGTTGGTACCCCACGGGAAGACGCGAGAAATCATCAGAACATCTCTTCAGAAGGATCGCTTGACCCTTCAAGTTTGAGACGGGCCTTATATTCTATACAAAAAAGTTTTTTGGGGCTCCTGTTGGCCCGCGTAGGGGGACGAATACCACCCAATTCTATAGAGACCCAGTCTCCCGGAAATGGTGCGCCGAGGGCTGCCCCCTCGGCCTTGAGTACTCGCTGCAATTCGGCCAGGCCCTGACTACCACTACGCAACCACCATGTACCGTTTAGAAACGGTGCTGTGCCATCCTGGGTGCGAGGTTCCGACAGAGCCAGGTCAATCACCAAGCTCTTGACATCCTGCCCATCATCAAACTCGTGAGTATTGATGTCTCGACGAGTAACATGACCCTCAACACGGTCACCAATGAAATCGAACTTAAGTGAAGGCAGCCTAGTCATTGACCTGCTCACCGAACATCGCCTCCGGGAAGACCTCCTTCACCTCTCCCCTAGCAATCAGAGTCTCTATCTGCACCAGCTCTTTCTCACGAGCTACCAAGTCAGTGATATTTCGTTGGTTGAGAGAGGCGGCACCCTCAGGCCAGCCCTTGAGCAACTCACCCTGTAGTTCCTTGGGCAACTCCCTAGCCCTGGCAGCCAAGGCCTGAGCCATATCGTACAAAGACTCTGCCGTTATCCGACCCACCAAGGAAGACTCCCCGGTGGGGTCATCTATGCCATCATTGTGGATGTGGTCCTCTACTGGAGCAGCCGGCTTCCCTTCTAGGGCATCACCCAGGAGAGTACGGTCATTACTCCACTGAAAGAGATAGGAAAGAGACCTAGTGAGCTCCCGGTCAAGCCGCACAGGGTAGAGCAGGCCCTGCTGTGGGTCACCGTGCTCATCGGGACCGAAGAGATGCAGAAGGAACGCCACATCTTGCCGCAGGCCTTCAGGTAGAGCCTCGTGCTTGCCCAGGGCGCAGTATTCCTCCCAGTACAGCTGGTCCACCACTCCATACGCCTCGTCCTGGGCGGCCTTAGACCATTTCCTACGGCCCTCAGGGATGTTCTGACCGGAGTCGATGTCATCGTCCAGCTTACGCCGAGCGGCGGCAGACTGAGGGCACTTAGTGGGAGCAACCCAGATGCCTTCGGCGTGGGCATACATACCCAACTGAGACGAGCTAGATCCCCAGACACCCCTTCCAGTTTTGACGTCAGCGATCACCGGGCCGTAACCAGGCAGGTCGATGATCCGGTCACAGGTGCCGGCATACTTGAACTCGAAGTTATAGACCGTTACCTCGTTATGGAGGGTAGTCCACTCATAGGCCTCCTTGGCCATGATGTAGGACTGCAACCACGGGCTGATGGAGTCGCTCACCATCTCCATGTCTAGCTCACCGTTCTCCCACTGCTCACTGAGAGAGTGGACAGAGTTCCCCACATTGGCTGACTTCTGTGAAGAGTTCAAGGCCTGCCTATAGGCCTCTTTCGAATCGGTGGCCGCCAAAATCACCAGGTCGGGACGCTTCGACATCTCCTCAGCTACGGTCCGAAGCTTCCAAGCTTCGAGGGCATAGGAATAGATGATCCCTTCGAGGCGGCTAACCGAGGGTAATTCCTCTACGTCGGTCGTCCCGGGATAAGGAATGGGGTAGACGCGTTCTCCCCAGCGATTTGATCTAGCCGCACGTGGTTGTGTCATGCCGTAACGATAGAACGGACATTCCCCCTCGTCAAGAGACGCTTTGATAGTCCGGTAGAACGTCCCTTGACAACCAACGGATGAGATCTATACTTCCACAAACCGATATTACTCGGGACAATAGGAGTGAAATAATGGCCAAGAGTGTACGTCTACTGAAAATGTTCGTCCAGACCGTTTGGGTCGAGATAGAAGAAGATGGTCAGGTCGTCGAACAGGCAGACAGCGGTGTCTGGGTCCCAGCCAAGGCATGGCCCGACTTCTTCCCGAACTGGCAACGGCAATGGGAACAACTAGTGGCCACCAGGGAGGCGCCGGAAGACGATGAGGCGCCCATCATCCAGCTACCACCTCCAAGTGAGCGCGGTACCCGGCAAAGGCCCCCTCGACCACCGACCCGGCCCTCTCCAACCGGGTAAAGCTACGCCGGCTATCACCGACGTATCGGCAGAAGTAAACTGGTCCACTAGCTGGGCTCAAAGTGTACTACGCTGGTTCTGTAATGAAGTACGCCACTACCGAAGTGTCCAGCGCCACGGACGAGGTGATAACAAAACTGGTGCCTGGTGTAACAGCGGTTACTGCCAGGGCTGCCGGTACACCACCAGTGCCCGCCAAAGCTTGGGCCGTGAGTTGGATGCGGCTGTTGGCTGTGACCCCTGTGTTACTTACGGTTGTCGTAGTTGCTCCTGACAAAGTCACCACACCTTGTTTGGACGCCAGGGTCCCTTCTACCTGAGAGATATACCCGCCTGCCGCTGTCCCGCCAGGTACCCAGCTCGTGGAGGTTCCCCGGTTCAGCTGTATACAGGTGAAGAGCTCATAGCTGGTAGTTCCAGCAACGTTAGCCACCGAGACTGTTACCGAGGCAAACGCTGCATTCGACGGCGAAGTCGCTGTTACAGTAGCCGTCACCCAGTTCGGAACACTGATAAGAGTAACAGCAGATCCAGTATTGCTGGCTGTGGACGCAGCTACTCCACCCGATGTCCACCAATAAATGGTAACAGTGACGGCCCTGGTTCCAATCGCCACAGCATCAGCGATAGCCACAGAGGCCTGAGCAGAGTAAACCGTCGAAGCAGTTACAGCCACGCCACCAGTACCGGTCGGCGTAGTAGCCAGAACGGTACCAGCCGCACCAGCTGTCAAGAGGAAAACAGACTGCCCCGATGCACTACCAAAGAGAGCATAGTCTCCTGCATATTGGGTATTAGGAACAACAGCAGTGATAGTCGTGTTAGTACCAGCTGCCCAGCCCGTTGTGGCATTGAGAGAGCCATAAGATTGGTTCGCTGTCAGTAGGTTACCGGGCTGCCCAACAGCGAGAACCCCGGCGTAACGAGTATTTTGAGCAGGAGTACCAACAGAAATCTGGTTGGCAACGAGAGATGTTGCCCCTAAACCATTGCTGTCCACGCCTATAGCGCCGCCGCCGGCCATCTTGGCATTGGTAAAAAACCCAATGGCGGTGGTGTAGGCAAATGTAGTGTAACCGGGATAAATGGTCGTCGAGACATAACCATCCCAGTTGGCACCATATCCTATAGCAACACAATCAACAGAACCAAGAGCATGGCTACCAATGGCCGTGGAAGAGGCTCCAGGAGAATAGGCACCCACCCCTAAAGCAACACCATAGTTACCGGTTGAAGCCGCGGCGGCAAAAGTCAATGTCGCGCTGCCTATAGCAAAACTACCGGTACCGCTAGCAATAGCACCTGTCGAGGTGCTATTGGCCATTCCACTACCAATTGCCACGCAACCCGCGGCGGTAGCCTGAGCCGCCTGGTTGAGAGTAGTACTAGTACCGCCGCCACCAATGGCAACATTACCAGCCTGAGTAGCCATCGCCGCCATGGAGG
>Ga0182030_10004635_pt1 | contig 29320 bp, 25 predicted proteins | sample 812S3MmetaG_FD_121299 | JGI IMG/M metagenome (GOLD analysis project Ga0182030, IMG submission 121299) | Permafrost microbial communities from Stordalen Mire, Sweden - 812S3M metaG (Illumina Assembly) | ecosystem: Environmental > Terrestrial > Soil > Wetlands > Permafrost | place: Sweden...
CCTCGTTACCGGACGCTGAGTGCCGACACCGACTAACCCAACTCCTGGGCCCCGGCGAAGGCATCCCCGTTAGCCGTGCAGCTGACGTGCGGGGCGTCTTGTGTCGCAATGCCCGACGCATACGACCCCTCATTGAGCTGCTGCATACGCTTAAACTGAAGTCCGTGCCAGATCACGCCCCTTGGTACGCCCTGGAGTGTCTTCGATCGCAATACAAAGATAGCGTCCACGAGATCTGGCGGGACGCCGAGTGCGATTGGGCCAGACGCTGGCAACCCCTCATAGCTGACCCAGACGAGCGGCTCGCGTTCCGGGCCTATGAAGCGGCAACGTTATGGGCCGTACGCAAATCCCTGCGCAACGGCTCCCTCTGGTCGCGTCATGGCGAGGAGTATTCCGACCCTGCCTGCAACTTGATGCCGATCAAGGTCTGGCACGCTCAAGCCCACGCCTATCAGTATCGCAAGCACTTACCCTCCGACCCTCGACTCTACACGGAGCAGGTCCAGGCGGCCCTGCGTGCCGCACTTACCGGACTGCAGGACGCTGTCGCAAGCGATGCGGTCTATATCGGGCGCAAGGACCTTTATTTCCCACGCGATGAAGCCGAGCAACGTCCGGACGGCGTTGATCTCGCCCAGATCCACCTCTATCGCAAAGTGGGTCGGGTACAGCTCCCGGTGCTGCTGCTCGAGCTCGATGCCCAGGTCCACTTCAGTTGGAAGCTACTGGGTCGGGAACCCAAGCACCCCGAGGAGCTGCTCGCAGTCTATGCGGCCCTATTGGCCGCCGGCACTGATCTGGAGTCACGTGGAATCGCGACCATGATCCGTGGGGTTCGCGAAAGCACGGTACGGCGATACATGCGGCTGTTTGAAGCCGAGCCCGCCCTGCGCGCTGCAAGCGACGCCCTGGTGCACTTTGCTCGCTCCCAACCGATCGTCAAGCATTGGGGTACGGGTTATGAGGCTTCTTCAGATCTGCTCAGTCTGGATGCCAGCAAGCAGATCTGGAACGCACGCGTAGATCCCAAGCGCCGGACCTTCGGCATCGGGACTTACACGACCATTCTCGATCAATGGGGCATTCCCTACGATCAACCCTTACCGCTGCTGCAGCGCCAGGCGGGCGCGGCTATTGAGGGTGTCGTTCGACAACGCATTACACCCATCACGCGCCTCGCCGTGGATACCCACGGGCATACTCACATGGCCCAGGCCCTCGCCAAACTGCTCGGCTTTGATCTCTGCCCGCGTATGCACGATATGCGTGACCAGTGGCTCCACGTACCGCAAGGATGGCCGGAGACCCCCGGGCTCGAGTCGATACTGAAGCGGGATGTCAATCTGGAGGACATCCACACCGAATACGACAATCTGCTTCGTATTGCGGCATCAATCGATGAAGGGTACTCGTCCGCCACGTATCTGCTCGAGCGCCTGGGCTCAGCGGCCCGCGAATCCAGACTCCATCGCGCCGGCACACAGTTGGGGCAGCTTTGGTTAGCGGTGTACCTGTGCGACTACACGGCGCAGCCGGCATTCCGTCGCACGATCAACCGGCTTCTCGTGCGCGGCGAGTCTGTCCATCAGCTGCAGCGAGCGATCCACTACGGCCCCATTCGAGCTGACCGAGGCCGACGTCGCGAAGAACTTAGCCTGATCTCTGGCGCATTGACGCTGCTCACCAATGCCGTCATCACCTACAACACCTGGAAGCTCAATCAGGTCATGGAGGAACGCCGGCGCGTGGGTCGAAGCCTACCCTCGGACGAGATCCTGGCTCATATCGCGCCTATTGCCTTCGGGCACATCAACTTCCGCGGAATCTATCGGTTCCCCATGGAGCACTACGTGCAAAGGCTCGTACCATCGATGCCGGCGCCGAAACAGGCCATCGGAATGTAACTACTTATCCACAGGAAACCGTTACTTTTGGCCTAAAGTCGTCAACACCCCCTATCTGTACAACCCAATGATTCCTCACAGCTGCTGCTCGTCGCATCATGATTTTGGACATCAATTCCTGAAGGAATGGACAGAAAATGCTGATGTCGACAGCGGCCTCGCTCAACGCGGTCGGGAAACAGCCTAATTCCTAGAACTTCCATTTATGACCACGGTCCCAGATGTCGCCGTGAGCGTCATGTTCTTACAGAATGCCATTGCGCTCGCGTTGTATGTTCCGGATTGAAGATGCATCGTACTGCCAGCAGGCGCGAAGGAATACGCCATCTTAATTCCACCGAACGGCGAGCCCTGGGCGCCGGTAGCGCTCTGGCCCTGCACTTCTAGCGTCGGGACTAAATAAACATCACTCTTAGCCTCGCTCACTGATTGTGGCCATCCCAGCACATTTGACGACCCAGCCAGGGTCAATCCATCTACATTTGTGCCGCTAATTGCCTGATATGGGCTGATATCGGCAATTGGTGCGGGATTCTCACTGGCGAAGAAATTTTGCGGGATGTTCGTGTTGCAGTTTTCTTCTGTCGGACACCATTGGCAAGCCGCTCCCGGCCAACACCATTCGCGATGACGCACGAAGGTTTGCGGGTCACTACCAATCTTCCCGTTGTAATGCAGAACGTTATAGCTGCAATCGTTTGGGTCTTTTGAGGTGTCACAAGTGGTCGGATTTGCGTACGAGCCAAGATTCGTAATTTGCGTTGGAATGTACGAGACAAACTGGCCGTCATGTGCGCCAGCAGCGGATAGCGATCCTGATTGGTTCGGCCATGATTCGTGCGTTCCCTGCTCTTCATAGACTGCCGGATGTTCGTATAGGCCGGTGCTCGGATCTGGTACCCAGAAGAGATGTTTGTCGGATGCGGATGCACTTCCCAAGACAATACAGTCCCAAAGGTTATCGACTTTAAATCCCCAATTGGCATCGTCGATGTCTTGCTGCACGGCCTCCTGGTGATTGGAATTGAGGTTCTGGTCAGCACCGGCCAGTAACGAGAGTGTCGTGCTTTGACCATAGGTGGTCTGCAATGCTTGCAAAATGCACCCGTGCGCGGGAAAGGTCACCCTGATTACTTTATCGCTCGTCGGATCGTACAAAACTATGAGATACGTGATATCGCCATAATGATTCAGGCTCTTGGAAAGTATTTGAGGGCCTTTGTTGTACGGCCAGAGAATGATGTATTCAATATTCTTCAATGTGTGGCCATCCGCCGCCGCCGCGCCCTCCACGTGTGCGTAGACTCCTTCACCGGCGACCGCCAACGGCCAGGTTGAGCCATAGTGAACAACTCCGTTGTTGTTGGCGTAATACTCATCGAAACCTGTAGGGGTCGCGAAAACTAGGCCGCTATCGCCGGCCCACGCATCCAGATCTGAAGTAAAAGTGTCTCCTTGCTTGTCCTTGATGCTTGTAGTAACAAGCTGGATGAAATTGCCTGTCAAGCCGATTTTCTGGCCGCCATTCTTCAGATAAGAATATTGCGCAAAGCGCTGCCAGCTCAGCGGAATATATTGTTCTGACTTCGAAGACTTGATCATGGGCGCAAATCGCTGGATCAGGCTGGCGTCATCCTGACCGCATGGGACTGGTGTCCCGCTGTATGACGCCGTTACCGCCAAGGCGGCTACCAGGGCAGACAGTAACGTGGCCGGCAAGCGCATCTGCATAAGTACCTCTTCGGAATAATCACAAGTGGGCCCTTTGCCCGTTTGCTCTCAGGCCAGCGACTCAATGCTCGCCGGCTCCATCACGCTTTGCTAAACACCGATGTTTCCTGAGCGTATTGTTGATCGACCCTGACTGCCCGCATGGGTCAGAAGCAGGCCGCGCTGCGGCCTCAAGATGGAATACTTCGTAGTTGCCCGCGCAGCTACGCGACGTCGCTTGGAAACAAGAGCACTGTTCGCCGCCATTAAGGGTTCTTTACTGCAGGACTACCGGTCCGTCGCTGGCCTGGAGTTTCAGACGTACCGCAACCAACTTTGGACTACTGGGGGAACTCACCTTGTAGGTTCCACCGCCAATTAGAACGGTCACGGCCGACGAAGCGCGTCCCAACGCGGCATTCAGATCGTGGAATGGAAAGGTCTTTGTTCCCCATTCGCAGGTCGAGCTAGAGCCTGGGCAGGCTGGGCCCGGGCTTTGAGTCACGAACAGGGGATCGGCCGAATGGGTAAGGCCGCCATAGGGGCCATTGAATGTATCGTCGTAATTGATACAGTTTGTCGCGACAAAGTTGTATCCGACATTCTTTACTGCGTAGTTCCAATACGCCCCATCCATGTGCGAGCAAATGAGGCTGCACTCCCAGTTCGGCCATCCGCGATACAGCCATCGATTGTCTCTGGGTGGAAGTACTATCGCCGTGGGGCCTGGTGCCGCATTGCAGCCTGCTGTCATATTTACAAGCACGGTATTCGCGGTCAATGTAGAAGGCATCGTCGGAATTGAACTGGTCACTGCGAAGAGAAGGTCATCCTGCACTAGGCAGTTGTATTGACTCTGCCCGGCGCAACCGGCCGGGCCCGGATTGAAGCCCGACGGTACGTAGCCGTGCCAGTCAACGATCACAGCCCAGCGATATTTGCGGGCTGCGAGGTTTTGGTAGGACGGCCAAGAAGAGGCGTCAGTATTGACGAATACGCTCGACGGATAGATTGCAGACTGGCCAAGGCCAGCGACAAATGCAGCTTTCAGCCGATTCTTGATGTCCGAGCCCCAAGTGTATGCGCAGCCACTCTGACCCATGCCCTTCATGTCGAGATAGATCACTGTAAACGGATGAGCAAGCGGATCGGATTCGGCCTGCAGCTTGTTAAGCAGCGTAGACAGTGAGTCGGCCTGCGAGAGCGAGGCGGGATCACAACTGTCGCCGGGGACCTTGAAGTCCCCTTGGTAATCCAGGATATCTAGCTCAAGCTGCCATACGTTGTAACTATCGATCTGTGCAGCGAGACTCTCGTCGCGCACTTCGGAGTTGTGGCTGCCTTTATAGACGGGCTCGTTGAACCGCTGCTCCCCTGGGCCGACATTCTGGGCGCCGGCGTACAGGCCGAACGCGCACAGTATGGATAGCACAAAACCGGATACGGTCCGCCGCGTCCTGCTTTGGGAACAATAGCCGCTTGGCTCTCTTGCGCGAGCGCTCATCGCGGCCCCACGGGGACCAGCATCTGAGCCCGTCCTTGAGCAAGCGTGCCATTCGCTTTTTCAGGAATCGCGCGATGCATAGGGGGCTTCTTGGTCGTCCGGTTGGCGATTGATCCCCTTACTGAAGTGATACCAGCACCAGAACAAGTCCGCTGCCGCTATCCAGGCGGCTCATCGCCTTGCCGATGATCGCTCCCTGGGCTTTGTGCAGATCCGTTGCCCGCATGGCGTGCAGCGGCTCGCCTGAGGTGGTTAGCAAGTCGCCCGGTCGGATGGGGCCATTGCTGGCATCGGCAAGCGCGAATACTCGCCCGCTCAGCGCAACTTGTTGCCGACTCTCGCCCGAGCCGAGTTGTTCCAGCGACACTCCGGGCCGGATGTTGTTGGCGCCGCTGACCACACCCGCCACCCGTCGATCATAAGCGCGAGTACTAGGTATCAATTGACCCGGCTCGGTGTCGTCGATGATCACCAACGATCCGACTGGCAGATGGCCTCCAGTATTAAAAGGTTCCGCCAAGTCGGCGCCTCCAGTAATCTGGAGCGACTTCACGCTCACCATTCCTTGGCTGTCTATGCCGAGCCGCTGAACGTTCTGGTCGCGATCGATGATCTGGAATGTACCGGCCCTGGCGGGGTCGACCATTCCGCTACTTTGCAGCGTCCAAAGCTTGTGGCCGGCGTCGGTACTTTCAAGGGCGATCTGCACATCGCCCGCGTGTTGGACATGCACGTTGTAGGTCGGTGCCTGCGTGCCAATTCCAATCAGTCCCCCGTGGGTGATGCTGATCCTGGCCTGGTGGTCAGTGAACAGATCAAGACCATACTGATTTGGCGGTGGCTTCAGGGGTTGGCCCGCAATGAAGGGGCCCATGATCCTTGCCGAGATGATTCCCTCCGTCGTCGGTCCATTCGGACACGGAGCGGCTGGCTGCACCGCCCCATGACCAACTATGGGATGGGCAACTAGACAATCGACAGGATCAACGGGTTCTTGGCCACCGAATAGCAGTGCGCCGTTCGTGAGATTGCCCGTATTCTGGCCAGATTGATCAACGAATACGTTGTCCGCCCGCGCCGAAAAGGCGTGCGAGAAGGCAATCACCGCCAAAGTCGAAAGGGTCACGCTCCGCGTCATCTTCATGATGTAACTCCGGGTTGCGTCAGTGAATTTGCTATCTAACAATTTTTCTTGTGAACAGAAGCTTTCTACATCCGGACCGCAATTGCAACTGCAATAGATCGCGCAGGCAAGGATTCAAAAATGAACCATCAGTTACCGAGGTGAGGCTCTGACTCCGTCTTGAACTGCACTAGACGTTCCAGGCGCTTGATGAACAAGCCCTGCTGGGGGCACGGCCGGCAGGCGAGCATTTTCCCGACCACCCAAGGGGTTAACCGATGTCCCACCTCCGATTCCACGGCGCTACGGATTCAAACGGCTGGATGGGCTTTTCCATCAACCGCAATCCCCCGTTAGGTCTGGATAAGTACCCTTATCCGCGGTTTAAAAAGTCAACAAAATCAATAGCGAGAAGCCATCTTATCGCTATTGATACAGTATAATAATAATATTTCTGATATTATCTTAGTCATGACCGATCTCACCTCCGAGACCCCTCTCGCCACTGAAAAGCTGGCCCGCGGGTACCTGGTGCGCTCCGGGATGCTCCAAGTCCGCGTGAGTGACGCGGCCACGGCGCTGCAGTCCAAGGGCCTCAAACCCACAGTGGCGAAGATCCGGGCGGCGCTCGGGGGTGGATCACCGAATGACCTCACCCCTGCCCTCAAGCACTGGCGTGAGGCGGTGTTTCCAACCCTCCCCACCAATGTTCAGGCGACGACCAGCAAGGCGCACGTCGGGACGTTGCCACCGCAGCTGGCAGACCTGGCGATGGAGATGTGGGAGCGAGCCACCGCTGCAGCGATCGTTGAGCTGAAAGGCGGCGCTGGCGCGCGGCAGGCAGCCGATCGGTCCGAGGAGACTTACGCGTTAAGAGTGCAGATCGCATCGCTCAGGGATCAGTTGGAGCGTGAATCGCTGGCCTATGGGGAGTTACGGGCCCAGGCGGCTCGGCATGAAGCCATGTCGCGAGAGGCGCTGGCACGGGCACAGGATGCTGAGACTCGAGAGCGATCGCAGTTGCGAGATATTGGAACCGCGAAGCAGAGAGTCGCAGAGCTGGAGGCTGCCCTCGCCTTACGACCCTCAAAGAAATGGCAAGCACGGAGTCCGCGAAAGTCCCCTAGCCCGAAGACGGTTGGTCAGCGCCCCACTAAGACTACGAGCTCGTCAAGAGCGTCAAAGCCTCGCGGCAAGCCCCGAGCCAGGAAAGCGGTCAAACGCAAGACGCCCAGGAAGCCCAAGTGAAGACATCTCCTTTGTCATCGGCTGATGTCCTTGCGCAAGGGAGGGAGGGGATGGCCCGCGAGAATGGGGTTACCGAATACGTCAGGCGCCAGAATCAGAAGTCGCTTGAGCGGGCACGAGTGCTTGGGGGGTCGACAGTTTGCGCACCTCGCCCATGCCCACTCGCATTGCCCTCCTCCCGTCATCCCAGCTATCAACGCATTACCTCTCAGGAACTAGAATCGAGTAGCCGAATCTCATCCCACACACTCTTACTTACGAATGGAGATCACACGCATGGAACCGGTTACCGAAGCCCTGCACCTGCTGCAACACCTGGCCAAGCTCGAGCGCATGATGCGCAGCCCTGGAGGCATACGCATCACCGAAGAGCGCGAGTTATACGCACTCAAGGCCCAGCTCGAGAAGCTGCCTTACTCCGTGCGCGCGGTGCTTGAGACTTCGGAGCGGCTGCACCGGCCGGTGGAAGCACTGTCAGTGCGTGATATCGAGAGGGTGGAGGGAGGGATTCACTGATACGCAGAGAAGGTTTGGCGCCCTCCGCCAGTCGCGGGCGCAAGACCTTGGCGCGTTCTGATCCCCTTACTTTATTAGAGTACAGAGGTATGCGCCTGCGTGCCATTTTGGCTCCTGCACTACGGAGTGAATGTGCGTCCTGTTGCCTGCTGCATCGGGCTGCGCTGCTGATCGAGGGCCGGCGGACGGCCAAATTGCGACGTCCCACTGCAGCAGAATCGCCCACCCGCATCTCCGGAGGACGCCGTGGTCTCGACCGTCGAATTTGAGGCCGGCGACCATGAGCTGCACCTGCTTTATTCACCCCGTGATGACGACCAATGGGTGTATGCCAAATTTAATCGGGGCGAGCCACTAGTCATCAAAGGTACGTTCCGTCTCACCCGCGCTAACCTCGTCCTGCCGAGTCACACAGGCGGCGATGATGACGATCAGGACTATCCTCTCCGGTTCCTCGTTGCCCGCCGAAGCGGTGACTACTTCCAATTTGATCCCAACATTGTCGAGGTGGGCTGCCCGGTCTTCCTTCACAAGGACGCGAAGCCGAACTGGAGATGGTTCAGTGCGGAGCGCTCCGTGTCTATTCCTTATGTGATAGCGAAGCTGAAGCCAAAACGAATCGTCATCGGCGGGCCAGAGCCTGACGCAATTCCCATAGAGGCCTATGAGAGGCTGGTCGGACAGTTCCCTACCTCGACTGAACTGAAGCGCTATACGCTCGCGCGGGTTTCCTCCGTCGTTCGTGACTATACGGAGACACCCGTTGACGCCGAAAGGCTCTATCGCAGATACGTTGAGAAGCGCGTCAAGCAAGCGCCCAGCGACTGGCGCACTCAGTTTCTTCAGCAGGACGCGCGTAAATACAAACTGCTCCTTGGTCGCCTTAAAAGGATGCTTGCTGACGAAAACACCTACACCGAATCCATCTGGCAGGCTCACATCTTGCAGATAATCCAGTTGCTGAATCCCAAATACATCCAAGCCATCGCGAACGTCCGCATTCCTGGAGAAGATGGCTCGAATCGGTTCATAGACACTCTGCTGGTGGATGCGTCCGGCAACGTCGATGTCATCGAGATTAAAAAGCCGTTCGACAAGAGCATTGTTACCGAGGCTGTATATCGGGATAACCATATACCCCTGCGAGAACTCTCGGGCTCGGTTATGCAGGTGGAGAAGTACATCCACCGCCTAAATCGCTGGGGAGAAACGGGCGAGAGTGCGTTGACTAAAAAGTATGCCGATCGACTGCCAGGCAGCTTTCGGATTCGAATTACAAATCCGAGTGGGATCGTCATCATTGGTCGGGACACGAATCTAACGCCCGCTCAGCGTCACGATTTTGAGTTCGTGCGCAGAAAATACAAAAGCATCGTTGATATCATTACGTACGATGATCTTGTTCGGCGGCTCAGGTACTTGTTGAAGCAACTGGCTCCAAGGCGCACCACGCGGCCAGGAAGGCGCCGCGATAAGAATAAGTCGCCTAATGATCAAGGCCGCCGACAGAACCTGCTAGCCGGCGGCCGGGCAGACGCTAACAAGTCGCAAACAACGAAGGAATAGATGGGCCGAAAGAGATCGGGCCGCGAATGCCCGTCTCACACAGCTGATTTTCATCAAATTTTTGCTATAATGAGGTTCCTAAAGTGCCGGGCGCCTTTCCATTTTTTGTGGCCCGCGCTGTCCCTATAGCTCATCGGCAGTGGGCCGGAGACTAAAGGGGGAATCGTGTACGAAAGAACCATAATTTGTCTGGCAAACTCGCGAAAGCCGCCGTCCGGCCGATGCATTGCGGGCAGGATATTCGACGGCGCCAAGGTGGGAGCCTGGGTCCGCCCGGTCAGCGCGCGCGCATCGCACGAGGTGTCAGAGGAGGAACGCCGCTATGAAACCGGTGAGAAGGCGCAACTCTTAGATGTCGTGACGATTCCACTTCAGATGGCAAGTCCATCTGGGCATCAGATTGAAAATCACGTTTTAGATGACCAATACTATTGGACCAAGAGAGGTGTCGCGACCTGGGCGCAGATCGTGGCCGCGGCGGATGCATACGACGCGAGCTTTTGGCGAACGGTGCAGAGCACTTTTCATGGCTCGAATGACAAGGTTTCGGAAGGTGATGCCGCCCTAATCGCTTGTTCACTGAAACTGGTAGTGGTCCCGAAAGTGACGCTCTTGGTTCGAAGTGAGTCTGCCTTCGAAGGGGGTCACCCGCGCCGGCGCGTCCGGGCCCAGTTTTTGGTCCAGGATCACTACTTCATGCTTTCGGTCACCGACCCCGAAATCGAAGACATCTACTTACGAAAGGGCGACGGCACCTACGCGGTTGGTCCGGCGGCCCTATGCATAAGCGTGGCAGAAGTTTGGAATGGCTTTGCCTATCGCGTTGTGGCATCAATAGTCACCCCTGATAGATGCGGCTTTGCGAGATGAATCACACGATTTACACCATAGGGCACTCGACGCAGCCCATAGAGAGGTTCCTTGCGAAGCTGCAAGAGCACGCGGTCGGTGCAATTGCCGATGTGCGGTCAACCCCGTTTAGCCGGCATAATCCGCAATTCAATAAAGACGAATTGCAGGCCAAACTGGAAAGCCACGGCATTCGCTACGTCTTTCTCGGCGCCGAGCTTGGCGCACGGAGTCGAGACGAGTGTTGCTATGTCGACAATAAAGTCCAATACGCGCTTCTCGCCGAGACGCCAGCCTTCAAAGCGGGTATTACGCGCGTTATTGAAGGGGCACGCCGTTACAAGATTGCCTTGATGTGTGCCGAGAAGGACCCGGCGGATTGCCACCGGACCATTCTGGTCGCCCGGCATCTAATCTCAGAAGGCTTCACCGTACTGCACATCCTGGCCGACAGCTCGCTTGAGTCGCAACAGTCGGTTCTTACGCGCTTGGTGAAGCAGCTAGAGCATGAAAGTTCTCGCGATCTCTTTAATCCGGCGGCACTGACTTTTGAGGAGGCCTATGAGACCCAAGGCCGCCGCATTGCCTATGACCGAAGCGCGCACCGCATTCAAACTGAGCGTGCCGACAAATTCCGAGTTGCCGAACAGTTTCACGGCAAAAGCGACGGCAAATGAAGATCTTTACAATCGGATTCACAAAAACGTCAGCCCAGCGTTTCTTCGATCGCCTCAAGCATGCAGGTGCAAAAAAGCTCGTTGATGTGCGACTGAATAATATTTCGCAGCTTGCGGGTTTCGCCAAACGCGATGATCTCGACTATTTCGTCCATCAAATTTGCCACATGGACTATGTCCATGTCCCTGCCCTCGCCCCTGGCAAAGACATGCTAGATGACTACAAGAAAAACGGCGGGACCTGGGATGGGTACGCAGAGAAGTTTCTGAAATTGATGGCTGAGCGACGGATCGAGAATATTGATAAATCCACGTTAGATGGTGGTTGCCTGCTTTGTAGCGAAGATAAGCCACATCATTGCCATCGCCGGCTCGTCGCGGAGTACCTGAAGGATAAGTGGAAAGACGTCGAGATCGAGCATCTCTAGGCCGAGAAGGATACTGCTAGCTAAGATTCGCGCGGAGAGCCCCCATCTTCGTCGCCTCCCACTTAGCGTAGGCCGCCGGCACGCGCCAGAACTCTGACCAGGCCTCGTTCAGCAGAGAGACCGTGCTCTTCATTGAAGATGGCATCGCTATCTGAACGCCAATCTTTGTTATCCCCTCCCGAGCCGCTCTAACGATTTCGGAAAGCAGCTCGTCGGCATAACAGTGGGCGTATTCTGGAATAGGCCCAGCAGCGATTGTAACCTCAAAATTCTTCCAGGCGCTTGCAATGCTCTCTGCCTCTGAGGCAAAGCCGAGTGATTGTAGCATTTCAAGAATGGCCGTCATCCGCGCGGCGTCGGCTGGATGACTCATGGACAGTGTCATGGGCGTCTCGAACGGATCGCCACCGCGCTCGACGCAGAGATGAAAATGTGCCCAACCGTAAGCTGGCCCCGCTGTAAGAACGCCGAAGAGATCGCAGAAAATCTCATCCATCCAATATTTCACCCAACAAATCCGCCACAGCTGCAGCTGAAACATCCGCCCCGCCGACCCCCGGAGCCTCTCCGACTCAAGGGCCTGATTGGTGAAGTGCTCGACTGCGGCAAAAAGGCAATGCCTGAACGCCTCATGGAACGGCTTGAGAGACGGCAGAGCGAGATTCTGTTTCTGCCGAAAGGGATGGCAAAGCTCGTGATAGATATCGGGCAAGTGGAGAAAGAAGCGCCCTTCGATCAGCGGCATGCAAAGGAGATTGAAGTCCGGATAAATGTGAAAATATCCCTGCGACATTTGGCTGACGGTCGGGACGACGAGCGGATAGCCAATGTCCAGGCATATTTCCGTGATGAAGCGATTAAGGAAATTATCGTCATCCCCGGCTCGGCTGAGCGCAAACACGCCCACACTCTCCGTTAAGATCAGCTCCTGATTGACGCGCTTTAAGACCCGGACCCGCCGCGGCGTTTGAAGGTCGCTATCAACGATGAGTTCTTGTTCGAGCTTGTCGTACGCCTCACTGATCGCATTCAGGCGCGTCAGACAGATTTGCCTGAGCCCGTCATATTCGCGCGGGTACTGCCCCTGCACGATTTGGGACAGTTGCCCAATGCGTTCGCGGGACTGAGCCAGGGCTCCGGTGAGGTACTCCTCGATCACTACCTGCCCCGAAGACGGGTGGCCACGCCGGCCCGTTCCCTTTCAAGCGCCTCGGCGAGCGACTCCAGCTGCCGCTGACCGGTTCGATCGAGCGAGCCCGCCAGCAGGTGATTGCCGAGCTTCTTGAGGTTCACCCGCTGTTCACCCGTCTCGGAACGCAGAAGACTGTCCAGCATCAAGGCATCGACTGAGCGCTTGGCAACGCCCTGATCAGCCGCATCTACGAGAAGCGTACCCAATTTGATCCTGTCCTGTTGCGCTTGGCTCGAGGTGGGCTGCCGCAAGCCGTCGATGACCTTGTCGATGAGTTCGGCATAGGCCTCAACATTGGCGTAAACGCCTGTCAGAAGGCTCAGGTCACTCATGGGATGCTTTCCGCGGCTCCCTCGAACTCGACAGCGTCTTCATCATAGTCAGCCGCCTCATCGAAGAGCGTTCGGTCGCAGAGCTTGATCGTGATAGGAAGCCGCATCGCACCCTCCGGTCGTGGCCAGGTAAGACAACTCAAGGCGAATACGTCTGCCGCGCACTGCTCAATGGGCATGTCGCCGTAGGCCCGTCGGATATGCAGCGGATTTGCGGTGCCGGGGATACGGAACGGAGCGCCCGTCGTGCAAAGGTAAGCCTCACTATCCGAAAAGCCCGTCCAATCACCGACAAAGGGATTGTCGATATAGGTCGGCCGGCCGGCATTGTCCGGCGTCACGCTAAAGAGCCGCAGCGGTGCCGGCGACGACTTCGAGATGTCCACGACCGTCAGCTTCCAATGGCTTTCAATTGAGCCGTCATGAGCAAGTGCTGCGCAAGCGTCCCTGATGCCATCAATCTCGCATTGCCAGGCGCGGCCATCGCGGTGAATGACGATATTCCTCGGCTTTCGCTTTGCGTGCGCCGCCTCTTTGCCGATCAACTCGGCCACGTACTTGGCGACCTGATTGCGGAGAAGCTGTTCTTTCTGCTTCGACGGACTGGTCTGGAATCTGATAATACGGCCGCCATCCGCGATGAGTGTAAAGGCCGCCGTGTTGTTCTTGACATCGATGCCGATCACCATGTCGGCATGCAAGTGCTCATCCAATACAAATGGCCATTTTCCGTTCGTGAGCAGGATCTTGTTGATGGCAACATTGCGAAGATAGCCCGCATAGCGGCCAGCCTCTGATGCTCTCACGACGTAGTGCGTGTCGCCGTCTCGCCGAGGCGCCTCATAGACATTCTTGACCATGTCGGTGTGAATGACCGAGGCAGTGAGCTCGAACCGCGTGCCCAATTCCTTAACTGTCCATGCCGAGAGCTGATCGGCCGACCGGGGCCGCCGGTTATAGCGATGTTGCATCACGAGCGCGTAGCCGGGACTGACGCCGGCCGCCTCAACGGCCGTCTTAATCGCCCGCGATTGCGTGACAAAGTCGCGGCGGCCGCCAGTTAGATCGTCGTACTCAATGGGATCCGGGTTGTAGCCGCCGCCATCTGGATAGAGGGTCTCGACCTGCCTCTTGAGGTCTGCCAAAAACTGGGCTCCCAAGCTGTTTGCGATGCTCCGCGGCATGATGAGGTATTGCCGTTCAAGAGGGCTTTGCACGTGAAAGCCCGTGGCGCGCTCGCTCAACCAGGACATGCGGCGCTTGCCGTAAGCGAGGACTGCCTTGTCTTTGGGACCGTAGTTGTCAGCCCGTAGTGTGGCGTCCTTACCAAAGCGCAGTGCCGGAACTTCGAAGGGCCGTCCCGAGACACGCGCTGGCTCTTGATCGATCGCGAGGCGCGTGCTCCCAATCCTTATATCCTGCAGGAAGTTCCTGACGGTGTCCGTGATTTCGCGATAGCGCCTGGAGGGCTCAATAATTGTTTCCCGCTGATGGCGCGCTCCGTCTGCGCTATGCGTATCCTCAACGAGAAAGCAAAGCTCCGCCGGCGCCTGCCTTTGCTCTGGACCACGCGTCCGGTAGTAAATTGAGGCACCGTCCGGGCGCAAGTGCGCTAGGGACGGCGGCACGGGCTTTGGAGAATTCGTGTGGAGATACTGAAGAAGGCTGATGACGTTACGTTTGTCGGGAATTGAGGGCTCACCTACCTTTCGGTCCTCGAGGCCCGAGAGACTAACCTCAAACCAGCGGTCGCCCATGCGATAGACGCAAGAGCGGCCCTTGAGCTTATTGACCTGCTCCCGGCTGATGTCGGCACTAAGCGGCGACCGAGCAATGAGCTTGCGCCGCAGATCGACGATTACACCAAAGCCTCCCTCGGGGTGCGGCGCCGCGCGTATCGCAAAGCCGTTGAAAAGGTCGAGAGGACCTAACTGCCGGCTCGGCACTTTCGAGAAATAGGGACGGCCGGTTGACGGCAGCCAGAGCCGCGCGTCCTTATAGAGAGGGTTCTGGATGGCAAATTGCAGGAAGCGCAGGCGGACGGGATCGAGCTCCGTCGAGTTGGCATCGAAGCGGATTTCGATTTCGCTGCCCGCCTCCCTGAGCGTCACGGCTTGACGAACGAGTGCAATGGAGTCCGGAGGATCTCCGTAGCCGTGCGGGATTAGCAAGAAGCCTTCGCCATCAACCATGTGCGTTGTGATCGGCGCCCTCATCATATAGCTCAGCTGGTTGATAATGCGCTGGGCGATTTGGAAATGCTCTGGCCCTTCCTGCGGGATACCGAGCATTTTGAATAGACGATAGCGCGTCGACAAGGTCTCGAGACCCCGGATGCGAAAGCAATTCATCTCAATGGACATTCTGTCCTCCTTCCCAGCAGATCGCGCGAAAGGCGCAACGTTGGCAGCTTCCGCTATAGAGGGCGGGCGTAAAGTCCTCAACATCCAGCTCGGCGTATTTTTCTCCGCCCGTCAAACATGCGATTTCGTAGGCCGAGCCTGTGATGTATTCCTCGGCCTCGCTCAAATGGTCCTCGTCGAGTTCGTGGCGCCTCACGCTGTTGGTGAGAAGCTGAGCTTCATAAAGCTCGACCTCGAGCGATTCAATTTGGGTGCCGGCCGGAAAGTCCGTGTGCGGGGTGCAGCGCCCTAGCGCAATGGCATAAATACCGAGCTGCAGCCAGGCATCATTCTGGCCGAAGACATGGACCTTCCAATCGACAATGATCGGCGCCTTGCCGGCTCGGAATGCAATGAGATCAGGCACACATTGCGGACTAACTCCGTCCATCAGAGAAAAGCTGAGGGAGCGCTGCGCCACAAGGTAGTCAGCGGACTTAAGCAGTTCCTTAACAGCTCCGAGTCCGAATAGATTGTCGAAGGCTGCTTCGATCTCCGCCCAGGCTCTTTCGATTTCCTCGTCCGACACACCTTTGCCGTAATGATTGTCGTAGAAGAGCGCAAAAGACTCCTTGTGCTTTGACGGCTGGAGCGTGAGGTCGGTTGGCGAATTGGCACGTGCGAAGGCCAGTTGTTGATCGAATAGTTGACGAGCACGAGTCTTCACGTCGCGGAGGGTGATTCGCGTCTTGCGATTGAGGCTGGGCACAATGAGCTCGGAAATAACATCATCGACAATTTTTCCTCGCCAGGCGCTGACGCTCTGCAGTTTGCTTAGGATATAGGCGCGGCGGCGGAACTCGTCGCGCCGGGCCGTGCCGCTCGCAACAATATTCTTGAAGTACCACTGACGTTGGCACTGTTTGAAGGATCGGCTGGCGGAATAGGACCACTTCATCAACGCTCTCTCTTGCGCTGACGAAGGAATTGGAGATACTCGACAAGAGCATCTTCCTCTTCCCGCGTCACGCTGCCGAACCGTGCCGCCATGGCTTCTGGTGGCGGCTCCCCGTGCGTTTGTGGAACGGGATATCCCGCCAGCTCCATGAGAATTTCGTAGGGCACGCGGTAGAGACCGGCAAGCTTATGAAGGTTTTGCGGCGCCGGCGTTTGGATCTTGCCGTGTTCTAGCTGGCTCAGATAAGCATTCGAAACGCCCGTTTCCTTTTCGACGGCGCGTAAGGTTAGCCCCGCCTTCTCACGAGCCTGCGCGATAAATGAGGCGAGGGTCTGGGTTGCTTTGTTCATGCTAAGTATCTTTAGCATTCGTGCAAAGAATGTCAAGCACGTTTTTATCTGTTTCTTATCAATTACTTACGAGACGCAGAGGATCTTGAGCGCTTTGACGTGAGCAAACCCCTCCTCTGACCGGCGCCTGATCGCAAACTTGCCGTTGATCAGGACGGTCGCGGTTCAACTGCAGCCTCGCAGAATCCAGCGGCCCGTCGCCGAGATCGCATCGGCGTGCCTTGCACTCACAGGTCGTGACGTTTCTCACCCGCGCCTCAGCGGGCCAATCGCCACGCCGATAGTCGGTCTTGATATGCGACAAGACGTGGCAGTGTCAGGTATGTGGGTTGAGCTACGGAAGAACCTAACCACTAGCCACTGGCCCCGACATTCGCTGGCTAGTTTTGGTGTCAATCTCGAGCTCGGATGGCAGAAGGATGCGGCAACGGCCGCCAATCAATTTCATCCGAAAAGCGAAATGCCGGCGCCGCTTGCTGGCAGCGGGTCACCAAAGAGGCGCGCCGCGTGACAAGCGGCTGCATGGCAAGAGCGGCCACCGTAGAACTCGCGGCGTCGGTTCATCTGCTCTACCCGGCACTATGCGACCCGTCACGCGATCATTGTTGGCTGACGTGTCCGCCTCTCCGTCAGGCGCGGCGGACGGAGCCTTATAACCTATCGATCCGTCATCGCATCTCCTAGGCTTCAACCCCGGCCTGCTAGAATCCACACCCCCTTAACGGCCCCAGGCACATTGCCGCCGGCCCTGCGATGCATTGAACATGGAAGGTATGTGCATGTCGACCCGAAGCCTGACGCACGTTATCGATACCTAAGCTGTAAAAGCCGTGATTTGTGCAATTCCAGACCACTGGGTCGTGCGCGAACTCACCGAGCGCGACTACGGAATTGATCTCGTGGTCGAAGTATTTGAAGCTGCCGGCTTGGACAAAAAGGGTCACGAGAAATTTGAGACCTCGGGCGGCCTTTTTCACATTCAGGTCAAGGGCACAAGGGATCCTGTGAAAGTCAACAAGGAAGGCTATGTCGAGCCATTTCGTTACTCGAGACACAATGTCGTCAGGCAAGGGATTCCTCCTATCCGAGCATGGACTTCGCAGGTCAACGAATCTAATTATGTCGGCAGATTGACGATTTTACTCAACGGATGCTGTGCTATCAGCTGACGCGCGAATTCGCCGAATGTGCCGGGCATATCCGCAAAAATATGAGCGGTGCGCGGCGATATCATTGGCATCATCTTGGAAAACGGGACGTTGAATTTGATCCGTTCCTCGCGGAAAGTAAAACCCTGGTGATCGACGGCGAGCAATGAAAGCGCAATCGGCGTTTCTCGAATCCCAGCATAGATGGCGCGCTGATTTTGCAACGAGGTGCGTTCGCCCATGATCACGACCTTGATGGCCTCGAGTGGAATATCCTGTACGAAAATGGGGAAGCCCCGAGCATCGGTCCCGGACTGCTTACAGTCGACCAGCCTCCGTACGACCCGGACCTCTTGCTCGTACTCCCATTCGCTCGACTTTGCGCAAAGTTCTGCGAGTGAAACTGGGGTGCCGGCAAGATACGTTTCCACGTGTCGGCGCGGCCGCGTGGACCGGTATTCGACATCAAATTGGTTGGCGAGGAAGGCATGCGTGCTGTCAAAACCGACGACGGCGCCCGAATATTGGTCGCTGTAGTGCGACCACATTAAAAGCGAGTTCGGTACGCGTGAGAGACTGAGAATGCCGATCTCTTTGTTGAGGAATTGCAGGATTTCCCTCGACATTGCGTCGCTGCAACCGCAGCCTGCCGGGATCTCGAGGATCTCTTCGGCTGGCAAATTTGAACGTGGCGCGCTGATATCGAACTTCAGCTCGAACCTCTTTTCTTCGGCCCCAGCGGGAACGATAATTTCGGGCAGGAGCTCGAAGGGATCGTTAAAGGCGCTCGGCTGCGTGAAGCGCATCGTGCTTCGCCGCAGCATGCGGCTAAGGCCCGCAACGGTCACATATTTGTACAGGAGCAGCTGCTGGGAAGGCTTCTCCGGAGCGGCCTTATCAGCTGCGCTATTTTTGAGAGTCGAAGGGCCTTCTGCCCCGCTGACCGTAGGATTCTCTAGATCTGTGGGCATCCATGTTCTTCAGTGCGCTATGCCGTGGGCGCCCCAACGTCGATAAGCGCGGCTAGGGAAAATTTAGCGAAGGTCTGGCTTTGGTCGCGCCTCACTCCCGAACCATATGTATAGAGGTCGAGCCGCAGTCGAGGGTGGTTGCAGCATCCCGTCCGACTGCCCGGAGAAACTAGCCGCGTTGCCAACGTACGCACGCGCACGCCAACCGAGACTGGTAAAGCGTAAGTGTATGTACCTCAAAGACTGGATTATACCAAGCCGGTGACACCGATACTAAACGGCGGTTGCTCGTGTTATCCCGCCTGGCTCTAAGCACCCGCGATAAGGCGCGCGTGTCAATTCTGCCTGCTTGCTGGTTGTCGACGACAAATTGCTCAAATCGCGATGAATTTGCAGCTCTCAGAACCAAATACCAATTCACAATGAACTCCCGAACAGAAATTATGGAAGAGAGTGGCGCCCGAACGAGGTTCAACCATCAGAGCTCACGTCCGACACTGGTCCTACTTCTTCGGCCGCCTCTGCGGGTAGGTGTTCTAACTCCAGAGCCGCCTTTGCTACAAGCTGTTCCGGCAATGACGACTTGATTGCTACCCCCAACCTTTCAAAGTCTCTTGCCCTCTGTATCAGATTGCCCTTCCCTAGGTAGAACTGACCAATGGCTTTAACATAGGAGTCTTTAGCTCGGTCAAGCTTCTCACCAATGTCAGTCATCGAAGCAAGGAACGTGCCAAGCTTTTTATAGATCGCAGCAGCGCTTTCGGCTAGTTCCGCAGAATGCGCATTTTGCTCCTCGAAGCGCCAGAGCTGCCTGACGATATTTAGACTTGTCAGTAAAGTCGTCGGTGTTGCAACGAGCACATTCTTCTCGATAGCTCTTTCGAAAAGACCTTCGTCTGCCCGCAACGCCTCTACAAATGCGGACTCTATCGGAATAAACATGAACACCATTTCCGGCGAATTGACACCAGGAAGTTCGAAGTAATTCCGATCCGAGAGTTCTCGAATCCGGGCAGCTACTGCCGCTACGTGCTCCGAAAGCGACTGCTGCCGAACGACCTCATCTTCAGCATTCACATATCGGGTATATGCGTTAAGCGGAACCTTCGCATCAATTACCAAATGCTTGTTCTGTGGCAGATAGATGATTACATCGGGACGTCGTCGCCCTTCCTCCGTTGTAAAATTTACTTCCTTCTTGAAATCCTTGCCTTCCCTCAGTCCGGAACGTTCCAATACGTTGCCTAAAACAAGCTCTCCCCAATTTCCTCGCTTCTTAGCGTCTCCCTTTAACGCAACAGCTAACTCGTGGGCCTCAGCAGTCATCTGCCGATTCAGCTCCTTCAATTGTCCCAGCTCTGCTCTCAACGTCGCCTGCTGCTCGGTCCCCTTATTGTGGATTTCCTCCACCTTGGCGCTAAATTCGATCATTCGCTCCCGCAGCGGAGTCAATAGTTGACCAAGGTTAGATTGATTTTGCTCCGTAAATTTCTTCGTCTTCTCATCTAGAATGGCTTCCGCAAGCACCTTGAATTGGTGTGTTAGTGACTCTTTGGCCTGCTCCAAGATGGCCAACTTTTCCGCACCTTGGGCGCGCTCGGCCTTCAACTCCGAGGTTAGAGTTGCTACGGCCGACTGATTATTCGCTGCGGCTCGTACGAAAGAGTCTCGCTCGCTGGAGAGCAGGTCTGATGCCTGCGTGAGCTCCATTACCTTCTTAGCGAGAGATTCCGCTTCTGTGACTCGTCGACCCTTCTCCTCACGCAAATCAGCAATTTGCGCGGCCTGCGAATCTATTTCGCCACGGAGCTTCGCGACGGTCTCTTCCCTCTCGGAAACCATAAGCGAATGCTCGGTCGCGGCTTGACTCTCGCGCACATTAAGCTCTGCAATTTGACGCGCTTGTGACTCTAGCAATGACGAGAGCCTTCCTGACTGCTCGCGCAAATTCGACGCTTGCTGGTTTAGCGATTCGCCGTCCGATCTGAGTCTCGTTACGACTTCCTCAAGCTGCGGGACCCTCGTAGCTCGCTCTTCAAACTGAGCTCGCTCGAGTCTTGCAGACTCAAGAACGGAGCGGAGATCACTAATGGTAGCCTCATCGCTAGCCCTCAAGCGTGCTATCAGTGCTGATTCTTCTACTGATCTGCTTAGCTTTTCTGCTAGTTGAGCACGTTCCACGTCGCCGCCTGCACGTCCGCGAAGCTCCGCCAATGTGAGCTGGGACTTAAGAAGCATCCAGCAAATCAAAGTGCCCATCGCGGCGCCGATGAGAAGAGCCACTAGGGCCGCAGCATACATTTGCATTTCGCTAACTCCTTTTGTTCACAATGCGCTGCTACGATCGAACGCAAGGCCCGTGCTTGACGTCAAACGCGCTATCAGTCTCTTTGGCTCAATGATTTGTAATACCGCAGTGGTGTTGCCGGCGGGTCCGAGAAACGGAAACAGTCAGCAAAATCGTCAATGGCCTGCATTACTCCAAGCAGCGCACTAGCGCTAAAGTTATGAGAGGAACCTGTCCCCCAATGGGCCAAATAGTTCCCTGTAATGGCAGCGACGTGGGCATTTAACGCGCTCTGCTGCCCCGAATTTAGAACTAAAGTCCCTCCCTTTCGATGAAGTTCGACCGCAGAGCCAATGGCGTCGAGAAAACCTTGCGCTAGTTGTTTGCTCTCATTAAACGACAAGTCAAATGGGACTGGAATCCGGCATCTCTGCACTACCTCTTCGAGCTTAAATTCCAAATACTGCCTTATGAAGGGTGCAGCGTCATCCGCGCGGCCTGCATTGAGAAGCTCTCTTGTCCTTATTGCGACCTTATCAACCGCATTGCTTTGCGTCAGAACTGATGTGCGGGGAGATCCCTGCAACCTCTGATGCCACCAGCCGCCGCTCGAAGCGTTTCTATTAAATAGCTTTTCCAGAAGCGTATCGTGACTTAGAAGTATCACCTGCGGCCCTGCGGCTACTTGCGGCCTAGCAAACCGCGTCCGAATAACCTCCATGAGGTGAAACTGATGTCCTGCATCGAAGCTAGATGTTACGTCGTCAAAAATAAGAAACCTGGGAGCACCCCCGTACAGCGTAGCGGCAGCGAGGTACACGGATGCCGAAAACGCATTGCGAAAACTCTCGGATAGAAGCGCCTGTGCTGAACCGCTATCTAGCGAGAAGAAGCGGGCCAGCGAAATCGACATCTCCTCGGAGCCGCTTCGTTTTTTTAGAGCCGGCACAACCGGATCATGAATTATCGTCGCGAACATCTGTTGGCAGAGCGGCTCTACGGCCAACAATCGTCGGGAACCGGCGTCGGCCTCCGCCTTCGAGAACACCGCAGAAGCCTCATCCAAGAAGGTCTTCAGCCTTATAGTTCTCTCGGCCCATGTCGCTTCGGCCTTAAGCTCGAGCGAAGCCAATTCAAGTTGTGCCCAACTTTGCTGCAACTGACGCGCCGCTTCTACCGTTTCCGTGAGTGTTACAAGAGACGGGGGCAATCGCGCGGCGAGCTCATCGCGTTCTTGACTGAGCGCCTTCAGCGCAGTGCCGGCCCGGCCTTTCAAGATCGCGAGCCGCTGCAGAAGTGCGGTCGTCGCACCTTCGGTCAGGCCTTGACTGGAGATTCTCCCGCCGGCGCTTCTGAATTGATTAGTTTCGCCCTCGCTTATTACCTTCTGCTCAAGATCCGCGACCGCCGCCCAACCATCGCCCTTCCAGGCAATTGCAATGTTTTCTGAAGCTTGTTCAACGGCTGTATAATGATCCAACTTCTTTCGCAGACTATCGAGAAGCGAGCTTTCCCCAAGGCCTTCGCAGGCCGGACAGGCATTCTTGTCCGCCCATGAGTCTGCGCCGACAATTTTATGTCCGAGTTCATAGAGCTGGCGTAGTAGGTCCCCGTTGGTTGCAGAGAGCGCTTTGTCCCTGTTTCGTGCAAGTTGAGCAAGCTTTCGACCGGTTTGTTCGTCTGGTTGCTTGTCTATTAATGAGCTCCAATCCGATGCGTGCTGAATAATCGTGGCAAGTCGTAGCCTGTCGGGACCTGCTTCGGCAGCTTTGACTGCCGCAATGCAAGCTTCAACATCAATATCCTTAAATGCCTTTTTTTCGCAAATAGGCGCGAGCAGCGCAATCTGCGCCAGAGAATTCGCGGCCTTTTTGTAGGCAGCGTCTAGAGTTGCAGCGCCGGCAATTGGTTCTTTAACTAACGCCAGATAGTTAGCGTTGGTTGAATCAGTTAATTGATCCACTCGACGTTTTGCGGATGCTAGTTGAGCCTTGTGCTTGGAATCCTCAAAGTGGCCGTTAAATGATCGCGTATTTGCGAGCGACTGCAATCCCTGCCTTAGTGTCGAATATGAAGCAAGTCCGAGAAGTCCAGCGAAGCTCCTGCCGCGCTCAAGTGAACTGCAGGATATGAAGTTCTGGAAGGTCTCTGAATCCAGGAGGACAAATTCTCGATTAAGCTCGGCGAGAGCCGACTCTGCATTCGACCCGTCAGAACACGATGCAGAACGTGCCCCCTCGGCTGTTCGCGTAACGGAAATTACACGAGAACTCCCGGCGCCTTCCGGCACGAGCGTAAGCTTGACCGAGCCGACGCCTCCGGCATGGAACTTATTTAAATAGTAGCCTCCCGCGGCTTCGGCGGCCGCCAACCTGTCGAGTTTGGCAATACGTCCAGTTAGTGCATATTGAAGTGCTTCAAATACGGAGCTCTTACCCACGCCATTCGGAGCGGATATGGAATTAACGTGATCGGTTTTGAACTTAAGTATTAAAGGCGAGCCTTCGTTATTAACTCCTCGGAACCCCTCGATCTCTACTTGTTGGAGGAACCAGCCGGTCATTTTGGCTTCTCCGCATCGCTTTTCTGTTCTTTTACCGCCTTTTCTATCGGAACATCCAGCGCAGAACGTAGTGCATCGAGCATGGCACTTTTGTCTCCGTTAGGCTCGTCTGTAAGGTCGGATAAGAACTTGGCCAATATTGGGCCAAGCTGGCCGTCAATTTCGCCGAGCTTCTGTTTTAGGCGCTCAATGTTTTCGGTCACTGACTTTGCGTCGTCAATATCGAACGCAGCTTCTTTTTTCGCCATTTTAGCCCCGCTTTCCCTGCCAGGCAGTTTTTGATTTAAGTATTCGCCGGCAATTGCGGCGCTGAACTTTCGTTTAGGTCATCAATATGCGGCTTGCGCCAACTAGTCACTCGCGTTAGTCGTAGTTTCGCTCAAATGCATTCTCGACGCAGCTACCCATGCTGATTTTTTGCCTCTCTACGGCGCTAGGCACATACTTGAGGCGCGAAGGGGTCCAACTCTATTGCAGCTTGGATATTGCAGCTTGGATTGATAATCATTGAAGTGATGCAACAATCTCGGTCGCTATAAGTTGGTCAAGGACGCCCGTGGACTTGCATGTAAGTGCCTTGTCGCCAGCGCCACTGCCAAACGGAAGATTCACGCGAAGGATACCATCGATCGCAGCTTGAACGTTTATTGTCCCCTGTTGGGCGGTTACTGCCACCAGAACGGTAGTTTCGGTTCGGCTGTCGCCGATGTATCCCATGCCCATCATCTTGCCGCAGTCGGCTTCTTTCTTGGTTAGCTTCATTTGGCGTGGCGCGGTGTAGAGGGTGTTCGATGCCTCCTCACCTGGAACAATGGCGAACCCATGCTCTTCCAATACTTGCCGCGCGGTTTGGAGGATCTCCTGCGGGGACTTATCTATGATCGTCATCGTTCCTGTGCTGAGTTCCTTCTTCAATAGCTCGAGTGTCGCGGCAGGTATGCGGCCTATGCCCTGACCTTGAACCGCCGTCTGGGAGGCTACAGACTCAGGCGCTGCTGACGCGGGCACCTTTGTGACGAGAATTCTCACAGGCTCGAATCCGGTCATACCGCCTAAGCGGTTCTCGCCATTAACTTCGAATTCGATCCAAGTGCCAGCTCGGTGCGCCCGGCTCAGGCAGGTCACGAGGTAGTCAGTGCACCAGGTAAGGTACCGCCCTCCTATCACTGCTAGTTTGCGCACCTTAATGGAATCGAAATCAAAGGCCGTTTTCTTGTAATAGGCCTCGATGACCTTGGTCGCATCTTCCATGGTGACGGGCTCGCCAATTGGAATGCGGGCCATCTCCGCTTTGTATTTGTCGGGTGGATCAGCTGAAGCTTCAAATTGTGGCAGCTCGGCTGGGACGAGCCAAAACAGATAGGTCGTGCCGTCGATCACGAACGTGGACGTCTCACCGTTTTGGGTGATCTGCACGTCATCGGACTTTTCAAATTCAATCGCCGACGAGCACAGTGGGATTGCGAGAAGTAGAGTCAGCATTAACGGTCGCATTTCTTATTCCCCGGCTATCCTTGCCAGATTCAGCCTGAAGTTTACCGGACATCTTGGCGTGGGGTGCATCCCGGCTCTCGCCGGGTCGGGCTCTCGTGCTGCGCATCGAGCCTCAAGGATGAGTCTCGACCGATGCCGGCTTCCATCCCTTGCACGAAATCCAGCGATTGAGTTGGGAGTGGAGTGTCTTGCCTGGCTTCAATACGGTATCACGCCGTTCTCGCGCGCAAGGCTTCGCGCCCTGACGGGCGCTCACGAGCTCACATCCGTTCGGCCATGGCGCGTTTGCGCTGCGGCGTGAGGCTCTGAAGCCGTCGGCAAGTCGCCGACGCATCAATCGTCATGAGGAATCATTTATGAATACTTTCTCTATCGCCGAAGCCGTCGCTCCCGCGTACAGCCATGCTTTTGGTCGCACACTCTCAATCGAGGAGCTCCGTCAGCGGACGCCGGCGGTATTCGCCGGCAATGCCTCAGAGCGCACCAAGCCCACCTATCGATTCATCAACAGCGCTGAGGTGTTGGAGGCGCTGCTCAATGCAGGCTTTGTACCATCGGCTGCTCAGCAGACGCGTAGCCGGAAGGGGTCGGACCCCAGCTACGCCCGACACATGATCCGGCTGCGGCCAGTTCGGGAGACCATCGCGCTGGTGGACTGCATCCCGGAGATCTGCCTGATCAATGCGCACGATGGGACCAGCGCCTACCAACTGCTGGCGGGGCTCTACCGGCCCCTGTGCACCAATGGGCTGCTGTGCCGGATCGGGGATTTCGCGATGATCCGGGTCCCGCATCGGGCCAGCGTTGTTGCCGATGTCGTCGCCGGTGCCCTTCAGATCACAGCCCAGTTCGAGCGCATCGGGGAGGCCGTATCGGCGATGGCCGCACGGATCCTCTCCGAGAATGAGCAGCAGGCCTTTGCGGCAGCGGCCTTCGAGATCCGCTGGGCCAAGGCCGAGGTCCGTCCAGCATTTGACCCGGCCAAGATGCTGGAGGTCCGACGGCCCGCAGACGATTACCCGACGCTTTGGCACACACTGAACCGGTGCCAGTTATGTCGAGCGCCACATAACTGCAGTTATGTGGCGACGCCAGTTATGTGGAGGACGGAGCTGCAGCACGGCCAGTTCTGGTCTCTGCGGAAGTCACCTTCACATAACTTGGGGCAGAATGAGGGGACGGGTGAGAGGTGCAGGTGGGTTTCCACGCTACTCGTGGCGGCGATCCGTTAGATGCCCCAAGGTGTCGGCCGCGAGCGGACGCTTCAAGGAAGGCTAGCGCAGAAGTTCCTCTAGCAGCGGCACTCGCCATGGACGCAGGTCTTAGACACGCACAACGACGGCTCGGTCCGAAGGTTAATGTAACTGTCGCGTATCAATCATCCAGTTGTGGCCAAATATCCAAGATCCTGCCAATCGCGGGGTGCCATTGTCGTTCCGGTCCTTCTCTGACGCGTCGAATTTGTAGGTATACAGTTGGTGGGGCTCGTCCATTCCGTATGCGGCGACCGCATCATTGTTGAATGCGATGAGCCAGTTACCCACTATTACGGCGTGGGTATATTCGTAGCCGCGCAGCAGCTGAAACAAGGGTGTGAGGCGTCTCGCCTTCATATCGAAAAGGCCGACTAGCGAATTCCCTTTGAGCTGCTGCGTGACGATGGCCAGATCGTGCCATCTGCCCTGCCCTAATCGCTCGAACTGGAATCCTTGTAGAGGCAGCGGTACCTCTCCCTCTGGCATAACCTGGTCCTTAGACAGGGAAAACCATTCCCTATCGTGCTGGTAGGGCTGTCTTGAAAAGATCTCGTATTGATCGTTTAGATCCTCCAATAATCCTGGCGGGAGGGCGTGACCGATCCATCCTTTCGCTGCCGTCAGCGCGTCAGGATATGCAGCGGTCATTGAATCGGGAGTACCTGCAACACAGTAGGCATATTCACCCTTTGGTCGGACTATTGTGCTCTCCCTTAAGCTAGGTAGATCATAGGTGTCACACACCTGGTCGTTCGAATAGGGGCTGTAAAACCTCATAGGGTCGAGCTCAGTACAAGTGCACCCGACCATCGTCGGTCCTTGAAGATATGAGAAGTCAATCCAATCGGATATGTGTGCCTTGCGGACTAACTCGAGGGTTTTTCGAGAGAAAATAAAGGTGTTGAGAAACCCTTTGTCCCATTTGTCTTTATTCGATTGCGCAACCTGGTCATCCTCGCCAGCGTGATTGCTACGAATATTTACTACGACGTAATGCTCGTCGCTCGTAATTGAAAAGACGCTATCGGAGTCGTTGTACCGCAAGCAAGGCAGCTGGAAGTGCCCACTTGGTTTAAGTGTTGAAATGGAATAGATGGTTATGTGTATACCGGCATCGGCACGGGCGCCACCTCTGCAATTAGTCAGGGCCACAAAAAGGTCATCGCCCGAGAGAAATTGTTTGCCCTGCATGACGTCGTTGTTTGACGGCATGATGGTCCCGGCTGGGAACGCCCTTCCAACAGCAAGATCAGTCGGCGCATCGCTCGAAAATGCTGGGGTGTAAATTAGGGCGGAGCAGAGGATCACCACACTCGCGTTTGCTGACTTCACTCTTTTGCTTCCTAGCTTAAGGGCCACACCCCATCTTGCCGCAGTTAGCTGGTCCAACGTAAGGCGCCAACGGAATCTCTCTGCAGGCCCTTGGGCGAACTACCCGGGGCGCGAGAATCCTCGGGGTCGCCCCGAGGTGCGGACGCGATCCCGTCAGGTCCATCGCGGGCCGGCGGCGCGGTCACGGCGTGCCCTAACACAAGTTTATGGCGTCGCGGCATTACAGGCGGCGAAGCCAGCGTGTCAGTTCCGTGCCGTGGAGCGCCATTCCGCCGGCCTTTGGCGCGCCGAGAATATCTGGAAACACCTGCGTCAACGCCTGTCGTTTGAGGTCTAGATCGGCGCGTGCGTAGCGCATTGTCGTTTGAAGGCCGGAGTGACCCAAAAACTGACTGATTGTTCCGAAGTCAACGCCAGACTTGAGTAGGTGGATTGCCGTGGTGTGGCGGATGGAGTGTGGGTGAATCTTACGACGCCGCGCCGGCGACAGATAGTCTGGAAGATATTTTCGCAAGAGATACCGAACCCCGAAGCGCGTCAGCTGACCACCCGCACGGTTCTTGAAGACGAACGCGGTTGATCGGTCAGTGTTCCCCAGCTCCTGACGGTCGATGAGGGTACGAAGATGCTTTGCGGTCTTCGGCCAGAGTGGACACAGTCGAATCTTGTTGCCCTTACCGTGCAGCCGAGCCTGTTCGGGTGGATCGAGGCGCAGATCGGCTACCCGTAGACCGACAACTTCCTGAACCCTTGCGCCGGTGTTACACATGACAGAGAACAGGGCATAGTCCCGCTGCCCCGCGATCGTGCGTCGATCAATCCGCCCCAGCAGCGCCTCCACGTCCTTACTTTCAAGATACTCGATCGGTGCCGACCGAACGCCGCGCTTGAACGGTATGGCGAGGATCTCCTGGAAGTTACCCAGCCTCTCCGGATACCGAGTCGAGAGGTAACGGGCGAACGTGTGCATGGCAGCCAACCTGGCATTGCGGGTGGAAATCCCGTTACCACGATCTTGCTCCAGATGAGTCAGGAAGCGCTCTGCCTGGGCGAGCGTGAAGTCTGAGAGCTCCAAGCTCTCGACGCCCCGCTTTGTTGTCTTGGCGATAAATTGTAGCCACAGAACAAGCGCATCCCTGTAGCTTCGAATCGAGTGCTGGCTCAGTCCTCGCTGCTCCGGCAAGTGTTCCTGGAAAAAGGAGACCAGCGCATGGCCAAGCTCCGTGGATCCGCTACGTCTCATGACTCACCCCCTTGAACCCAGTGGCCGAAATGCTCTTCGAACCGTTCACTGGCAAGCGCTGCGACCTCCGGAACCAGGCGCAGATAGTGCAGTGTCGACTCGACCGAGACGTGTCCCATATAGAGAGCGAGCTTCGGCAGCGCTGATTGCACGTCGCCCTTCGCTCGGTAGATGCGAATCAGCGACTGAACTGCAAAGGAATGCCTATAATTCCGCCGGCGGAATTATAGGCATAGTTCCGGCAACCGGATAATTCCGGCAACTGACGGGCGATGTGCGTATTTCCCGGAGGATCACGCGATCTGCGATGCGTTGATGGCGGCA
>Ga0182030_10004636_pt1 | contig 29319 bp, 27 predicted proteins | sample 812S3MmetaG_FD_121299 | JGI IMG/M metagenome (GOLD analysis project Ga0182030, IMG submission 121299) | Permafrost microbial communities from Stordalen Mire, Sweden - 812S3M metaG (Illumina Assembly) | ecosystem: Environmental > Terrestrial > Soil > Wetlands > Permafrost | place: Sweden...
CGTCTTCAAACCCGTTTTACCCGTCTAAACCCGTCCGGTCTTAAAGGACATTTCTCTGTCCTTTACACGTCTAAACCGTCCGTGGGTGAACCCGTTTGTCGCGTGAGCGACGAGGAGGTTTTTGGGCGAGCATGGCCGCTAGGCCACGCGCAGCCCGCCAGCCCATGAGGGCGAAAAACCGACGAAGTCGGGGATGGCACCGCAGGCGAAAAACGCTAAAAGCCGTTGTGAACACAGGACGAATTCAAATCAGCACCCTTCCACTGGTGTGGAGGGGTTAGTGGAGGGGGTAAAACGGTTCGATTCCGCTAGGCTCCAGGCAACGAAACACCAGTTTGTCCTTGAAAAAAGGTTCGAGCGGAATTGAAGAGAGGCACCACTTTTATCAATGGAATTAAGGGTTTTGGCAAAGCGCGCACAACCAGCGCACAAAATCCGGGGGGCTTCCCGCGAAGCAAAGCACCTTTATCTTGGGCACCGGCCACAACCTTACCGAGATGACTTTGGAGAAAATTAAAAACTTCAGCATGGTTTCCGGCATCAAGGAACCGCTGTTTGTGGAGGCTTTGGAAAACGGGGCACCGCCATCAGCCAGTTGAACCTATCCTTGGCGGCGGCGGGCAAAAGGAATAGTTCGATTTTATTTCGAGGCAGCCGCTTCCGCGTCGTCATTGGCTGGAATGGGAAAATAAATCTTAAACACCGTGCCGGCACCGGGCGCGCTGTCCACGGTGATGGTGCCTTCATGCGCGTGAACGATTTCCCGCACGGCGAACAGTTCCAGCCCGCTGTTGTAGCCATTGGTTAGTTTGCAGGCGAACGGCTCAAAGATGCGGGGCAACATGCCCGTGTGAAAATGCGGGCCGTTGTCGCGGATGGAAAGCCGCACTTGCCGGCCCGTTGGCAGGCCAGGATTCGCCGCCGCCAAATCCGCGTCCACGGCGCAGGTTTCCAGTCGCACTTCGATCCGCCCCGTTTGTCCGGCCAGCGCTTGCGCGGCATTGGTGCAAAGGCTCGTGACGACCTGCTGGAGCTGGGCCGCGTCCGCGAGAATTGCCGGGCATTTTGTTTCGAGGCGGCAGCCAAGCTTGACCGTGGCGGGGAGGCGGGGACGAATAAATTTCACCGACGCCTTGATGACCGGCGGCAGCAGGAGCAGGGTCCGGTTGCCGGGCTGGCGCTGGCAGAAATTTCTTAACTGCTGGATCATGTGGCGCAGGCGCATGCCCGTCGTGAAAATCCGGTCGAGGTTGGGATTGGCCGGCGTCGCCGGCGGGGCGTCCATTTTGAGCGCCTCCGCGCTGCCGAGGAGGCCGGCGACGGCGTTGCTGAAATCGTGCGCGATGCCGGCGGCCAGCGCGTTGACGGATTTGAAAGTCCGGGCCTGCTGGGTTTGCAATTCCCGGCGGCGCGGCGCGGCGGAATCCGGCGGCGGAAGGTTCTGGCTGGAGGGTTTCACGGGATTTTTTTCGAACGGAAAACTGTGGCGCAAAAAACGGGCGGTGGCAAAAATATTATTTTGGAATGAAATTTGACTTAAGTATTGGCCGGGCTTTCCGATGAAGAGGCGTCGCAAGACATGGCGGCCGGCAGCCAGAAAGAGCCGGCGGGGAAAACGGTGTTTCGCCCTTGAATTGAAACACCCGCGACATGGATGTCGCGCAAATCAAATGCCCCTCACGGGGCGACTCACGGAAAGAGTTAGTTATGGTCATTAATACAAACCTATCGGCGCAGAATGCAGCTTCGCTGCTGATGCAATCCTCGGCAAACCTCAGCCAGTCCCTCCAACGCCTGTCATCCGGCTCGAAGATCACTTCGCCGGCGGACGACAGCGCGGGCCTGGCGGTTTCAATGAAGTTAAACGCCCAAATGGCGCGCATTGACGGTGCAACGAACAATGTCAATGACGCCGTCTCGTTCGCCCAGACGCAGGACGGTTATGTGCAGCAAGTCAATTCGGCGTTGAGCCGCATGAGCGAACTGTCGGTCCTCGCGCAGGACGTCACCAAGACGACGAGCGACCGCACGCTGTATCAACAGGAGTTCCACGCCCTCGGCAACTACATCAACAATGTGGCGACGAAGGACTTCAACGGCGTCAGCCTGTTCGACGGCAACACGCTCAACGTCACGACCGACAGCGAAGGCAACACCTTCGGCATGGTCGGCATTAACCTGAGCGGGGCCACCTACGCCACCGCCACAGCGGACGACATCACATCGTTGAGCGGTGCGCAGACGGCGTTGACGGATGTGAAGGCCGCCATCTCGCAGCTCGCCTCCGACCGCGCGAACATTGGTTCGAACGAAGAGAGTTTGTCGTATTACAGCAACCAGCTCACGGCGTTGAAGAACAACCTCTCGGCCGCCAACAGCCAGATCACGGATGTGGATGTGGCGCAGGAGAGCACCAACTACGCCAAGCAAAACATCCTCGTGCAGACCGGCACGGCGATGCTGGCCCAGGCGAACTCGCTGCCGCAATCGGTCCTCAAGTTATTGAGTTAATCCTCGGCTTCCCGCCAGGTGAACGGACCCGGATGGCCCGCAAAAGCCGTCCGGGCTTCCGACGAAGGACAAAAAAAGTCCGCAACCGGGGAAGGAGCCAGATGCCAAACAGCGCGAACAGCCACCAACGCCTTTTTCAAAAAAAGCAACCGCCAAAATGAAAACCACGCCCAAAGTCGCCGCCGGAACATGCAGCCGGGAGACAAACACGGTCGGCCCGGGTCGGAACCGCTCCGGGTCTGTAGTTTTCCGCCAGCCTCTGGGCGGGCCGGCGCGGTGGCTGTTCGCGACTGTCACTTTGTCCGCCACCTCATCTCCTTCAGCCGGTGCAAACACCCCGGCTGGGAACCGGATGCGTGGTGGAAAACGCAACCAGAATTTCGTCCCTCAAGTGCCGGCGTCAGACGCCGATAGTTGAAGGTGAAACGGTGCCCGGCGACCGCAAACCGCCGGAGGGATTAACCGGGTGGACGCCCTTTTACAAGGTCCGCCCCGTGGCAGGGATGCCGCGTAACAAAACATCCACAACCCCGCAAGGGGTGACTCATGGAAGGAGTCAGTTATGGTCATTAGCACAAACACATCCGCACAAAACGCAGCCAGTCTGCTTATGCAGTCCAGCAACAACTTGAGCCAGTCGCTCGCGCGTCTGTCCTCGGGATCGAAGATTACTTCGCCCGCCGACGACAGCGCCGGTCTTGCTGTCTCAATGAAGTTGAACGCCCAGATCGCCCGCAACAACGGGGCGCAAAACAACGTGAGCAACGCCATCTCATTCAACCAGACGCAGGACGGTTATCTGCAACAGGTGAATACGGCGTTGACGCGCATGAGTGAACTCTCTGTGTCGGCACAGGACGTCACCAAAACCACCAGCGACCGCGCCCTGTATCAACAGGAGTTCTCGACCTTGGGCGCCTACGTCAACGACGTGGCCACCAAGTCGTTCAACGGCGTCAGCCTGTTCAACGGAGCCACGCTCAACGTGACCTCGGACAGCGACGGCAACACGTTCAGCAACCTGGGTGTCAACCTTGGTGCCGCCAGCTATACGACGGCGACCGGTGACGACATCTCGTCCATTAGTGGTGCCAAGTCGGCGTTGACGGATGTCAAGAACGCCATTGATAAGCTCGCGTCGGATCGCGCGAACATCGGTTCCAACGAAGAGACGCTGGGTTATTACAACAACCAGCTCAGTTCGTTGAACAACAACCTCGGGGCCGCCAACAGTCAGATCACGGACGTGGATGTCGCGACGGAAAGCACCAACTACGCCAAGCAAAACATCCTCGTCCAGTCCGGCACGGCGATGTTGGCGCAGGCGAATGCGATGCCGCAAACCATGCTCAAGCTGTTGCAATAATTGAGCGGGTTGCGAAGGGTGGTCAAAATGCTCGGACGGCGCCCGTGCGCCGTCCGAGTATCCATATTGAATGGAGCCGGACCGACAAGGTCCGGCAAAACATAACGCAACGAAAAAAATATTATGGCGATCAGCACAGTAACCAGCATCGGCACGAGCGCATCCAGCAACGTCGGCGGCAGCCTGACCCCGTCACAGCTCGCCGTATCCGGGCTGGCTTCCGGCATGAACTGGCAGAACACGGTGACCGAACTGGCCAACGCCGAGCGGGCGCCGGAAACCCAGTGGCAAAATCAGCAGAGCACCATCGCCCAGGAAAACTCCGCCTATTCCACCATCGCGACCGAACTGGCCACGCTTCAGACGGACGCGCAGACCTTGTCCGATCCTTCTTTTTTCAACAGTGTCGTGGCGTCCAGTGCCACGGCGACCGTCGCCACCGCCAATGCCGCCGCCGGCACGCCGACCGGCAATTTTGCCTTCAACATTTCGCAGCTCGCCACGGCGGCGCAGATCAACGGCAGCACCGGGGTGAGCCAGAAATTGGTGCCAGACGGCGTTCCCGGCGATGTCACCATCGGCACCGCCGGGTTTTCCACGGCCGTGACCGCCGGCACCTTCACCGTCAACGGCGCCCAGGTGACGATTTCGCCCAGCGATTCGCTTCAGCAGGTGTTTAACAACATCGCTGCGGCAACGAACAACGCGGTTACTGCCAGCTATAATTCCTCCACGGACGAAATTAATTTGTCGAGTTCCAGCGCGATCACGCTCGGCAGCGCGACGGACACGAGCAATTTTCTGCAGGTCGCCCAGCTTTACAACAACGGGTCTGGCAACATCACCAGCACCAGCGCGCTCGGTCACGCCATGCTGTCCGCGACGCTGGCCAATGCGGGCCTGACCACGGCGATTTCCGACGGCGGCAGCGGCAACGGCGCGTTCACCATCAACGGCGTCACCATCAATTACAACGCCAGCACCGACAGCCTGCAGGACGTGTTGAACAATATCAACGAGTCCGGCGCGGGCGTGACTGCCTCGTATGACCCGATCAACAACCGGTTCGTGCTGGCCAACAACGCCACGGGCGACATGGGCATTTCCATGCAGGATGTGACGGGAAATCTACTCGCCGCCACCGGGCTGTCCGGCGGCACGCTCAACCACGGGAAAAATCTGCTTTACACGCTGAACGGCGGCAGCCAACAGCTCGTCAGCCAGTCCAACACGATTGACAGTTCAAGTTCCGGCATCAACGGCCTGACGGTCTCGGCGCTGACCACCGGCACGACCACGGTGAATGTCGCCACGGACACCGGCACAATGAGCACCGCGATCCAGAAATTTGTCACGGACTATAACAACACGCAAAATTTCATCAAGAGCCAGCAGGCCGTGACCACGGCGGCGGATGGCACGGTGACGCCGGGAACGCTCACCGGCGACACCAACACCAACGACATTGTCACCAGCCTGCGCTCCATGATGTCGGCGGTGGAGAACGCCACCGGCACATCGGGGGCGGTGACCTCGCTGGCCGATCTGGGTTTTCAAAGCAACGGCAACGACAACACGATTGCCCTGAACGACTCCAGCACGCTGTCTTCCATGCTGACCAGCAATTTGAGCGATGTGAAAGCGTTGTTTGCCAACGCCACCAGCGGGCTGGCGGTGCAAATGAATAATTACGTCACCGCCAGCACCGGCGACAGCGGCACGCTGACCACCCGGCAGGCGGATTTGACGCAGCAAAGCACCGACCTCAGCACGCAGATTTCCAACTTGGAAAACAAAATCGCGAACGACACCACCCAGTGGGACACGGAATTCCAGGCGATGGAAACGGCCCAGTCGCAGACCAACCAGGAGCTGACTTACTTGAGCCAGTCCGTCACCAACGGGTCGCTCTAAAACATGAAACGCAACGCCGCCAACCACGTCCGCGCCGGGAGCCGCCAGGGCCGGTTCATGCGCGCGTGCGGCTGGCTGGCGGCGGGCGTGCTGTTCGGCAGCGTGATGCAGGCGGCGGATGCGCGGCCGGAAAATGTTTTCGCCCGGACGCCGGTGCTGCCGCCGAAATTGCAGCGCGTCGCCGTGCTGCCGCTGGCGGCCGCAAGTCCGGGCGCCGATTTGTCGGACGGCTGCGAGGCGCTGCAGCCGGTGCTGTTCGACGAATTGGTGCGGACGGAAAAATTCGAGGTGGTTGCCGTCCGGCCCGAAAATTTGCGATTGAGTTCCGGGCGCGCGGCGTGGACGGGAACCGAACCGCTGCCGAAGGATTTTTTTGACTCGCTCCGGCGCGAATACGGCTGCGACGCCGTGCTGTTCGGCGAGTTGACGGCGTATCACGCCTATGCGCCGCTGGTCGTCGGCTGGCGGCTGAAGCTGGCGGATGTGCGGACGCATAAAATCATCTGGGCGGCGGATGAAGTGTTTGAAGCCCGGCAGCCGGCCGTTTCGCGGAAGGCCTGGGAGTTTTTGTTGGCGCGCGATTCGGCGGGGATAAAAGAGGAAATGCGCTGGCGGTCGTTGAATTCGCCCCGGCAGTTTGGCGGCTTTACGGCGGCGCAGATTTTGAGCCGGCTGCCGGCCCGTTGAAATACGCCTAAAGTTCAAGCGGCCCCTGCCGATAAACAATTGAAGAACGTGAAAACCAAGTCCCTTGCCAGACCAAAACAAATTTATGGAAGTTGATTTTAATCCCGGCCGCAGCCCGATTACCGGAGGCACCCCGCCGGTGGTCCGCCGGGAACCCTCCGCCATCGCCGCGGATCAAACCATGTCGTTCGAGCAAACCACATCTTTGCAGCAGTCCCTCCGGGACGCCAATCAAGTCCGGCCTGAAAAAGTCGCGCAGGCCAGCGCCTTGGTTGCCGACGCCAGCTATCCCTCCGACGAAGTCCTCAACCGCGTGGCCGGTCTGCTGGCCGAGCACATCAGCAACTGACGACTATGACCGCCACCGCCCGCAACCCTTGGCAATCCTACCGCCAGATCTCGATGCAGACCGCGCCGCCCGGCCAACTGATTCTGATGCTTTACGACGGGGCCATCCGGTTTCTGGAATGTGCGCTCACTGGTTTTGACCGCACGGACCCCGGCGAACGGAATTTGACAATCAACAACAACCTGCAGCGCGCGGTGGACATTGTCCGCGAACTGAATGTCTGCCTCGACACCGAGGCCGGCGGCAAACTCGCGTGGACGTTGCGCGACCTTTACAACTACATGGAGCGCCGGCTGCTGGAGAGCAACTTCAATAAAAAACGCACCGGTGTGGACGAAGTCGTCGGCCAGCTCAAGGAACTGCGCAACGCATGGGCGACCATGCTGGCCAATCAGGGCCAGCCCCAGCCGGAAACCTCCGCCCGTCCCGTATGGCAAGCCAATTAAAGGCCGAGCGCGATTTGTTTGAAGCCTGCCGCGAATGGCGGCGGCTGGCGGAAGCCGAGGGCGAAGCCATCCGCACCGGCAATTGGGGGCTGTGCGCCGCGTGCCAGAAAGCCCTGCAACATCTGCGCGAACGCATGACTGCGCTCCTGCCCGGCGTCCGCGCCGAATGGGCGCAACCCGGCGGCGACTACGCGGCCCGGCAGCAGCAATTCGATGACATCATCCGCCAACTGATCCAACTGCAGCACCGCAACCACACGCTGGTCCAAGCCGTCCGCGCGGCGGCCCACGCCAAAATCCAGCAGCTCAACCAGGCCAGACTCAAATTGAAACAGCTCCGGCGTTCGTATGGTTTCACCGGCGGTCCGGCGCTGAATTCATTTTCCTGAAACCGGTTCGCGGAAAATTTTTTCGGCGCGCAACCCGGATTCTTCACCGCAAAAATTCCTAAACCACGGCCGGATTCAGCCGATAGTATGATCGTTGACGTGTGCCGCTGGAAACGCGGGATAACACACGGAACGACTGATCGCGTGGAAAACATCCTGATGCAACCGAAGCCCGCCAGCCAGTGGTGGTTGAATTTCTTCAACGCCTCTGAGGATCCGCAGATTGTCTGCCGCACGGACGGCGTCGCGCAGCACATCAACCCCAAGGCGGCCGCGCGGTTCCGGCTTGATCCGCCGGCGGAGGAAGGCGTCTTTTCCGTTTTCGACCTGTTCGCGGCGTCCACGAACCGCAAGCTCGGCCAGCTTCTGAAAAAGGAAAATGCGGGCGCGGAGCGGTTTTATTCCGTCGTCACGCACCACCGCAATGTGCCGTATGCGCTGATGGATCTGGAATTCATCCCGCTGGACGGCGGCTACGGCCTGATCGTCTTCAAGGATTCCAGCCGCCGGCTGCGGCTCGAAGCCCATGTGCAGCGGCTGGTCACGGCGGTGGATGCCACGCCGGATCATTTTCTCGTCACCGATGCCGACTTGCGCATCACTTACGTCAACCCAGCTTTTCAGTCCGCCACCGGTTATTGTCTTGAGGAAGTGCTGGGCCGTTCCGATGAATTTTTGCGCGCGCCCTCCGAGGCGGAGAAGGTCAACACCTACCGCGATCTGGCCAGCCAGGGCCGCGAATGGTTCGGGGAACTGGTCAACCGGCGCCGCAACGGCGAGCTTTACCATGTCGAATGCACCGTCTCGCCCATCGCCGACATCGCGGACCGGTTCATGGGCTACGTCGTTTGCGAACGCGACATCACCATCCGCCTCCAGTTGCAGGGCGCGCTGCGGGCCGAGCGTGATTTTGTCCACAGTATTTTGCATTCGCTCGACGGCGCGATCTACAGCCTTGACTGCGAATTCCACCTCACGCACGCCAACGCCGGCTGGCGTCATCTGCCCGCGCTACATGCCGGCATCCAGTTCGACGGCGCGCCCATCATGGGCCGGCCGCTGCTCGATCAGGTGCCGGATGTCACGCGGCGCGGCGAGCTGCGCCTCGCCTTCGAGGAAGTCATCGCCACCGGCCGGTCCCAGGAAAATATTTATCACGCGCCGGACGGCCGGCATTGGCTGATGCGGATTTCACCGTGGATTGACGGCCCGAACATCCGCGGCCTCATCTGCAACGTCGCCGACCAGACGCATTTTCACGAGCTGCAAAACCAGCTTTTTCAGTCGCAGAAAATGGAGATCATCGGCACGCTCGCCGCCGGGGTCGCGCATGATTTCAACAATTTGCTGCAGGCCATCCGCGGCCACGCCGGCTTGATCCTGCTGGACACGAAGGCCGGTTCGCCGCTGCATCATGGCCTGGAAAAAATTGATCTGGCCGCCGCGCGCGCCGCCGAAATCGCGCGTCAGTTGCTCACGTTCAGCCGCATATCCGACGACCGGCGCACGGTGCTCGACCTCAATCAGGTCATCAAGGAAACCGCGCTGCTCGCCCGCCGCACCCTGCGCGGCAACATGACTTTGGAACTGCATCCGGCGGCGCAGTCCGTCAACGTGCGGATGGATTCGACCCGCGCCAGCCAGGCGCTGCTCAACCTCTGCGTCAATGCCCAGGACGCCATGCCCGCCGGCGGCAAGCTGACCTTGACGAACGCGATTGTGGTGCCGTCTGCCGAACTCGTCGTGCGCCACAGTCTCACGCCCGGCGCAGTCTATGCGCGTTGCAGCGTGGCGGACACCGGCTGCGGCATCGCGCCGGAAACGCTGCCGAAAATTTTCCAGCCGTTTTTCACCACCAAGGAGAACGGCAAGGGCACCGGCCTCGGTTTGCCCATCGTCCAGCGCGTCGCGCAGGAAGCCGGCGGCTTCATCGAGGTCGAAAGTCTTTTGGGCCAAGGCTCCACGTTTCATCTTTACCTGCCGCTCGTGCGGGAACCCAGCACGCCCGTCGCCGCGCCCAACCACGCGCCGCTCGCGCAAGGCACCGGCTGCGTGCTCTTCGTGGACGACGTGGATTTGCTGCGCGATCTGGCGCGAACTTTTCTGGAGATGAGCGGCCTGACCGTGCTCGTCGCCAGCAACGGCCCGCAGGCGCTCAAAATCATGGAGGAATCCACCACGCCGGTGAACCTCATCTTCACCGACTACAATATGCCCGGCATGAACGGCGTCGAGTTGATGGAAAAAATCGCCGCGAACTGGCCGGAGACAAAATTCATCCTCGCCTCCGGCTACCTCGACGACGCCACCCGTGACCGCGCCGAACGCTGCACCGCCACCGTGCTGGCCAAGCCTTATGAAATGCACGAGGCCTCGGAGGCGGTCATGAAAAAACTCGCCGTCAAGTGAGCGGCCTTTCGCCGATGAAAAAGCTGTCTCTGGCGATGATTGTCAAAAACGAGGCGTGCTGCCTCGCGCGCTGCCTCGACCGCGTGGAAAAAATCGCGGACGAAATCGTCGTCGTGGACACCGGCTCGGCCGATGACACAATTAAAAACGCCAATGAACACAAGGCGAAAGTGCTTCATTTCGACTGGTGCGATGATTTTTCGGCGGCCCGGAATTTTGCGCTCGCCCAATGCACCGGCGACTGGATTCTGGTTTTGGACGCGGACGAAACCGTCAGCGAACCGCTCGCGGAGGAGATTAAAAATTTCGTCCAAGGCCCGGCCCAGATCGGCCGGTTAAAAATTGTCAGTGATTTCAAACGCCACGGCCAGACGCTGCGTTCGCAGACGTTTGTTTCACGGCTGTTTCCGCGCGGCGCACGGTTTGAGGGAAAAATTCACGAGCAAATCGTCTCGCCGCTGCCGCGCGTCAATCTGTCCGGCGAACTGTGGCACGACGGCTATCTCGAAACCAAAAAATCCGACCGCAACGTGAAACTGCTCCGCGCCGCGCTGGAGCGCGAGCCGGACAACGCCTATTTGCTCCACCAGCTCGCCTTGGAATACACCTCGCTCGACCAGCCGGAAAACGCGTTTCCGTGCCTGCAAAAAGCATTCACGCAGATGCAACCTGCGGAGCCGTTTGCACCGAACGTCGTGGTGGATTTGATTTACGCGGCCATGGCGTTGAAGAAATTTGAACCGGGGCTGGAAGCCATCGGCCAGTCGGAAAAACGCCTCGCCGATTTCCCGGATTTTCACCTCGCCTGCGGCCTGTTTTACATGAACCTCATCCGCAGCGACACGGCGCGGCATCTCGCCGAACTGCCGAAGGTCGAACAAAGTTTCCAGCGCTGCCTCGCGCTCGGCGAAACTGACCGCTACAAAAGTGTCCGCGGTGCCGGCACGTTTCTGGCCAGCTACAACCTCGGCCTGTTTTATCATGTGCTCGGCAACGCCGCCGGCGCAAAAAGCTGTTTTGAATCCGCCGCGAGCGCCGGCTACGAACCCGCCGCTTCGATGTTGAAAAAATGAAGCCGTGATGAAATTCACCACAGCTTCAGTTTTGATTCAAATCGAACTCAAACTTCCGCCGCCGTTTCCGTTTCGGTCAACGCCGACTCCAGCATCTGCGCCGCCGTCGGCAGCGCGCGCGCCAGTTTTTCCAACTGCTCGTTGACGCGCGCGGCCAGCGCCTGTGAACGCATTGCGATCAATTTTTGATACCACTCGATGAACGCGCGGCTCGCGGCCTGCTCGTCCGCGCCCTCGTCCGGCGCGTGCGTCGTCGGCGCTTCCACCGTTTCGCACAAAATCAACGCCGCCAGCGCGTGAGTTGAACGGTCGCGGCTCCAGATTTTTTCCCAAAATTCCAGTGCCGCCGCCGTGTCGCCGGTCAGCAGCAGCGCCTCGGCGTGTTGTCCGGCCAGGACAAAATTTTCCGGCAGAGCGCAAACTGCCTCGCCCGTCCAGTCGCAGGCGAACTCCAGCAGTTCCGCGCGGGCCAGCGCAATGTCGCCGCCCAGCCGCCACGCGGCGGCGTGACGCGAATTTTGCACGATGATTTCGTGCAGCCGGTTCAGCGCGTCCACGAAACGGTTTTGCGCCGCAAGAAATTTTGCGAAGTCCAGTTTCACATTTTCCGCGCCGCCCGGTTCCGCCAGCGCCGCTTGAAAAGCTTTTTCCGCGCCGGCCGCATCGCCGAGTTTTGCCAGGCTCAAGGCGAGGCAATGCTGCGGCGCGGCGGTGTGGATGTCCGTGTTGATCGGCGAAAGCGCGGGCTGTTTGCGTTGGGCAAGGCACTGGCGCATTTGATCGGCAGCCTCACTGAACTGCTTCAGTTCAAAATGCGCCAGGCCCAAAGCGAAATGCAGCGACGCCGTCAGGCCGCCTTTGCGGGCGAGCGGCGAATGCAAAATTTCCACCACCTCGGCGTGCGCGCGAATTTTGTAAAGCTGGCTGGTGAACTGCGTAAGCAAAACCTCGCGCAGTTCGGGCACGACGCCGTCCGGCGGCTGCGCGGACATCATTTGAAATGCGGCGCGATATTTTTCCACGCCGCCGGCGAGGTCGTCCGAGCGGACGAGTTCCAGCCCGAAATTCATGACGAGATTGACGTCGGCCGGATTTTCCGCGAGCGCCAGCCGGAGCAATTTCAAATTGCGTTCAATCTTGTTCCGGTCGCGCACCATTTCCTGCGAGTAGCCGTGATGCAGAATTTCCGCCGTGCCAAGCGCGGTTTTCAAGCCCCAGTTTTTGCAATGCGGCCGCAGGCTGGGAAAAACCTGTTCGTGAACGCGGCCAAAATAAAATACGCCCGGCACGTTGCGGAACAGGCGCGGCACAAAACTCCGGCCATCGTTCTGGCCGGCGTTGACGAGCGGCAGGCGGAACGCCAGCGTGTCGGATTTTTTGATGTCGGCGAGCAGCCGCGCGTGCTGCGCGACCGGAAGTTCCTCGTCGGCGTCGAGCATCAAAATCCAGTCGCCTGTCGCGAGTTCGAGCGCGGCATTGCGCGCGGCGGCAAAATCGTCGCACCACGGAAACGAACAAATCTTCGCGCCAAACTCCCGCGCGATTTCCACCGTGCGGTCGGTCGAGCCGGTGTCCACGACGACGATTTCCGCCGCGAGGCCGCGCACGGATTTCAGGCATTGGCCGAGGAATTTTTCCTCGTTTTTCACGATCAGGCAGACGGATAAGCGATTTGAAATTGCCTCCGGCTGGACCCAGTCGAGCTTGGCATCGCCTTTGAGCGGCTTGCTCAAAAATTGTTTTGCCGGTTTCCAGCCCGGAACCAGGTCGCGGGCGCGCTGCGCGCAAAGTTTGGCGCTCCGCCCGTCGCCGGCGGCCAGCGCAATTTCGGCAAGCAGCAGCATGGCTTCGGGATGAAATGGACGTTTGGCAACCGCCATAACGGCGGCGGTCCACGCGGCCGGAAATTTATTCTGCGCAAACAATTCGCGCGCCTCGTCCAGCTGCCCGATGCGCGCGACGGCGGCGACTGGCGCAGGTTTGATGTCTTCCGTCGGCGTGCCGCAGCTTGCGGTAAGTTTGCGAATCCGTTGCGCGGCGACAGCGGCGGAATTTTTCCACGACCAGTTTTGCCGCGCGTGAAGGCTGGCGAGCCGGCCACGTTCGCGGGCTTCGGCGGGACTGGCAAAGGCGCGCCGCATCTTTTCGCCTAGGGCGGCGAGGTCGGGTTCGAGCAGCCAGCCGGGATGGACAAGTTTCAGGCCGCTGACTTCATGGCCGAAAATTTTCCGCGCGGCGGGAATGCGCCACGCAAATTCGTCACGGACGAAATCATCCGTCGCGCCGCCGCCGGTGACGATGAGCGGCAGGCCGCAGGCCATCGCTTCGAGCGCGGGCAGGCCGAAGCCTTCGCCGCGATACGGCATCACGAGGCAATCGCACGCGGTGTAAAGTCCGGGCAGCGATTCCGGCGGCAGCTCTTCACTCAAATATAAAATCTCCGGCGCGTCCGGCAGCGCTTGCGCGGCGCGGATCTGCGCTTCAAACGTCTGGCCGGTATAAACGCTTTTGCCGCCAAAATCCTTGATTACGAGGCAGACGTCATCCGCCGCCGTGAAATTCTGCAAATACGCTTTGAGCAATAAATCCGGCCCTTTGCGACCGATGGTGCCGCCGACGAAAAGAAATTTGAATTTTTTCGCCGTGGCCAGTTTCAGCGGCGCGGCTTGCGGCTGAAACTTTTCCGGGTCAATGCCGTTGGGCACGACGAATACTTTTTCCGCCGGCACGCCGGACTCGACATAGACGCGGCGGACGTATTCGGACGGGAGCCAAAATTCGTTCACGTCGCGCGACCGCTGAACCCAGTCCTGCGGCAGCGAACCAAATTCCCACGGCTGGATGACGACGAGCTTGCCGCGCGCTGGACGTTTCCAGTTCGGCGGCCACGCATGACGCACAGTAACGGCGGCATCGCTGGAAGCTGTCGGAGAAATAATTTGCTCAAGCCCTTCAAAGCCCGGCGCGACCGCCGCGCCGTTGGTGATGCGCTGAATCTTGATGCCGGCAATATTTTCCAGTGCGCCGGTCAACTCGCGGTTCACATGGGACAGGCTGCCGTGGTCAAGAAAGGAACCGATCCAGTCCACGGTGGCGGACGGCAGACCATCGTTGGAAAATTGAGCGGCGATTTCAACGGCCAATTTTTCAAATCCAGGAAAACGGCGGGCGAGAATTTTCCGGTCGGCATCGGAAATATTTTTTAACAGCGCATCCGTGACGATGTCGCGGCCAGCCTGAATCTGCCAGCCGAGTTCGCGCATGGCGAGCAGCCGCCGCCAGTTGGCGACAGCGGGCGAAAGATTTTCGCTGGCAAAACCGAGCGCCTCGACCAGCGCCTGCCGGCGGATGACGACACTGCTTGCATCCGGCATGGCCAGCACCGCGCCAGTGTCGGCGCGAAACGGCGCGAGCGCCGACTGATCCCACGCGGCGGCCGGCTGCGCGGAATCCTCTAGCAAGAGCAGCAGCGGAGCACCGGCTTGGTCGGCGGCGTGGTTGAGCTGCTGCCAAACCGCTTGCGCCGGAGGTCGCGTGAAAACTGTGATGCGATGGATGCCACCGTCAAATTCAGCGGCGATGCGGGAACAATTTTTATCTCCTTCCTTGAGCAACACAAAAATCTCGCAGCCGGTGCCGGCGCGGGAATTTTTCACCAGCCGTTCGAGCGCGAGGAGGAGTTTTTCAGGATCGCCGGCCCGCAGAATGATGGTGAGCGCGGGCTGGACGCCGTGGTTGTCGCGGTCGGTCTGGCAGAGCAGCATGGCCCGGGCATAGCCGAAGAAATCGCCGGCGGATTTTGGATTGAGCAGCAGGTTGGCGGCCTGCGGCCAGAGCACACCTTGGTCGCCCAGCACGCTGTCAAAGCCCTTGGCGCGAATCCGCTCGTGTTCCTGCGCGCCACAGATCGTTTTGAAGCCGCCGGCAAAATAATGGTCGTCGAGCGGCAACGATCCGAAGCGGGCCAGTTCGTTTTGTGTCGGAAAGGCCGCCGCCCGGGCGAGAATCGGCGCGCTGCCGAGGTCAAGGTTGGCCAGCAGGCGACGGGAAAAATCCGTCGTGCCGTCGAGCAGGCCGGGTTTCTGCGCGCGAAAGTGCAACCAGAGTTCCTGGTAATGCAGGACGCCGTCTTTGAACGCGCGCTGCCGGCGCAAGAGTTCCGGCGAAAAACGCATTTCGTCCAGCACCGGCCGGACCGCGCCGGCGGCGTCGCGCTCATAACCCAGCGTCGTGCCGCAGCCGGCCACGAGCGATTGTTCGATGAACGCGGGCGACCGGAGAAAAGCAAAGTTATTGAAGCCCGGATGCCCGAACGCGCCGAGAAAATGCCGCACGTCCAGCCCGTCCAGCACGCGGCGCGCGGCCGTCTCGCAGGTGACGAGATAGCAGCCGGTCATGGCGGTGCGGCAGCCTTCCAGTTCAAAAATGCGCTGGAGCTGCATCTGCGCGGTGGCGTTGTAGCCGATGTCACAGACACCAAACCGGCCGCCGGAATCGAGCCAGGGCCGGAGGTAATCCATGATCTTGCGGCGTTCGGCGGCGCTGCGTTCCTCGATGCGCTGCGCGATTTCGGGCGCGAACAAAATTTTTGCGAACTGGAGCAGGCGTTCGCGCGAGCTGATTTTTTCGTCGGGTGAAAAGGGCAGGTTGCGCAATTCCGACGGCTCCAGGCCAAACTGTTCCAGAATGGTTTTGACGCTCAAGGTCTGGCGGCGGCTCACCCAGTCAATCACATTTTCCGCCGTCAACCGGCCGATGGCAGCGAGATCGGTGGACTTGCGGTTGATGTAAAGCGGCGCGATTTCGAGCGCGTGGCCCATCGTCGCCGCCTCGCGCTGAAGCAGCCGGCCGAGCAGTTCGCCTTCGCGCATGAACGCGCCGACTTTGCGAATGCCGGCGGCGGCAAATTGTCCGCACGCCCAGCTTGCGTAGCGCGTGAGCAGCGGGCCGAGCAGCAGCGACCCGGCGCGGCCAAAAAAGTTTTCGTCCGCGTCGCCGGGAAAATTTCGCGCGGCCAGCAGCCGCAGGGAATTGGCGCTGCCCACTGGCGACTGGCCGCCGAGCAAAAACTTTTCACGTTCCAGGATGGTGCGGGTTTCATTTGTGTCCTGAACATAGTGGCAGCCGCGCACGCCGGCCTTGCGCGCGCCCGCGACATCGGACTGGAAATTGTCGCCGAGGTGGAGGATTTCCGCCGGCTTCAGGCCGGATTTTTTCAGCACCTGCGAAAATAATTTTCCGCTCCACTTGCAAATGCCCGCGTCGCTGGATGTGAAAATGGCGTCGAAAAACGCCGGGTCAAAATGGTTGGCGCGGAGAATCGCGCGGAGCTGGTCGGCGGAAAAATAAATGTCCGAGATGATGAAAGTTTTCAGTCCGCGCGCCTTGGCATGGCGGGCGAATTCGATCATCGGCGGATTCAGCAGGCAAAAATCGCCCTCGGCGGCGAGTTCGATTTTTGCAGCGGCCTCGGCGTCGGCCACGATGGATTTTAACTGCTGGAAAATTTCCGCCAGCGTGATGTCCTCGCGCGATTTGTCGAGGAGCGCCTGGCTGGTGCGGGCCTTCATTTCGGCCTGGCGGCGCAGGACTTCGTAATCCTGATTGGAAATATGAACCGGTAATAAACCGGCCTGGCGCAGGCGCTGGCCGGCTTCGACAAACACATCGGTCGGCTTGGCGGCGAGCCGCCAGACCAGCGTGTCAAAAAAATCAAACGTCACGGCGCGCAGGCCGGGAATTTTTTCAATCAGCTCGCCGGCCCGGCGCAAAGATTCATCACGCCGCCAGAGATTCGAGGCTGATTCCAACACCGGTTTTGAAGGCTGATTCATGCGTTTGATTTTTTATGGCTGGCCTCCCGCAGCCGGATTTCATGTCCGGACGGACCGGGGATGAACCCGATCCGTCCGGGGAAGGAGCCAGTGGGTCTTGCCGTTGTCTAAACACAAAACACCGACAATAATCACTGACATTTTTCTGTCACCCCGCCGGCCGCGTCTGGCGCCCGCCGTCAGGGTTTGGACAAATTCATTTTCTTCGCCGCCGCCGCCGGCGGTTTGGCCGCGCCCGCCAGTTTCGGCAGCGGCGAACTTTGCTTCGTTAGCGCCTGCTGGTTGCTCCGCTGGATTTCCTCGTAAACTTCCTGCCGATGCACCGGCACCGTCGCGGGCGCCTCGATGCCGAGTTTCACCACGTCGCCTTCCAGCCGCATGACCTGCACGCGGATGTGGCCGTCGATCACGATGCTCTCGCCAGGTTTTCTCGAAAGAATTAGCATGGCCGAGTTTAAGCGACATTGTCCGCGACTGGCAATGGATGTTGCACCGAATACTGGTTTGCGTTCGTGATGATGACCTGCTTGCCGGTGTGCGTGTGGCGGTTGATCACCACCGGACCGCGCAAATTCATCGTGGCATGGTTCGCGCCATGGACGGTCACGATGCCGAGCAAAAGCGCGTCGTCCGCATTTTTCAAACCTAAAAATTCCACGTCCGCCGGCGGAATGTCTGGCTTGTATTCCGGCAGCACCACGAACGGATCAACCACGACGAACGCCAGCGCGGAGTTGTCCTCGACCCGCAGCCACGCGAACGGCTCCTCGCCGGGATTCACGACCAGGACATAATCCTTGATCTGCTCGAAACCCAGCAAGCCCATCGGCAGCCGCACGGGATTGCCCGCTGGTGCGGGCGGCGTTTCGAGTTCAATTGTTTCGGCGCATGTCATAGTAATTCAGTCCGCATGGGTTGTTTAGCAACGGTCGTGCCACGTTGAAAAATTTCCTTCACCACTGCAAAAACCAGTAAAACCGGCATATTTTTCAGCCTCACCGCTGCAATGGTCAACCGCCAGGCCCGCCACCCGGCAAAAATGGTCCGGCCACCGGGCGAAAATTTCCCACGTCATCAAGTTGGCGCGTGCCCGTTTCATGAAAGGTAGTTCAAAATCGAAAGCTGCATGATCTTCACGCCGCTTTGCAGCGCGGCCTGGTAGGCGTTCTGCGTCTGGCTCAACTGCATCATCGTCTGCACCAGGTTCGCGCTCGACGAGTTGGAAATCATCGTGGTGAGCGACTGCGAATTGTTCGTGGCGAATGTCGCCGCCAAATCCAACTGGTTTTGCACCACGCCGTTGTTCGCGACCTGGTAGGCGACATTGTTTTCGTCCTTCTGCAAATTGGCGTTGTCCGTGCTTGAAATCGCCGTCGTGTTGCCGGCGTTCAAATCATTCCGCAGCGCGATGAGATGATTGATCAAATCCGCGCCGGACTGGCTGTCGGTGATCAAGCCATGCGCGCCGGTGCTGCCGGTGTTCGCGCCGGGAATATCCGCCGTCGCCGTCATGCCCGCGCCGATTTGCGACTGGTTCACCGTGCTGTTGCCGTTGTAAGTCACCGCCGTCACGTCGCCGCTGGCGTCCGTCGTGGTCGTGAACGGCGCGGAGGTCGAGGCCGTGCCGCCGAACAAATACTGCCCGGTCGAAGGGTCTTTGGTGTTGGCGGCGTTGACGACCTGGTTGATCAACTGGTTCACCTCGTCCGCGTAATTGCTCAAATCCGACTGCGAGCTCGTGGCGCTGCCCGCCGACGTGGCAATCTCACCGGCGCGGCTGGTGATCGTCTGGAGCGATTGCAGCACGCTGTAAACCGAGTTGGCCCGCGACTGCAACGTCGTGATGTTGCTGCTGTATTGCGTCTGCGTGGCGTTCTGCGCCTGATAATCCAGCGTGTTCTCCATCGCCTCCGGATTGTCCGACGGCGCCTGCACGCTCAAACCGGTGGAGACCTGGTTTTGAATGGTGTATTGCTGCGCGGAAAGCTGGTTCAACTGGCTGACCAGCGCGTTGTCGTAGGCATTGGCGGTGATGCGCATAAGAAATTATTCAGGTGTCATGGCCTAGGAAGTTTTCATCGCCAGCGTGTCGCCCATCAACGTGTTGATCGTCGTCACCAGTTGCGCCGAAGCCTCATAAGCTCTTTGATACGTCATCAAGTTCGTCATCTCCTCATCCACGCTCACGCCGCTGATGGAACTGCGCTGCGTCGAAAGCATCTGCGCCACCGCCGTCTGGCTGGTGACCTGCGTGTTTGCCGTCGAGAGCGAATTGCCGAGCGCGGCGACTGTCGCGTCGTAATTGTCGTTGAACGTCTGATTGCCCAGCGCGGCCTGCGCGGTCGAACCGAGCTGCGCCAGTTGCAACACCACCGAGTTGTCGCCGGCCGCCGTCGCGCTGCCGGCGGTCTGGATCAAATTGGGATTGGCCGCGAGCGCCGCGTTCACCGTGATGGTGCCGGCGTCCGAGCCGTTGAAAAAATTCGCGCCGGTGCTGCCGGTCAAACTGTAGCCGCCGTTATGAATGGAATTGACCTGCGTGATCAGCGTGCCGGCAAGCGTGTTGACATTTTTTTGCAACGTCGCCAGCGTGCCGTCGCGCGCGTCAATCGTGCCCTGCATCGAACCGCCGGTGAGCGTGAGCGGCACGCCGCCGGTCGCAGTTTGCACGAGCATTTGCCCGCCACCGGCATTGTAAGTTTGTAACGTGTCCGCGACTTTGTAACCCGTCACCAGCGCCTGGCCACCGATGCTGACGTCCACCGAGCCGTTCGCATCCGTGCTGGTGGTGATGTTGGTGAGCTGCGACAAATTTTCCAAATCCTGCTCGCGCTCGTCGAGCAGGTCGTTCGCCGAGCCGCCACTGAATTGGGCGGCGGAAATTTGCTGGTTCAACGTCGCGATGCCGGACAAAAGCTGGTTCGCGGAAGTCACATTGTCGCTCAACGATGAATTCAACGACGTTTTCAAACTGCCGAGCTGCGTGCTGACGTTGTTGAACGTCGTCGCCAGCGTCTGCGCCTGGCCGATCAGTGCCTGCCGCGCCGTGGTCGAAGTCGGCGAGGTCGCCACCGCCGAAAACGCGCTGAACAATCCGCTCAATTGCGCGGCCAGCCCGGTCGAGGAACCGCTTGCCGCCGAAGTAGTGGCGGTTGTCGCGGACGAGCCGTTGAGAAATTCGTCCAGTCCGTTCTGCGCGCTTTGCAGCGCGCTCTGCTGCCCGTTCCAATAACCGCTCGTGCTCTGCTGGTTTTGCACCTGCGAGTTGAGCAGCGCGCTGACGGCCTGCTGGATGGAAGTCGCCGCCACGCCGGTGCCTTCCGACCCGATGCCGCTCGTGATGTCCGGGCTGGTGGCGAGCTGCACGCTCTGCCGCGAATAGCCGGTGGTGTTGACGTTGGCGAGGTTCTGGCCCGCCACCTCGACGCCGGTCATCTGCGCCTGCATCGAGCGCGCAGCCAGGTTCAATGTGCCAAAGAGTCCAAGCATAATCAGCCGACGGCTTCGTAGAGTGAATGTAGCGGCAAAGCGGTGGCCGGCACCTGGCCCGAATCGTCGTAGGTCTTGGGGCTGGCACCGGGAACCATCGCGTTGATGAGGTGCTGCATCAGTTCAACCGCGTGGTTCAACAGCAAATGATTTTGCCGCGCTCGCTGCTGGACGCGCACGAGCAGCTCGTTGTTTTCCTGCACGAGCGCCTGCACCAGTGGGCGGTAATCCACCGGCAAGCGCGGCGTCATGGCGACAAAGCCGGAATCTTCCGGCAACGCCAGCAGCCGTGCGATGTGGCGCTGGCGCTGCTCGCGCTCGTGCCGCGCGCCGGCGATGACGGCAGCCTGCGCATTGATGCTCGAAACGCTCGAGAGCAGGTCGTTGGCCTGCCGCTGCATCACCAGATCCTGCTGGTGTTCCAGCAACGCGAGCATCTCGCCGTATTGCTTCAGCTCTTCGCGCAGGGCTTCAATCAAATTGGGTAGCACATCATTCATGGGATAAAGTCGTAATCGGATCAACGTGAACTTTGACCGGAGCCGCCGAATCCGTTTTTGCGTTTGCGGCATCCGGATGGTCGAGCTGCCGGTCAAAAACCTGGGCGAAACCCAGCGTGCCGGACTTGGACAAACTGTCCGCCATCTGGTTCGTGACGAAATCCTGGTAAATTCCGGCGGCGGTCGAGTTGTCCGTGAAAGCGGACTGGATGACCGGTTTCTGCGACTCGGACAAAATCTGCCGCAGCAGCATCGCCTCGAACTGCCGGCTCGCCTCGGCGATTTTCTGGTGTTCGGACAAACTCTTGTTGCCCGCCAGCGCTTCCGGCGCGATGTCGGCGGCGGAAACCTTGTTCGATTGGAGGGTGGCGATGTTCATTTCACAATCAGATCGGCCTGCAGCGCGCCGGACTGTTTCAGCGCCTGGAAAATTGACATCATGTCGCGCGGCGTCGCGCCCAGCGTGTTCAGCGCCTGCGCCACTTTTTCCACCGTCGGCAATTCCGGCAGCGCAATCAGGGACGACTTGGTTTCCTTCACTTCCGTGCTCGTGCTCGGCAGCAGCACCGTCTGGCCGGTCTTGCTAAACGGACTTGGCTGCGAGGCGGTGAGCGTTTGCGCGACGTTGATGGTGATGTTGCCGTAGGCGATGGCGCAGCTTGAAATGTGGATGCGCGCCGTCGCCACAATCGTGCCGGTGCGTTCGTTGATGATGATGCGCGCCGACGGCGTTTCGGGCGTGACCTCGATGTTTTCCAGCCGCGCGATGAAGCCGACCGGATCCGCCGCCGCGCCGTCGGGCATCTGCACTTGCAACGACGTGGAATCCGCCGCGTGCGTGGAGTTGGTAAAAACCTCGTTGATCGCCGAAGACACAATCGCGGCGGAGGTGAAGCCCGGTTCGCGCAACAAAAGTTCCACCTTGTTGTCGCGCACAATCGTCGCGGGAATTTCGCGTTCGACCAGCGCGCCGTTCGCGATCTGGCCGGTGGTCGGATAATTTTTGGTGACGCTCGCGCCGCCCGCGCCGCCGTCGCCGGCGGCAAAACCACCGGTGGTCATCGCGCCCTGCGCGACGGCATAAACTTTATTGTCCGCGCCAAACAAGGGCGTTTGCAGCAGCACGCCGCCGGTGAGCGCCTTGGCGTCGCCGAGCGAGGCCACCGTCACATCCAGGCGCATGCCGGGCTTGGCAAACGCCGGGATGTCCGCCGTGACCATGACCACCGCCACATTTTTGGCGGAAATGGTCGCGGCAGGAATATTGATGCCGTAGCGCTGAAGCATATTTGCCACGGACTGCTTGGTGTAAATCTGATCCTTGTCGCCGTCGCCCGTGAGGCCGGCCACGAGGCCGTAGCCGACCAACTGGTTGTCGCGCACGCCGGCCACCATCACGAGATCGCGCAAGCGGACGCTGTCGGCGAAAACTGAAACGGCTGCGAGCAAAATCCAGATGGGCAAAATAATTTTCACGAACTTGATTTCCGCCTTCAGAAAACCAACCGCCAGCGGCGGGCACAGACGGGATTTTCCGCCGGATAAAATATCCAGCGGCTGCGCGGCACAGCCATGGCGCGAATGCGGATTCAATTGTCGGGGGACGAGCGGCATTTCAAAACGGGTTGACCTTGTCCAGAATACGCGTGAACCAGCCTTTTTTCGTGCTGTCCGTCACGCTGCCGTTGCCGATGATCGAGATCGTGGCGTCGGCGATATTGTAACTCAACACCGTGTTGGCGGCGGTGACATCCTCGGCGCGGACGACGCCGTGCAAAATAATCGTCTGATGCTCGCCGCCAAACGACGTGTCGCGCTTGCCCTCGATGAGCAGGCTTTTGTTCGGCAGCACGTCAATGACTTTCACCGCCACCTGCGCGACGATGGTTTCGGAATTGTTGATGGCACCGCTGCCGTCATGCTTCAGGTCGGAATTGTAATTCACCGCCGGCGTGGTGCCCTTGTATTGCAAAAATCCGGGAAACAGGAAGGACGAAACGGCGGCGGTCCAACTGGATTGCTTCTCGGTCTTCGTCTCGTTGTTTTTGTTCGCGGACGAACTTTCCTGCACCACGATGGTCAGGATGTCGCCGACGGAGTTGGCGCGCTTGTCGGCGAACATCGGCTTGGAAACCTCGTCGTGCCAGAGCGACTGCGCGGGAACCAGAATGGGCGACGCCAAAGCGGCGGCGAAGATCAGCGGGAGAATTATTTTTTTCATAATGAGATGGCGATGGTTTGTCCGTTCAAGACCGTGCCGGTCAGATTGTGCTGCGAAACCGGATTGCGCAGGCGGATGTTCTGCCCAGGCGCGCCGTCCTCCAGCGCGACCACTTTCATGCGGATGCTCAACGCGCCGTCGTCCAGTTGCGCCTCGGCAACCTGGCCGCGATGAATCACGACCTTGGGCCGGATGGCGTCCGCGAGCAGCGGCGTGTTGGCGCTGACAAACTCGGCGATTTCCAGCGCGTCATTGCCGGCTTCAAATTCTGCAAAGGCTTTCCGCACGTTCACCACGTCGCGGCGTTCGCGGGCGATGTCCGCTTCGGCCAGCGGCACGCCGCGCGCCAACGTGGAGCGCGCGACCCACACTTCGCGCCAGACCTGCGCCTTCACGCTGGCCTGCCACGCGCCGAGCGTCGCCTGCGCGGTGTGCAATTCAAACCGGACGATGAAGGCTGGCGTGACACCGGCGGTCGGCAGCTCCAGAATTTTCAGCGTGAGCGGTTCGTCGGGAATGACCGGCGGAGTCCACGGCTGCGTGAGGCTCAATTCAAGTTCGCCCTTGTCCTTCACGCAAACGTGCTGGAGCGTCGCGGTGAGCTGCGTGAGCATTTCATTCTCGGAAAATTCCCGCGCCCGGCGCGAGATGCGGATGGAAGTCGCGCCGGTCCAATTCGTCATGGCCAAATCCGGCGCGGCGGCGGCGATCAAATCGTTCACCTGCGCGCGGGTGAGTTCGGTGACTTTTCCAAACGCCGGCGAATCGCACAGTCGCAACGCCGGCAGCGGCTGGTCGGACCGGACAATCTGCTGGAGAAAAACGCCTTCGCCGCCCGTTTGTGCGACGGGAAACAAAGAAACCGTCGTGGCAACAGAAGCGTCCGCACGGACGGCGAAGAACAAGATGAAGGCACACACCCAACCGCCGGCATTCAACCGCCAATGCGCCGCGGCGCGACGGTTGAAAGTTGAAGGTTGGAGGTTGAAGGTTTTCACAAAAAATTTCAGCGCTGGAGATTGTTGCTCTGCTGCATCATCTCGTCGGCGGCCTGCACGGCCTTGGAGTTCACCTCGTAAGCGCGCTGGGCGAGTATGAGGTTGACCATTTCCTGCACGACGCTGACGTTGGAGCCTTCGAGATAGCCTTGCTGGAGGCCACCGAAACCATTTTGCGACGGGTCGCCGAGTTCGGCCGTGCCGCTGGCGGTTGTTTCCTTGTAAAGATTATGGCCGAGGGCGTCGAGGCCGCCGGGATTGTTGAAGCGCGCGAGCTGAATCTGGGAATTGGTCGTGCCGCTCGCGGTGGTGTAAGTCACCTGGCCGCTCGCGGAAATGGTGATATTCGTCGTGCCGGCCGGCACGGGCTGGAAGCCGCCTTGCACCGGATAACCGTCGCTGGTGACGACGATGCCCTGCGAATTGCTTTTGAAGGAACCGTCGCGCGTGTAGGCGAGCGTGCCGTCGGGCAGTTGCACTTCAAAAAAACCGTTGCCTTGGATGGCCACGTCGAGATTGCCGCCGGTCTGGGTCAGTTCGCCCTGCGTGAAAATCCGTTCAGTGGAAACCGGCATCGAGCCTTGGCCGATTTGCAAACTTTCCGGAAGCTGGTTGCCTGCGCCTTGATCCGAGCCGGCGGCGCGCGTGGTTTGGTAGAGCAAATCCTGGAACTGGAGCTTGCTCATTTTGTAGCCGGTGGTGTTGACGTTCGCCAGGTTGTTGGAGATGACGTCGAGGTTCAACTGCTGGGATTCCATCCCGGCGGCGGCGGAGTAAAGTGCGCGTAGCATAATTCAGAATGACGGTTGACCGGTGACGGGTGACAGGCAGCGTGAACGTCGCGCCGCGAACTTTGGACTTTGGACTTTGGACTTTGGACTCATATTTAACTGGTGCCGCCGAGGTCGCTGATCACACGGCTCATGCGGTCGCTTTGCATCGTCATGACTTTCTGGTTGGTTTCAAACATCCGCATGGCGGTGATCAAGCCGGACATTTCGGTGGTCGGCGACGAGTTGGCCGCCTCGGTGAAACCCTGGCGGACTTTCGAGTCGCTGGCGGCGGTCGGCTGCGCGGCGGGGTCGGTGGCGAGGAAATTGCCGCCGCCGGTCTGCGTGAGCAGTTGGGGTTTTTTGAATTCGGTGATTTGCAGTTTTCCCTTCTGGTCCGTGCCGCCGCTGAGGTTGGCCTGGCTGACCTCGCCGGTGGCCGAGATGTTGATGGGGCTGGTATTTTTCGGGTCAAACTGCAACGGCCCGCCGTCGCCCATGACGAGACAACCCGATTTAGTGGTGAGCCGGCCCGCCGAGTCGAGATGAAATTCGCCGTCGCGCGTGTAGCCGGTCTGGCCGCCGGGCAGTTGCACCGTGAAAAAACCTTTGCCTTCAATGGCAAAATCCATCGCGCCGGCCGGCCGCAATTCCCCGGGTTGAAAATTGAGCGTCGTCGTCGCGACCGGAATCAGACAGCTCGCGCCGCCGGAGGACTGGCTGGCGGCGACGTCGGAAAAAGTGATGTCCTGCTTGCGCGTGCCCGGCACGGAGGCGGACGTCAGATTTTCGGCGATCATGTCCTGCCAGCGTTCGGTGGCATTCATCGCGGCGGCGGATTGGTAAAGGCTGACATCCATACACGGAGCAGTTAAGCATCGGCTGTGCCACGCCAATTTTGCGGTGATTTCACAAGGTTTCTCCCGGCGCGCTGGCAAAAGTTTCCGGGGGCGACAGCAGAATTTGCCGGGCAGATTTTCATGCGGCCTTGGGCGCCTCGTCATAGACGCAGGCGAGTTCCAGCACCTGGCCGCAAGTGCATTGGATGCGGATGCTGGTCACGCGGTCGCCTTCGCGCTGGACGGAAAGGCGCGGTTCGCAAAAGCGTTTCTCGTCCGACAACGCGGTTTCGCCGGGACCGAGCGGTTTTTTTTCCAGCGATGGAAACGGCCGGAAATGTCCGTCCCGGGGAATGATACCGACTTGGAAATCCCGCTGCCCGGCCGGCGCGGGCACGGCGGTGAGCGGCACAAAAGATTCAGTTCGAAGAAGTGTCATGGTCGGAGGTGGCCGGAGTTTTCAGGGACGCCGAACCGGTGAGCGACGCGATGGATTCGTGCAGCTTGAGCAGCACCGTCACGCGCCGGTTGATTTCATCGGTGGGCGGATAATCCGGCATCGGCGACACGTCGGCGTAGCCGGAAACTTTGCACACCTGAAAATCAGCGACGCCGTTTTGCACGAGCTTGCGCCGGGCGGCGTTGGCGCGCTCGGCGGACAACTCCCATTTGCCGTGGGCTTCGTGGCCGGTTTCCGCACCGGCTTCGGTGTGGCCCTGGATTTCGAGCCGGAACGTGGAGAAGCGCGAGATTTCCCAGGCCAGCGTGCTGAACACCCAGCCGCCATATTCGGTGAAGACATCGGAGTTCGCGGCGAAAACCGGCTTGCGGGCGCGGTCAAAGATATTGATGCACAGCCCCTCCGGCGTAAGGTCAATCTTCACGCTCGCCTGTTCGGTGTCCTGCTGCCGGAGCAATTTTTCCAGATCGTCGCTCAACCGGCGCATCGTTTCCATTTCCACGGCGGAGACGGATTGAAAACGGCCGGCCTGTTTGCTGGTGGCGGAGGCGTCCTTGTTGGGAATGATGCCGACGGATTCCTTGGTGACGGAGGAAAACGGATTGCGGAACGCGCGCTCGACCGCGTCCTTGATCTTCTGATCCTGCGACGTGAGCCAGAGGCAGAGGAACAACGCCATCATCGCCGTCACGAAGTCCGCATAAGCGACCTTCCAGGAACCGCCGTGATGCTGATGTTTTTTTCTGGCCATGCGCGGGAAAAATCATTTGCCGGTCTTGAGCGACTTGAACATCTGCTCCATCTCCTCGGCTCCCGGACGGAATTCGCTGCTCAAGCCGCGCCGGCCCAGCTCCACCGCCGTCACCGGCGCCATGCCGCCGGCAAAACCGATCACGCACGCCGCAATGCAGCGCGTGTAATCCAGCTCCGCCTCGCAGATGAATTCCATGTTCGTCGCCAGCGGCCCCACAAAACCATAGGCCAGCAAAATGCCGAGAAAGGTGCCCACCAGCGCCGCCGCCACATGGGTGCCGATCACTTCCACCGCGCCGGTGATCGAGGCCATCGTGATCACGATGCCCAGCACCGCCGCCACAATGCCAAAACCCGGCAGCGCGTCGCCGGTTTTTTGCAGCACGGAAACCGGCGCGTGATGCTCGATCTCCTTGCGCTCGATCTCCGCGTCCAGCAACAGGCGCAACTGGTCCGGCTTGATCTTGCCGTCAATGATCGGCCGCAGCGCGCCGCAAAGAAATTCCACCGCCTCCGCGTTGCCGGAAAAATGCGGGTATTTTTTGAAGATGGAACTGGTCTTCGGCTCCAGCACATGTTCTTCCAGCGCGATCATCCCGTTGCGCCGGCCCAGCAGGAACAATTCGTAAAGCACCTTCAGCAAATCATCATAGGCCGCGCGATTATACGGCGTGCCCTTGAGGCAGAGCAGCAGGTTTTTTCCAATATCCAGCAGCACCTTCTTGGGTGCCATGATAATGAGCGAACCGATTGCGCCGCCGGCGATGATGATGACTTCGTTCAACAGCGCGTCAAAAATCACCAAGATGTTGCCCTTCTCCAGCATGAAGCCGCCGAAGACGCACAGGGCAACCGTGATGGCTCCAATGATGATGATCATGCGCGGGTGGCGGCGGGCCGGGCGGCCACGCCGGATTCGTAGCGTTGCAGATAGGCGCGGATGGCCAGGATGGCTTGCGAATGAATCTGGCAGATCCGCGATTCCGTCAGGCCGAAAACCTCGGCGATCTCGCGCAGGTGCATATCCTCAATGTAATAAAGTGCCAGCACCTTGCGCTGTATCTCCGGCAGCGCCTTGAGCCGCTCAAAAATCACCGCCTTCAACTCGCGCTGCGAAACTTTTTCCATCGGGCTGTCTTCCGTCAAGTCGGCGATCACCTCGTGGAGCGCGCCGCCCTCGCTGTCCTCGGTCGGACCGGCGGCGTCCAGGCAGACAAACGCGGCGGGCCGGACCTCGTTGAGCAGCTCACCATATTCCGTCGTGGAAATTCCCAGCGCCTCGGCCATCTGCGCCTCGGTGGGGGCTTTCCCCAGTTTTTGCTCCAGCTCCGACATCATGTTTTTGACCTTGCGCGCCTTTTCGTGAATCGTGCGCGGCACCCAGTCCATGCGGCGCAGCTCATCCAGCATCGCGCCGCGAATCCGCACGCGGGCGTAAGTTTCAAACGACGTGCCGCAGGTCGGGTCGTAATTTCGCAATGCCTGCAGCAAACCCACCAGCCCGGCGCTGTAAAGATCATCGTGGTCCACATGGTCGGGCAGCGTCATCGCCAAGCGGCCCATGACGGCGGCCACGAGCGGAAGATATTTTTCCACCAGCGCGTTTTCCACGTCGGCTTCGGCGTGAGGCTGATGGTGGTAGCGCTGCCACAATCCCTGCGCCGTCGGGTTGGGCGCGGTGGCGACGAAATTGGTTTCCAGTGGTTCAGCGATGCAAGGGCTCATGGTTTGTGCGGTTTAGTTTCAGCGTTCGGGGTCGGACGCGCATGATGGCGCTGTTCCATGGCGCTGTGCAGCCCTTCCAGCCAGATGCGGCTCCACCAGCGCGCCAGCATTCCGGCCAGCAGCGCGCTCACGCACGCGCGCCACAAAACCGTGGGCCACGGACAATTGCCGGCGAGGCTGAAGCCCGCGCCAATCACAAATCCAGCCAGGGAACCTAATATCATCAACGATTTCATGCGTATCCGAGGGACCTTTAGCAGGACGTTTGCCAGCGGGAAAAAACTTTTGGCGGCGTGCATAATCCTCAATGTTCACCGGTGAATTTATTTTGGGAACAGCAGCGCCGATTCCGCGCGCTGAAAGTCGCCGGGAATTTTTTGCCCACCGCCGAGGAAGCTCACGGAGCAATTTGTGCCCAACACAAAATTCCACAGCTTCACCCGCCGCCGCTCCTCGTCCAGGTGCGTGAAGATCACATCCTCTGGCGCGAACGGCGCGAACGCGTGGAATTGCTCGAACAAAACGGAGGTTTCATACGCCGCGTTCAGCACCAGATGCACATGCGGCTTGGGCAGCGCGGAAATCC
>Ga0182030_10004637_pt1 | contig 29318 bp, 31 predicted proteins | sample 812S3MmetaG_FD_121299 | JGI IMG/M metagenome (GOLD analysis project Ga0182030, IMG submission 121299) | Permafrost microbial communities from Stordalen Mire, Sweden - 812S3M metaG (Illumina Assembly) | ecosystem: Environmental > Terrestrial > Soil > Wetlands > Permafrost | place: Sweden...
CATCGTATGCGGCGAAAAAGCCGCGCGTCGGTCGATCGCCGCCCGCTGCTCCGACGATCACCTTGCCTTTGGCTATACGCGGCGCCATGGTGAGCGTCTGTTCGTCCTGCACCCAGCTGACGCGCGTTTCCCATACGGGCTTGCCGGTTTCGATGTCCAGCGCAACGAGCCGGCCGTCGTTCACCGGGACGTAGACCTTGTTGTGGTAGAGCGCGAGCCCGCGGTTCACTACTCCGCAGCACATCTTGTCCTGGGTGGGCTTACGGTTCACCAGCGGGTCCCAGCGCCATTTCTCTCTGCCGGTGCGCGCGTCGACAGCGAACACGATGCTCCAGTTGGTGACGCCGAAGATCGTGTTGTTGAAGACCAGCGGCGTGGCTTCCTGATCGCCTCCGCCGTCGCCGGCTTCGTAGGACCACACAAGGCCGAGGCGCTTCACGTTCGACGCGTCGATCTGCTTCAGCGGACTGTAGCGTGTCTCGCCGGGCGTCAGCCCATAAGACAGCCAGTCGCCGTCGGAAGCCGACTTCGCGGCGTTTTTCAGTGCCGCATCGTCGACCCGACGTGCCTGTCCGAACAATGACCCTGACAGTGACAGAGAGAAAGCGATTGCAAGGAAATAACGCCAAACACGCATGAATCCACCCCCGGGAGCAGTTGCGAGTCTATCACGCAAAGCGGAAACCGGGCTTCTGAGTGATCTACCGAGTGATCGAGTTGACGATTTCGTCCGCGGTCACAATGGCGCTGGCATAGTTGGGCAGATTGACCTCGAGAGCCGCCTGCATCTCCTTATCCGAGTAGCTCGCCGTCGCGTCCCTCACCACCGTGACTTCGTATCCAGGCTCAGCGGCATAACGAACGGTTGCCTCCACGCAGGTGTGCGCGATGAGCCCCATGACGATGAGCTTGTGGATGCCGTGCTTCTTGAGCTGCAGATCCAGGTCCGTGTTGGCGAAGCCACTCGAACCCCAGTGCTCGGCTGCCACGATATCGCCCGGTTGTGGTTCGAACTCGCGCCGGATCTCGCCGCCCCATGTGCCGTATTCAAAGGTCCGGTGCGACCACGCTGCTTTTTGAATCGGCGCAATGTACTTCCAGTTCGCGTAGTCGCCCGGCCGATAGCGGTGATGCAGCGCATAGAAGGCGCGGATGCCCGTCTTTCGTGCCGCATTCAGTACCTGCGCCATATGAGGAACGCACCCGTTGGCTTCCGCGACACTCTTCAGACGATCCCATACTTTGCCGCCCGCGGATATGAAGTCGTTGTACGGATCGATCACTATAAGGCCCGTGATCTCGCGCTCATAAGTAAGTTGCGGCATGTTTTCGTGCGCCGAATCAGCCTACCTTAACGAGTACTTCGTGAAAACATAATCCGTTTTTGCCGCTCCGTTATGGCATGCCGCTCCGCACGTGGCGCCGGTCCCGAGCGGCTTGAATGTGCCGGATGCTGCATCATAGACGAATTCGCCGTAGCCCCATCCATGAGTGTCCGGGAATCGCTTCGAGTCTTTTACCATGAACTCTACCGCTTTCAGGACATCCGGCACTGTGTCCGGCGCGCTGACAGAAAAGGGAGCGTGGTCCGTGATCTTTTTCTGGTTCCAAATGACCTTCGCCATCCGGGAGCCGTCCGGGAAGGGCTTGCCATTGCCCGGAATATTTGCCCTGACCGCATTGATCATCACGGGATCACCGAGGATCGCTCGCAGTACGCCCACGCCTTCCGTCTGACTGACGGCGATAGTCTGCCAGTCTTCATATCCCCTGAACTCCGAGAACGCGAGTCCGTTCGGCACCTTCAGGGTGTACTTGTCCTGGGCAGTCAGTGCCAGCAGAGCGAATCCGGAAAGGAACGCTCCGGCAAACATAATTATCCGAGTGCTTTTCATGTCTGATCTCCGTTATCTTTACTGCGGAAATTTCTCGCCCGTCTGTTCCGCCACCACGTACGCGGCGTACCAGTCGAGCCAGTTTGCGTCAGGCTGACCGAGGCGCTTCTCGTGCTCGCCGTGGGCGTTCGCCGCACGCCGCAAGGCGCTCGCCAGATCGCTCACCGAGGCGAAGGTCGTGGTCGCGGGATCGATGCGTCCGGCCAGGCGCGTCGTCACCTCCTGCAGCAACCAGCCATTGCCGTCCGGATCGCTGAACGAAACAAACGAATAGTAGCTGAGGCGCTCGGGGTGCGGCGCGGTCACGCGCGCGCCGACATTGGAAAACCTGCAAGCTGTTCCGGTCTCACAGTGAAACACCGGGCTCGCATCAACGCCGAGTGCGATGAGTTTGCTTCGCACGGCCTCGATGTCGGAGACGGCGAGGAGTGTTGCCTGTGCCGAACCAGGAGCAGCCGAAGTGAGGTTCATCCCAAACTGGATCGAACTGCCGGAGCCGGGAGGCGTGAACTGCACCAGGCGGAAGTTGTCACCTGCGGCGCGATCGGCATCGAGCCGCCATCCGAGCCTTGCGTAGAACTTTTTTGCGCGGTCGACGTCGGAAACGGGGATGACGAGCACCTCAAGCTTCATATCGGGATCTGCAACGCCCGTGCTTTTCGTCTCTTCGCTCATTCTCAAGCGCCTCTTCCCGTCTGCTTCTTAGCCGGAGGTGCCAGCGGCGTCACCCCTGCCTGCTCGTCCGCCGTGTACGGCGCTCCATAATACGGGAAATCCTTGCGAATGCGCGCGCGGTCGGGAACAAGTCCGTCGACAATTGGTGTGTTGGCCGCCAGCGTCAACATCACATCCAGCACATCGTCGCCGAGCGCGCGTCCATTGAAGCTTTCCACCCCAAATGCGGCGGCCGTTCCAAGCTCGTAAGGCAACGTGTCGGGACAAAGCCGTGCCGCGATCCGCTTCCCGTACTCGCCCGGGTCCGCCGCCGAACTGGCATAAGTCGTCATCTTCTCCGCAACATCCGCGATCGACTTCGCGAAGCGCTCCGGATCTTCAGACGGAACCGACGCATTGAATTGTTCTTTCACCTCCTGATCGCTCGGGTCGTTCAGAAAGAGATGCGTAACCATAGGCAGGCCCCAACGCGAAACCTGCACCTCCGGCGCATGGCCGAAAAGGGAGATCGTCGCCCAGGCGTGGACTCTTCCCTTCCCAATCAGTTCGCTCGGCACCTCCAGCACAATCGCTGTAACATTCCGCCTCGCAAAGGGATTCTGCTGATGCAGAAAGGCGTCCGGATCATAGCGCCGGTCCTTATAGAAAGCGGTCATGAACGCGCGGAAGCCGGCATTTGCCGCAAACAGGTCCGGAGCCATCCCAACATACGCACGAAGATCCGAATCCGTCGCGACCGAACCGGTTTCACCCTCAACCAGACTCTCTCCGGCGTCACCACGAAGAGCATCGTCACCCGTCGCCTTCCGCACCACAAACGGCTGAACATGAGTATGCTCACTGCCACCTTCGTGTCGCGGTTCACCAAACCTGAATTTGAACGTAACCTCTTCCCTCGCATCTCCGTTCAGGTCGAACCGGAACGCGTAGAGACCTTCCGGATGAAGCGTATCCGGAGCCGATAACCCCACATCGGGATTCACGGTCATCGCCATCACCGTCTTGCCCGAGCGACCGTCAAATAAATAGAAGTCGCAGAGGTTGAGGCTCGGATCTTCCTTCGCCAGCCTGGTATCGAAATGATGTGACATACAGAATCTCCTTGAGATGCGTTGGCCATCAGCCAACTCGAAGATGTCGAACGTGGGTGTCGAGTTCAGAAATCCAGGGAGACGATCAGGCGGACTGCTTATCCGTGCCATCGCCGTCGGCCCGCCCGAACGAAGGGAGGTACCGGCCGAAGTTCATTTCGAAGTCGCTCGGAACACCGTAACCGATGTCGCGAATCTTCGCACGGCGCGCCTGCGCGCCTGGCAGGGCCAGCAGTGGGAAGAACAGGTCGATGCTCGACTGAAGCTCGGTAGCTGTTGGCGTCCCGAACCGGTTAACCTGGGCCTTCGCCGCGGCCAGCGTCTCATGGTCGAACGACGCCAGACGCCCGGCGAGAGTATCGACAAAGGAGTCGAGGCCGCCATCGTCCAGGGTGCGGTTCACCCAGCCATATCGCTCGGCGATATCGGCGTCGAAGTCGTCACCGCTGAGCACGATCTCGAGGGCCCGCGAGCGCCCGACCAGACGCGGGAGCCACTCCAGCGCTCCGCCGCCCGGGACCAGCCCGACACCGACCTCGGGGTTGCCGAACAGGGCGCTTTGCCGGCTGGCGAAGCGCATGTCGCAGGCCAGCACGAACTCATTCCCGATGCCGCGCGTGCGGCCGCGAATTTTGGCCAGGCTCACGACCGGCGTGGACGAGAGACGCAGCACAAAATCACGCCAAAGGCCCAGCGCCTCTGGCCGTTCGGCTGCCCTGGCGACGTCGAGATGGGCGATGAAAAAATCGGGATTCGCCGACTGGAACACTACGACCTTCACGGACGGGTCCGCCTCGAGGTCGGTCATCAGCGCCCCCAGTTCCACGATCGTGGCGGGAACAAAGATGTTGATGGGCGGGTTGCTGAATGTGATCGTCCACCGGCCCGGACACGTGCGGTCAATACTGAATTGCGAATAGTCAGGCATGGCGCGTTTTCTCCTCTCCTGTAAAGAACCCTGGCGCAGCGATCTGAAGCCCGCGCGAACCTCTTCTGCAAAGAGCTTTAGCTAGCAGGCGACGAACTGCTGGCCGCCGTCGATGTCGTAGGTGGCGCCCGTAATTGCCGTGTTGATCATGATGTGTACGGCGAGCGCGGCGATATCGGCGGGTCCGACGACGCGCCGGATGGGAAGCGTTTCGCGAAGCTGGTTGCGGCGGTTTTCGAGTTCATCGCCGAGCAGCGATGCCGACAACGGTGTGTCAACAAATCCGGCGGCGATGAGGTTGACCCGCACAGGCGCGAGCTCGAGCGCCAGGTTGGCTGTAAGGGCGGGGCGTAGCGGTGATTGTCGACACGATCCCGCGGCCGATGCCTGGATGGCGGCCGCCGGTGCCGCCCACAAACACCAGCGTGCCTCCCGGCCTTACTTTGCGCGCATTGCGGGCGACGTGGATCATCAGCAAAATGTGCTCATCGAGGGCGCGGCGCGCCTGCTCGAAGTCCAGATCGATGAGGCGCCCGTAATGCGGCTGGCCCGCTGTCACCATGACGTGGTCGATCGTGCCTGGCAGGTCGCGGAAAAATCGCTCGAGGGGAGCAGGGTCCGTGGCATCAAAGGCCGCGGTGCTCAGCGCATCGAGTTCGCTCGCGGCGCGATGAAGGCGCTCGGGATCCCGGCCCGTAAGGATCACCCTCGCCCCCTCAACGCTCGCTCTCCGGGCAGTTTCGAGCCCCATGCCGGCGCTGCCGCCGATCACGACGACGGTCTGACCGAGGAGCTCCGGCTCGCGCTGACTGCGTGAGGCAGTGGTTGCGGCGCTTGAGGTTTGCATCATTCCGGCAGCTTTCCGCCGGACTGCTCGGCCAACATATAAGCGGCGTACCAGTCGGGCCAGTTTTCGTCGCGCTGCCCGATGCGCTTCTCGTGCTCGCCGTGGGCGGCCGCCGCACGCCGCAGTGCGCTCCCCAGATCGCTGACTGACGTGTACGTTGTGTCGCCGGCTACGCGCCCGGCCAGCCGCGTCGTAATCTCCTGGAGCAGCCAGCCGTTGCCGTCCGGATCGCTGAACGACACGAAAGAGCGATAGCTTCGATGCTCGGGATCTCTGCCGCTGACCCGCAGCCGTCCGAACAGATAGGGTTGATCCGGTCCGGCGTATACGCCGCCCGCGTCGTGGAACACCTCGCTCGCCTCGACCCCGCGCGCGACGAGCTCTTTGCGCGCCGCTTCGATGTCTGAGACGATCAGGTAGAGGCCTCGCATGGAACCGGTTATGGCTGCGGTGACGTTCCTGCCGAAGATTACCGAGCACCCGGAGCCCGGCGGTGTGAACTGGATCACGCGGAAATCGGTGCCGTTGTCGTAGTCGGCGTCCAGGCGCCAACCGAGCCGCGTGTAGAACTCCTTCGCGCGGTCAATGTCGGAGACCGGGATCACGACGATCTCAAACTTCATGTCGAGCGTCGCGACCTTCGCATCGCTGGTCACTTTTCTTTCTTCCGTTTGCGTCATTATGAGCTCCTTTGTCTACATCGTGAGAACGACGCGAAAACGCGCGTCACCGCTCAGCATGCGCGCGTAGGCCTCGGCCGCCCGTTCGAGGGGATACTTTTCGATCATCGGGCGCACGCCGCTCAGATCGGCGAAGTTCAGCGTGTCCTCGTTATCGGCCGGCGTTCCTGCGACCCAGCCCTCGATCGTTCTGGTTCCCATGATGAGCTGGACCGGCGTCACTTCGATGGGATTGAAATCAACGCCGGCCACAATGAGCTTCCCGTTTGGCGCGAGACCGTCGATCAGCTCGGACATCGATTTCGAGCTCGGCGCTGTGGCAAGGATCGCGGTGGCCCCGCCAAGTTGCTGCAGTGCCTGCGCTGCGTTCGTCGCGGCGCTGTTGATGTAGAGGTTCGCGCCAAGACTCTTTGCGAGACCCGCGTTTTCGGGCCCGCGGCCGATGGCGGCGACCTTATATCCAAACTTACTCGCAAACTGAATCCCCAGATGACCAAGGCCGCCGACTCCCTGCACCGCCACCAGATCTCCGGGCAGCGCCCCGCTGTGCCGCAGCGCGTTATAGGTGGTGAGGCCGGCGCACAGAAGCGGGGCGGCATCCACGGCGCTGAGCGCGTCCGGGATGGCGACGAGCGCCTCAACCGGAGCCACCATGTACTCCTGATATCCGCCGTCGTAGCTGATACCCGGAATCTTCAGATTGCGGCAGTTGCGAAAGTCTCCGCGGCGGCAGGAGGGACACGTGCCGTCCTGGCCGCCGTGCCAGCCCACGCCGACGCGCTGCCCTTCCTTCCATGCGGAAACTCCCGCGCCCAGTTGATCGACTACGCCCGCGACTTCGTGTCCCGGGACGCGCGGGTACTGAATACCCGGCCATGCGCCGTCTTTCGTGAGCACATCGCTGTGACAGATCCCGCAGGCCTGCACTCTTATGCGCACTTCCCCGAACCCGGGTTCCGGAATCCCGCGCTCGACGATCTGAAAGTCCTGACCTGGCCCGGGAACGTGGGCCGCCTTCATCGTGCCTACTGCGATACTTGTCGTTTCCATAATTGCCTTTCGTGAGCAAGTATGCGCCGCCAGAACCCCGGAAACATCACGACATCGAGTGCCTTCCGGCAAACCGGTTCGGTGGACTTTCGAATCACCCGTTCGAGGTAATCGCCGCCGTGTCCGTAACCGAACATTGTTCTTGACAAAATATCGCATTAGACATAATCTAATTCATTCGTGAATGCCGAAACGGTCAGACGCTCTTTGGAAGAGAGCGGTTTGCGATGCACTTCGCAGCGCTATGCCGTGATGGCATTCCTCATGAGACACAATAGTCATCCCACGGCGGCGGAAATTTTCGAAGCGGTGAATCGTGCCGATCCGCGCTGTTCCAGAGCAACGACTTATAACAACCTGCGGGACCTTGTGCTGGCGGGCCTCGTGCGTGAAGTGGCCGTCGAGGGCCGCGCGGCCCGATTCGATGCCAAAGGCGTCCGGCACCACCATTTCATCTGCGACCGCTGCGGCAACGTGGAAGATATGGATTGGTACGACGTGCCGGAACCGGCTTCGGCCATGCTTGGTAAACGCGTCCTTCGCGAATGCGAACTGATTTTCCGAGGACTCTGCACGAAGTGTGCGCCGCGCGCCGCGCGTTCCCGGGCGTAATGGTTCTTTCACCGAATTCGAACGAACATAAAGGAGCAAAATCTTGTCAACCCAAACACAGTGCCCCGTAAGACACACCGTGGCCGGAGCCACGCCGACGAATGCCGACTGGTGGCCGAACCAGCTCAATCTGAAAATTCTGCACCAAAACTCTCCCTTATCCGATCCCATGGACGAAGGGTTTAATTACGCCGCTGAATTCAAGACCCTCGATCTGGATGCCGTGGTCAGGGACCTCACTGCCCTCATGACAGACTCGCAGGACTGGTGGCCTGCCGACTACGGCCACTATGGCGGGCTTTTCATCCGCATGGCGTGGCACAGCGCGGGCACTTACCGCATTGCCGACGGCCGCGGCGGGGCAGGCAACGGCTTGCAGCGTTTCGCGCCGCTCAACAGCTGGCCGGACAATGCGAGCCTGGACAAGGCGCGCCGGCTGCTTTGGCCGATCAAGCAGAAGTACGGGCGGAAACTCTCCTGGGCCGACCTGATGATCCTCGCCGGTAACGTGGCACTGGAATCGATGGGCTTCAAGACCTTTGGTTTCGCCGGCGGCCGCCCCGATGTCTGGGAGGCGGATGAAACTTACTGGGGATCTGAGACGAAGTGGCTGGGCGACGAGCGCTACAAAGGCGATCGTCAGCTCGACAATCCGCTCGGTGCGGTTCAGATGGGTCTGATTTACGTGAACCCCGAAGGTCCGAACGGCCAGCCGGATCCGCTTGCTGCGGCGCGCGATATCCGCGAAACCTTCGCCCGCATGGCGATGAATGACGAGGAGACCGTTGCGCTCATTGCCGGCGGACACACCTTCGGCAAGACCCACGGCGCCGCCGATGCAGGCAAATATGTCGGCCGCGAACCCGAAGGGGCGAGCATCGAGGAGCAGGGGTTCGGATGGAAGAACAGCTTTGGCACGGGCAAAGGCGGCGACGCCATCACCAGCGGCCTTGAAGGCGCATGGACCACTACGCCGACCAGGTGGAGCAATAACTATTTCGAAAACCTGTTCAAGTACGATTGGGAACTCACCAAGAGCCCGGCCGGCGCGAACCAGTGGACTCCGAAAAACGGGGCCGGCGCGGGCACCGTTCCGGATGCGCATGATCCGTCGAAGAAGCACGCGCCCTTCATGCTGACCACAGACCTCTCGCTGCGCCTCGACCCGATCTATGGGCCGATCTCGAAGCGCTTCTACGAGAATCCGCAGGAGTTCGCAGATGCCTTCGCCAGAGCGTGGTACAAACTGACGCACCGCGACATGGGGCCGCACTCGCGGTACCTGGGCAAGCTGGTACCCGCGGAGCCGCTGATCTGGCAGGACCCTGTTCCCCCTGTGGATCACGAATTGATCGGTGAGAGCGACATTGCTGCTCTCAAGTCGAAGATCCTCGCGTCCGGTCTCTCGATCTCCCAGTTGGTCACGACCGCCTGGGCATCCGCGGCTTCATTCCGCGGCTCCGACAAGCGCGGCGGCGCGAACGGCGCACGCATCCGGCTTGCACCGCAGAAGGACTGGGAAGTCAACCAGCCAGCCGAACTGGCGACAGTTCTCGCAAAGCTGGAAGCGATCCGGAAGGACTTCGGAAAGAAGGTTTCTCTCGCTGACCTGATCGTTCTGGGCGGTACTGCAGCCGTCGAGGAAGCGGCGAAAAAGGCCGGTTACAACGTGAAGGTTCCCTTCACGCCCGGACGCACGGATGCCTCGCAGGATCAGACCGACGTGCACTCCTTCGCGCCGCTCGAGCCGAAGGCGGACGGCTTCCGCAACTACCTCGGGAAGGGAATCGATGTACCGGCGGAGGAACTGCTGGTGGATAGAGCGCAGTTGCTGACACTCACCGCTCCCGAGATGACCGTTCTCGTCGGCGGCATGCGCGCTCTGGGGGCAAACTTCGGCGGGGCCAAACACGGCATCTTCACCACCCGGCCGGAGACTCTGACGAATGATTTCTTCGTCAACCTGCTCGACATGAGCACTACGTGGCAGGCCAATGGCTCCGACGGCGTGTACGAGGGGCGCGACCGGAAAACGGGCAAAGTCAAGTGGACCGGCACGCGCGTCGACCTGATCTTCGGTTCAAACTCGCAGCTTCGGGCACTCGCGGAAGTCTATGCATCGGACGACTCGAAAGAGGCGTTCGTGAAAGACTTTGCGGCGGCATGGAGCAAGGTGATGAACCTCGACCGTTACGACCTCGCCTGAGTCATCGCGCATTTGTGGGGCAGGGCTTCGGCCCTGCCCCCGCGTTTCACCCGGCGTGGAGAGACTCACACACCGCGCGCAGCCAGATCGCGACAGCTACAGCTCCCGGATCGGGGGAGCCGAGCACGCGATCGCCAAGATAGCTGGATCGTCCCAGCCGGGGCTTCATTCGGGCGGTCGCTTCAGCACCCTTCGTCGCCTCCGCCACGGCAGCTGAAAGTCCATCCCCGATTTTCAGTGACTTCACAAACGGATCAAGAGCATCCAGCATTGTGCGGTCGCCCGGTTTAGCGCCGCCGGATTCGCCGATGGCGCGACAGCCCTGTTCGATTGCATCGGCCCACTGCGCCACGGTGGCGGACCCCGATTCCTTCAGCACATTGCCGCCGCGCAGAAAAAGCACTCCGTAAAGCGCACCCGATGATCCGCCCAGTTCGTGACGAAGTGTGTGCCCGATGGCTTTCAGCGCTGCCGGAATATCATCCAGCGGATACGACTCCAGCTGGTTCTCCACCGCGGAAGCCGCACGTTTCATATTCGTACCGAGGTCGCCATCGCCTGTGACGCGGTCCAGTTCGGTCAGTTCGGATTCCGCCTCGATGAGCGTCTGGCATGCCGCGCGGATGGCGCGCTCAATTGCTCGGCCCGCGGCTGTCCGGGGCGGTCCGGCACTGGACTTCATCGCGGTGCCGGCGTTCGTCGTCACAACGGCCTCGACGGTCTGCGGGCGTTGTCTGAGTACATTGGGCCACGCAGGGGCCGTCGTCGTCGCGTCCAGCCAGTGCAGCCGGCTGTCGTTCAGACCAAGCAAAGAAATCGAAATCCCGGCCATATCCAGCGATGACAGGAATGTCCCCGCATAGACACGTTCCACCGTGAAGCCCTTTCTCTCGAGGACGGGCACAACGTGGCGCGCAACCACAGCGAGCTCCATTTCTGTGGTGGCCCCGAGATTGTTGATCATGACTGCCAGACGCCGTTCGTCACCGAAATTCCCGTACTTCAGAATCTCGGCCAGCAGGGTGTCACTCAGTTCATCCGCAGGTTGCAGGCGCGTCCTCATGACTCCCGGTTCGCCGTGAATGCCGAGGCCGAGTTCCATTTCATCCTCGCCAAGTTCGAAGCTGGGTCTTCCGACCGACGGTGAAGTGCCGGCCGAAAACGAAACGCCCATCGTTGCCAGGGAGTCGATCGCTGCCCTCCCGATTTCCGCCACTTCGGCCAGCGTCCTGCCCTCGGCTGCAGCGGCTCCAACAATCTTGTGAACGAAGATTGTGCCCGCCAGACCACGTGCGCCGGTAGCCGGTGCGGCGTTGAGCAGCGCAACATCGTCACTCACGATGATCATCTCTACCGGGATACCTTCCGATCGCGCGATTTCCGCTGCCAGACGGAAGTTCAGCCGGTCGCCGGTATAGTTCTTGACTACCAGCAGCGCGCCGCGTTGCCCCGCCACGGCCCTGATCGCGGCCAGGATGGCATCGGTATCGGGTGAAGTGAAAACAGCTCCCGATACGGCAGCGCTCAGCATGCCCGCGCCGATGTAGCCCGCATGCGCCGGCTCATGGCCGCTCCCGCCGCCGGAAATAACCGCTGCCTGCTGCGCGCGGACTTCCTCCGCATCCGCGCGAAGCATGACCTTGTGCCCCGGCAGCCGCGCCACACCAGGATTCAGCACCGCGAGACCCTGCAGCATCTCCTCAACGGCGTTTTCCGGACGGTTCAGAAACTTTTTCATCGCGGCGCCGGTACAGCCCCGGACCTCACTTACAGCGGTCCGCTGCTCTCCTCTCGCGATACCGGACGTGGCAGTGCTGGCACGCCAACGTCATCACATCCGTGACGGCGATGACCTTGTCCTGGTCCTTGCTTTGCGCTGCCGTGTAGGCTTTCATACCCGCGTCACGCAGTTCCTCGACGAACTTCGCCCAGTCCGCGTTCGCCACCGGCACGTCCACGCCGTTCGCGCACTTGCGTCCGGGCACCGAAAGCAGGCTCGCCACTTCTGCGATCGCCAGCGCGCTGTTTTCGACGGCTTCCCACTTTCCGTATGAACTCGTGAGGAGGTCAGTCGCCATGTTCGGGTCTTTGGCCCGCGGCACGTCTGCAGGATTCTGGTCCTGCGCCGCAAAGATCACGTTCGACGCCGGGTATAGAGTGCCCCTCATGAGCTGGGCCATGTTGGCCGGCGTCGCGGGAGCCTGCGCATCAACCGGAGAAAGGAAAAAGGCGCTGCACGCAAGCAGCGCCCATAACGATCTCTGCATCTTCTCCGCCTGATCTGCGAGCTGATGCTCTTCGCGCCTTTAGTCGTTCGGGTTGCCGGCGGAAATCTGAATCACGCGCCCGTCCGGCATGATCACGGTCTTGAGGAAGCCCAGCGGACTGCCGTCCTTCGCCGGGAGGAACTTCACCTTGATGTTGTCGCCCGTATGCAGAGCATTCGCGCCGGTCTTGCCGATCCCCCGCTGCGCGAGGGCTGTGGCGGAACCGAGCGTCATCACCCATTCGATGGATTGGCCGTCCGCGCCTTTGACCGCCAGGGCCAGTGAACCGTGGGGATTGGTGAACTTCACGCTCGTGACAGTCCCCTCGAGCTCCTTTTCGCCTTTCATGTCATACACGCCCGCCAGGGAGTGATGCGCCTGCAGCGATGCCGCCATCAGCCATCCGAACAAAGCCACCGCTCCAAGAGTCCGCTTGATCATTTGTGAACCTCCTCCAGGATTGCGACCGGCACCAGAGCAATAAAAAAGTGCGGATCGCCCGTGAGTATATCACCGAAAATCCTGGATCCGGGTGTTCGGTCTTGTCTCTTGCGTGCGGTCTTGGTTCAAAGGGTCTCCGCCGGCCCCTTTTGCGATTCGAGTTTCATCTGCAGCGTGCGTACGCCGGAGCTGGGCTCGCCGGAATTCCTGACGGTGAATCGGCAAGAAATCCGCGTGCGCGCACGCTTCGTGTTCAGAATGACGTCATGCTTATGGAGGGAAGGAAAATGTTATTCCTAAAATGCCCCGAGTGCGGCGGGAAAGTTAAGGCCAGGCAGGAGATGAAAACTCCTGGCGGTCCCATTCATGGAATCAAGCATCTCACAGAGAAGATTCCCGTCCTCATCCCGGTGACACTTGCAGTTGCGGCAGGCGCCCCGATCTATGAGAGAGTTCCCATCGGCGGTTGGAAGAAATGCGCGTCGTGCGGACACGAATTCCGGTGAACGCAGTCCTATTGGTGACAAGACAAATTTGTCAAACTGCTGCATGTGTCCCGCGTAAAACAGCAGGCTTCATTCAGTCCTTTGTCCAAACCGCCGCTCAACAATCTCGCGAACGTCCACTGAGTGGTTGTAGAACATAATCTTCGCCGCAGGAACCACTGCCTGGGTTACTTCGATGATTTGTTCCATGAAGTAGGACATTGCCTCGTTGCCCGGCAATTCCCCCTCCGATCAGCACACCATCGCAAGGCAGCGTCTCCAATTGATGTTTAAACCCTTCGAGGCCGGTATCGGGTGATGCCTGGATGATTTCGTACCTATAGCCGGCGCGGGTCATTCGTGCCTGCAGGTCATTCAACCTTTTCGCGATTTTTGGGCGCTCCCCGATCGGGATCGATGAATGTTCCAGCGGCAGCCCGATATGAAAGATGGATAGAGCCACGATCGCCTCCAGCGGTAGGTTTCGGAGCCTTGACTTCTCTGTCTCGCCGCAACAGATTACCACCATTGTCCAGCGCCTCACTGTGGGCCTTCTCTTGCTTGGACAGCAACAGTGGTGTTGTCGTATAAATTGGCTTACACAGCGAACCATGCATCAGGAGCAGCCTGACAACGCGCAAACACCAGGAACTGGTTATTGCGTGGAAAAGAACCGACTGATGGATGAATTTTTGCAGGCCGGCCGCGAACTGATTGCGCTCCACTCCCGGCAAATGCAGGCCGCTCTTGAGGGCGATACCGACTTCGGTCGTTTTGAGCTGTTGCTCCACCTCGCCCAGGAAAAGAAGGAGCAAGCCAAATACGCGTGGATAGCTCACGTACACGCGCACCAATGCACGGGGGAGGAACTATTATGAAACTCACACCGGTCGAAAAAGAACGGATTAGCGACAGCAAAATGAAAATCAACTCGGTCGCCAGTTCATTGAAACACGTCGACCCCAAAAAAATCGCCGACTTAGCCGATATTCAGGAGTGCCTCGAAGACGCCGACAAAAGCCTTGGAGCGGCGCTCCGTTCCTCCGAATCGGACAGGCCAGCCGGGCACTGATCCGGTTCCGATGCCTACTTCACGTAGGCCATTAACCGGCCCGCTGTAATCGCCCCCCACCAGCACGCGAGCGACGCCCATGCCAGCATTTTCGCGTTGCCCGACACCGGCGCCTCATCCAGCTGCGGATCCTCGAATACCTGGCGGCGCGTGCGCGACATCAGGTAAATTCCAGTGAACACCAGCGCCATCTTGATGTAGAAGTCGAGCATCGTGAGCTTAGTGGTCGCGTCGGCAACCAGCATCATGGTTCCGGTCACCGCGTTCAGCCAGAACCCTGCCCACATCCACGGGAACACGCGCGCGAAAGGCCTCCTCGGTACGTCAGGCCAGAAACCCAGCACAATCAGGCTGAGCATGGAACTGCCGCCGGCGACGATCGACATCCCGATGGTGTGGAGAACCAGAATCGTCGGAAACGCCCAGATGGTTGAGCCTTCCTTCACCCAGTGGCTGAACTGCAGGTCTTCGAGGTAAGCGAGAAACTGGTGCATCGTTATTCCTTGTTAGTCTTTGCGCTCCGGGCCGCCTTGCTTCTGTCCACCAGCCAGCCGGCGACCCCCACCACCACTGTTCCGATCGTCACGCAGAGAATCGTCCCCACAACCAATGACATAAATTCGCCTTAGTCTCCAGCGCCTAGAATGCGTTGCCCAGGAACGGCAGCATGCTTCCGAAATAGAGAACACCAACCCACAGCAGCATGGCTGACCCCGCCGCAACCTTCGCCGTCAGCGGCGCGTCTTCCCCGGGGCCAAGAGACCACGGTTCGTCAAACACAGTGAAATACACCGCGTTCGCCCCGGCAAGCATCACCAGCCCTATTTTCCAGTAGAACGACGGATTGTGAATGTACTGCGTCGGGATTCCTGTGAAGAACAGCATCCCGGTAATCACGTTAACGCCGAATCCTAACGCAGCCCACGGCAGCAGCCGGTGCAGGGAAGCGAAGGAGACGCCCTTCATCACTCCGAGCACACGGAGATCCACCAGGAGCACCACGCCCAGCAAAAGGCTCAGGCCCACGAAGTGCAGGGTTTCGCAGGTCGGCCACGTCCAGGCGGTGTCGGTGATGAACGTCCCGACGGTCCGCGCCAGCCCCGTTTCCGTTGCCGCTGTTTCCGGAACTGCCGCTCCCTGGGCCGCCCTTATTTCCTCATGGCGAATTTCGCCGCCGATGTTGGAGGCGCGCGTCATCTGAGCGAACGACGCAACGGTCAGAATCAGAATCACCGCCAGATTCCAGTTGGGTATTCCGGAGAGACGGCGAAATTGCCACAAACCCAGCCAGGCAAAAGCTCCCGTGACTTCCATCAGCAGCATCGCCGAGAACGCCGCGCCCTCGTGTGCATCCATCTGCGATTTCGGGACGCCCGGCAAAGACTTGATAGCATCCTGCGCGCCATTGCCGGTTATATAAGTCGGGATCGTGATCAGCGCAATTCCCAGCAGCACAAGCAGGCTGGCGCGCTTCAGATCGTCGCTCTTCGTGATCAGGGCGAGAACAAATAAGCCGCCGCCGATGATAGTGCCGATGGTCGGGAAATGGTTGAGCAGAAGGTGAAGGTGTGCCAGGTCCATAGCGATTACAAGCCGACCACTATATAACAACGATTCAGAACGCGGCCGCATCCCTGTGATTTCGGGCGGCTATAATCGTTCTCACACGACACAATGCGCAGGCGCCGATTGCTGTCCGTGGTCTCGGGAGGACTGGTGGCTTTAGGCGGCCTTGTCCTCGCAGGCTTATATGTTTCCCGCAGGCCGCTTCAAACCCTGACGGTCGCGATCCAGCCCGATCATCTCCTGGCTGACGGACACCAAAGCGCGGTCCTGATGATCGTGGGCAGCGCGGCGCAGCGCCCCGTGATTGCCTTCGAAGGACGAACCGCGGGCGCGGTCGTTGACAATATCGAGCGCACCGGTGATCGATGGCGTGCGCGCATTCGACCCGGAATCCTGCCGGGCCGCGTCGCCATCCGCATCGATTCGCCCGGCTATCGCAGCGCTACGGCGCAGATCACCACGGTACTCGATGACCGCGACAGCACAGGCGACGGAACCCCCGACTTTCTTCGGCTCGACGACCCGCAGGATGAGAAGGCTTTTCGCGACTGGTTCGTCTGGCTCGCCGAGGCGCAGTATTTTCTGCCTGCCGAAGCCCGCCGGCGCGAGATCAACGATTGCGCGGCGCTGATCCGTTTTGCCTATCGCGAAGCACTGCGCGCGCACAACAACGAATGGATCGATTCCATCGGGCTTCCCGAATACCCGGCGTTCGACTCGGCGGAGAAGTATCAATACCCGGCCACGCCGCTCGGCGCCGCATTATTCCGCGTGCGTACCGGTCCCTTCCGGCGCGGCGATCTCAGCGACGGAGCGTTCCTGCAGTTTGCCGATGCGCAGACCCTCTGGCGTTTTAACGCGCATCTGGTGAGCCGCGATGTGGCGCGCGCGCTGCCGGGCGATCTGCTGTTCTTCCGCCGCCAGTCGGGTGAACTCACGTTTCACGGAATGATTTATGTGGGCGAGAGCAAGGTGCGGCCGGATGGGCATCGCTACCTGCTCTATCACACGGGGCCGGCAGGCGCGGACCCCGGAGAAATCCGCCGTCCCACGGTGGACGAGCTGATGCGTTTTCCGCAGCCGGAATGGAGACCGGTCGCGGCCAATCCGGCATTTCTGGGCGTGGTGCGCTGGAACATTCTTCGGAGGTCGGGCAATGATGCTGAAGCGCGGTTGCAGTAGAACGTTGTGTCTGCTTCTGGGCCTGGCCGCGGCGGCGTCCATGCTCGGGCAGGAAGAGAATCAACCCTACTTTGCGCTCTCGAGTTTTCGCACGTTCGGCTCGGGCGGAAAGCCGACGGTCGCGCTGAACGCGTGGAATGTGGATTCGCTCGAATTCCGCGTCTACCGAATCAACGATGCGCAGCGCTTCTTCGGACAGCTGGAAGAACCGCACCAGTTCGGGGGCCGCGCCCCGCAGCCGCCGCGGGAGCGTACTCTGCTCGAGCGAGTCCACTACTGGAAACATTCGCTGCGCACCGATATCCGGCGCTCGCTGCGGGCCCAGTTCACCGAGTCGCCGAGCGCGCATTTTCTGCCCCGTTCGTCTCAGCCCGCGTCCGCCTCGCCGGTGACCGCCCGCTACGCCGAGGCGCCGCTGCTCAACCCGCAGCAGATGGTTCTCTCGTTCAACTACCCGGTTCAGGGGGCCGCGCGGTGGGAGAACGAAACGGTCGCCGTGCCGGTTACGGACAAAGGTGTGTATCTGGTCGAAGCCGTCAACCACCAGTTACGCGCGTACACGATTCTCTTCGTCTCCGATCTGGTGATGGTCAGCAAGGCAGGCAAAGGCCGCATCCTGAACTTTGTGATGGACCGCCGGACAGGGCAACCGGTACCGGGCATCACGGTGACCGCGCTGGGGAAGCAGGGCGCGACACCCGGCATCGCCACCGACAGCGACGGCGTTGCCGAAGTGCCGATCGCGGCTTCGGGCAACTCGCAGTTTACGATCATCGCGCGCAATGGCCCGGACGTCGCTGTGAACACTATGGGCGCGGGTTTCAACGCGGAGACCTGGACCGGGTATATTTACACGGATCGTCCCGTCTACCGACCGGGACATGTCGTCCATTTCAAGGGGCTGTTGCGGCTGCGCGTCTCGGACGGGTACGATGTGCCGGCGGCGCGGAAGGTGTCCGTCGAAATCGACGATCCGGACCAGAAGCCCGTATACCAGAAGACGCTCACTACCGCCGCGAACGGCACCATCGCGGATGACCTGACGCTTCCGGCTGCAGCGGCGCTGGGCAGCTATAGCATCCAGGTGAAGACCGGCCAGGAGTACGAGAGCCTCGACGGCAGCTTCGAAGTCGAGGCATACCGGAAGCCGGAGTACGAAGTGCGCGTCACACCCGCGAAGAATCGTGTGCTCGAAAGTGAAACAGTGCAGGCGGTGATCGACTCGCGATACTTCTTCGGCGAGCCGGTCGCCAACGCGAAAGTGAAGTACTCGGTTTATCGCAATCGCTACTGGTTTCCGCTGTGGTACGACGCCGACGACGTTCAGGATCAGGATCAGTCGGGCCCGGACGACTCCGATTTCGCGGGTGATCAGCTGACCGACAAGGACGGACAACTGGACGCGGACGGCAAGCTGACGGTCGACGTTCCGACGACGGTGTCCGAGAAAGGCGTCGACTACGTCTACCGCGTGGAAGCGCGCGTGACCGATCCGGCGAACCGCGAAATCTCTGGCGCCGGCAGGATCGTCGCAACATACGGCAGTTTCCTCGTGAACGTCGAGCCCGATCGTTATGTCTACGAACCGGGCGCGAACGCGAGCTTCGCGATTCAGGCGCGCGACTACGACAGCCAGCCGATCCGCACGCGCGCGCACGTAGAGTTGCTGCGCTCGCGATATCGCGAGGCGACTACGGTCGTCAGCGCCACCGATGTCGATATCGATGCGAGCGGGCAGGCGAAGACCAGCTTTCGGGTCCCGGCGTCTCCATCGTCCGGCGGGAGTTTCGCCGTGAAGGTCACTGCGAAGACGCCCGAAGGCCGCGAGGTCTCGGATACGACCTACCTTTGGGTCTCGGGCGGCATCTGGGCGCAGGAGGAAGCGCAGAGGAAGAACGTCGAAATCATTCCGGACAAGAAGACCTACAAACCGGGCGACACGGCGAAATTGTTGATTGCGGCCGGCGACCCCGGTGCCGCGCTGTTCGTCACACTCGAAGGGCACGATATCCGGCAGCACCAGTTGATCCGCGCCAAGGGCGCGACGGCGGAGTTCGAATTCCCGGTGGATGCGCGTTACGAGCCAGGCATCACCGTAAACGTCACCTCGGTACGCGACGGTACTCTGATAACGGGCGCGAAATATGTGCGCGTGCCTCCGGTCGATCATCAGCTGAATGTCGCGCTGAGAACCGACAAGCCGCAGTACAAGCCCGGCGACACAGCTGACTATTCGATCGACGTGACGGACGCCGCCGGTAAGCCAGTGCCGCGCGCCGACCTGAGCCTTGGCGTCGTGGACGAGGCGATTTACGGCGTGCGCCCCGACGTGACGCCGAACATTCTGTCGTTCTTTTTCGGCCGCGATTACAATTCGATCTACACGCAGAACTCGCTCGAATACTATTTCAGCGGGCAGGCCGGAAAGAAGCGTATGCAGCTGGCCGAACTGCGTCCGCGCTCGCATCTCGCGCAGCTGAAGCCGGAACGGCTGGTGCAGCCGAAAGTGCGAAAAGCATTTCCGGACACGGCGTACTGGGCAGCGAGCGTGGTGACCGACGCGGGCGGACACGCGCGCGCGCAAGTGGAGTTTCCCGATTCGCTCACCACCTGGCGAGCCACGGCGCGCGCCATCACGGCCACCACCAGCGTGGGAAGCGCGGTGCTCAAGACCATCGTGCGCAAGAATCTGATCCTGCGTCTCACCCCGCCGCGTTTTCTCGTGGTGGGCGACGAGATCACGATTTCCGCCATCGTCCACAACTATCTGCCGGACGCGAAGACTGCGCGCGTATCGCTGGATGCCACGGGCGTCGACGTGCTGTCAGGTAAAACGCAGGACGTCATGATTCCGAGCCGCGGCGAAGCGAAGGTCGACTGGCGCGTCCGTGCCCAGCGAACGCGCAGCGTGAAACTGACCGGAAAGGCGCTGACGGACCAGGAATCGGACGCGCTCGAGATCGAACTGCCGGTCAACTTCCCGGGCATCAAACTGAACACATCGAAAGGCGGATCGCTTAATGCCGGCGGATCGGCTGAGTTCGACGTGGCGTTCCCGGACAAGATAGAGCCGGGCTCGCGAACGCTCTCGATCCGTGTCGCGCCTTCGGTAGCGGGTTCGCTGTTCGGCGCGCTCGACTACCTCACGTCCTTCCCGTACGGCTGCGTGGAACAGACGATGTCGAGCTTCCTGCCCGACATTGTGGTCAAAGATGTGGTGCACTCGCTCGGTCTGAAAACCGAAATCGACGAAGCATCTCTGCAGGAGAAGATTCGCGCCGGACTCGAACGCCTTTACAGCTTCCAGCACGAAGACGGCGGATGGGGATGGTGGCAGACCGACGAGAGCCATCCATTCATGACCGCCTATGTTGTTGCGGGACTCGTGCAGGCGCGCGCGGCCGGCACGCAGGTGAATGAAGATGCCATCGCCAAAGGCGTCCAGTGGCTGAAAAAAGACCTCGCATCCGATTTGAAACTGGCCGTCGATTTCCGTGCGTACCTTATATATGCGCTGACCGTTGCGGGTCAGACCGATGCCACGGAGCTCACCGCGATGTATGCGCGGCGCGGCGATCTCTCGCCCTACGGGATGGCGCTGCTGGGCCTCGCTCTCGAAAACGCCAAAGATGGGCGGGCCGGCGAGATCGCCGCGGCGCTTGAATCGAGTGTGAAGCAGAACGATGAAGAAGCCTGGTGGCCGGCCACGCGCGATCCGATGCTCGACTTCGAAACCGACGCCACGCCGGAATCCACCGCATACGTCACGCGCTTCCTCTCGCACCAGAGAAAGAACAGCCCGCTGCTCCCGAAGGCCGCATTGTGGCTGGTGAATCATCGCAACGAGGGCTACTGGTGGTCCTCCACCAAACAAACGGCGATGGTGATTTACGGGCTGACCGACTATCTGAAGGTCACCAATGAACTCATGCCCAATGCGAACGTGACAGTGTTCGTGAACGACAGGCAGGTGTTGACGCGGAAACTCGATCAGAGCACGATGCTCAACTCGCCCGAGTTTGTCCTGGATGAAAGCAAGCTGCAGCCGGGCATGAATCATGTGCGCGTCGCGACTTCAGGTACGGGCCGCGTTTACTATGCAGCGCGTGCCGAATACTACTCAAGCGAAGCGCGTTTGCAGAAGACCGGAACAACGTCGCTGAATCTGCTGCGCGACTACTTCCGGCTGGTGCCGGGCAAAAACGGCGACCGCATTGTTTACGACACCGCGCCGCTCGATGGGCCGGTTGCGCCCGGCGATATCGTCGCTGTGCGGCTGACCGTGACAGGCTCGGAGTGGAAGTACATGATGATCGAAGACCCTATCCCGGCGGGGACGGAGTTCATCGAGAAGGATAACCTTTACGAACTGCGCAACCGGCCGCCATGGTGGCAGTGGTACTTCGACCGCCGCGAGCTCCACGACGACCGCCTGGCAATCTTTCAGACTTACTTCCGGCAAGGCCAGCGCGATTATTTTTATCTGCTGAAGGTCGTCAATCCGGGTGTCTTCCAGGCGAACCCCGCCCGGGTGGGCCCGATGTATCAGAGCGACGTCATGGCCACGACCGAAAGTCGCAGGCTGGAGGTGCGCCAGTGAGATCCATATTCCAGCTCGCCGCGATGCACTTCGTGACGAGCGCGACCGCGCTTTGGCTCGGTTACTACTGGCTGAGCGTGCCCGAATCGCGCGCCGGGATGCTCGCGTGGAGCGCGGCAGTCGCGTTGTTTGTCGTGCTCGCCATGTCGTGGGGCTGCGGTTCGGGCCTGGCATTCTTCGCTGAAGCAGACGATCGACGCGCGGTCGAGGCATGGCGCGCCGGCCTGCGCCATCTGCTGCCGTTCGCCCTGGCGGTTTTGGTCCTGATCCTGCTTTACTGGCTGCTCGCCGCATGGGCCGGCTACAGCGCGAAGCCGGTCTTCCGCATCGCTTCGTTCCTCACGCTGAAGCTGCGCAAACCAGTGCGGCCGGCTTCAGTGCAGCGCATATTTGACGTGGCTTTGTGGCTAGTGCGGTGGATGCTGATCCCGGTGCTGGCGCTGCCGGTTCTTTCCGCAGTCGCGAAATCCGGCTGGCGCGGATTTGCTGCACCCGGCCCGAACTCGAAGAAGTGGCTTTACTGGATTGAAGCGCCGCTTCTGTTGCTTTGCGCCGTGCGGCTTCCGTTGCTGCTGCTTCACTGGGTGCCGCGCGCTGGCGGATTCGGCATTCAGGTCGCGAGCTTCGCGGCCCGCGCGGGCGCGGCTTATCTGCTTTTCGTCGGCGTCTGGCTGATGCTGGCCTTCGTGACATCCGCCGGCAAGCCGCGTTTGACCCAGCCAAGCACCGTCGTTTCGCCGTAGGTTCTCACCGCACTCGCGACCATCGCCTCTGCTTCGGCATAAGCGCGCCGCGCGGCAGCGGGATCGCTTCTCTGCCGAAGGTCGGCTTCCGCAGGAATTCTGGCGACACCGCTCGTGCGAGCGTTCCCGAGGTAATCGACGATTCCTTCGCGAAACCAAAGCGGCAGACCCGGAGCAGCCTGCGCCTCCATCATGACGTGCGCCAGTTCGTGCGACAGCGTCGAATCCACCAGGCCGCGGCTGCGCAGAAGCGCGACGGGCTGCAGGTGGATGCGGCGGCCATCGGTGCGCGCGGCGACCCATCCGGGCTCTCCTGTGGCGTTGCGAAAAGCATCGAGGTCGGGATAGACACGGATCTCGATGCCTGCGGGGACCGGCCACGCCGTGCGCGCGGACAGCGCTTTCGCGAGACGCTCCGCCGCGCTCAATGCGATTCGGTCATTATCGGGCTGAACCGTGGCAAGCGAAATCACCTCGCCGCTCAGGTGCTGCCATGCGAGCCCCGCCGCGTTAAGGCCGAGTGTTGTCCCGGGATAGTAATAAGCCAGAATCTCGCGATACGTGTGGCCGGCGCCGCCCATCTGTGCCGCACCGCGCTGGCACAATCCGACCCCGTGTCCGGAACCTGTGCCTTCGAAATAGAAATGTCCGTCGCCGCCGTTCACGTTCCAGGCATCGCTCGGCAGCGTGTTCCATCCGAGCGCCCTGCCGATCGCGAAACGGAATGAGCTTGCACTCATACGGACCGATTCGCCCGGCCCGCTCAACAACAGGACCGAGGCGCGTCCGGACGCCGTGCGATTCAGAATCGAGACACGATCCAGACGGTTCGGCGCGCGCAACCCCGCGTTCTTAAGGACACGTGCAATCTGGTTCGCATCTGCGCTCCAGTGCCATCGGGAGTCGGGGCCGTGCAAGCACCACACGTCCGGGTGGCTCTTCAGATAAGGCGCCGCGCCGTCTTCCGTTGTGCCGCCGCAGTCGCTTGTGTAAGCCGTGAAAGCCGGCTTGCCGCCGTACCACAACATTTCGCCTGCCGTGTCCGCGGCGGCTCGCTCGAGACGTGCCGTCACCGCTGCGGGATTAACCCGTTGGCAATGCGTGGAGTCGCAAAGATCGTAGCCATCGGCGGCGTGGCGTCCCCGCATGTCGACCGCGTACGTGCGCGCGGCGACGGCCATGGCTTTGAGCGCTTCGTCGGATCGTTCATCGGCATCCTCGCCGGCCAGCACTGCCGCGACATAGCGCTCGAGCGGCAGCGAAACAACGCGATCCGCTATCCGAACTTTCAGTTCACTCTGCGCCGCGAAAACGGTGGTCGTCAGCAGCAGTGCAAGCAGCAGCCCTCTCACAGCCGCCCCATCTGCCACGCATCCAGAATCTGTGCGGCGACGGGCGCGGCATCCGATCCGCCATGATGTCCGGAGAGCATCACGGTCACCACAACCTTCGGAGCACGGCTTGGCGCGAAACCGGCAAACCATGCGATGAAGTTTTCGGGCGTGCGCGCGCTCCCCGTTTTTCCCGCGAGCGTCGCCCAGCCAACCCGGGCAGCCTGCGCGGTGCCATAGTCGACGGCGCCTTCGAGTCCGGCAAGAATCTCCGGCCGCGCGTGCAGCGCAAGCTTCCGATAAGTCTGCGCCATGTCGAGAGGCGTAACCAGAATGCCCCCGGTGCCGAGCGCCTGGAGTTTCTGCAGATCGCCCGATTGCGGCGTCACGCTGCCGTTCATCTGAAGACTGCCCGCCAGTTGTCCGGAGGCAAAGCGTTCCGCGAAGTGCGCCACAAAACAATTGCAGGAATACGCGATGGCAGTCTCGATACCGACAGGCACTGCGAGGCGCGGATGCGAACAATCCATGCGATGACCGGCGAGGCTGAGCCGCTCCGGGCAAACGAATGGCTCCTCCGGCCGAAGCCTCCCGCTCGCCAGCAGCGCCGACAGAACCACCGGCTTCAGCGTTGAGCCAGGCGGCACCAGAATTGTACTGAGCCGCGCACTGCTGTTCGACGCGACGAGTTCACCGGTTTGTGCGTCGAGCAGCAGCGCGCATCCCTGCTTCTCATCAACAAACCGGTCGAGTCTGGCGAGCGGCCGAGAATACAGTCGCGCTGTCGATGCGACCAGCAGCGAAAGCACCTGACGACGCAGCATTACTGGTCAGCATAACCGGTCGCCGCGCCCTTCGGATCAGCAGGAGCACCGCCAGCACACAGACAGTCGCGAGCAACGGTCTTAAACCCCCTGCGACCATGCCGGGCATCGCAATTCCGGTCGATGCCGCGACCCACCCCGCGATGCACAACGGGCATTTCGGCAGCAGGATGGCGATGGCTCCAGGCACCGCGCTCCCGGCCGCCTTCATCCAGCCGCCGGTCCGGTGCGCGCAGCAATCCGCTTTCATGGCCGCTCCTTTTCCGAATACCGGTCATGGTGGCGAATCCAGGCCATCGGGAACGCGAAATGGTCCTCGTCGCGACCCTTCGGCGTCATGTCGAGCAGGTCGTACGTCGCGAGCATCGGCTCCAGGCCGCGCGCGTAAGCCGAGTAGGTGTGGAAGATCGAGCCCTCCGCATCCTTATAGAACACACTCACGCCCGGCGCCTCATTCGCCGGAAAGCGCGTCACGCCGAAGTTGTAATCCACTTCGCCTTTCTCCATCTCGTCCTTCGTGAACGACACGTGGAAATCGCGGTTGAAGTCGTTGCCGTATGACGACACCCATCGCACACTCCAACCCATCCTCCCCTGGAACGCTTCGATCTTGTCGATCGGCGCGCGCGAAACCATCACCAGCGTGGTGTCGCGATCCGCCAGATGCACCACTGAAGGATCGATGTTGTCGGCCACCATCGAGCAGCTCGGACATCCCTCCGCCCACTCCGGCCCGAACATGAAGTGATAGATCATCAGCTGCGTGCGTCCCGCGAAAAGATCGCCGAGCGTCACGCTCCCGTTCGGTCCGTTGAATACGTAATTCTTTTCGACTTTTACCCACGGCAGTTCGCGGCGTCGGCGGCTGAGTTCGTCGCGCTGCCGCGTGAGCGCCTTCTCCTGCTCCAGCAGCGCCCGGCGCGCCTGAAGCCATTCCGTATTCGAAACTACTGCGTTGATCGTCTGTGTTGCGGTCATGTTTTTCTCCTTAATTGAAGTTGAGTTGAATTTGCCCGGACACACTTCTCCTGTGCACTGTCCGGACGGAAACGAATCAGCCCTTTTTCTGTTTTGATGGAGTGGGCGGAGCCGTCTTACTCTCCGCCATCTCTTTGATGCGAAGCAAATGGCTCGACCACAGCTCTTCGAATCGACCCACCCAGCGCTCGTAGATCTGCCGGATCGGCACCACATTCAGCGAATTCACGCGCTGCCGGCCCTCCTCGCGCGTCTCGATGAGACCGGCTTCACGAAGCACGTCGATATGCTTCATCACGCCGAAGCGCGTCAGGTGCGGATAGGCCTCGACGATCTCCGTCGTGGTCCGCGGACCCTGGCGCAGCAGGTCCAGAATCGCTCTCCGAGTCGGATCGGAGAGCGCCTTCCAGACCGGGTCGAGGTCGTCTTTTTTCACTTTTTCGCTGCGGTCAACTGCTCCGCGATCGCGTTCAGCATATACTGCCAGCCCTTGCCGACTCCTTCGCGATGCGCCGGTTCGATGAAGCCGAGCGCGCGGTGCCGCAGCCCCATTCGCGTGCCGCCGGGGATTTCCTCCAGCTTCACTTCCACGTGATTCATCGCCGGATACGACATGAACATCGGACCGCTCAGCTCCAGCAGAACCGGCGGCTTGATCACCTGCACGTGTCCCCAGAGGTGCCCGACGCCGTTGCCGCGATCGCGGAACCAGCGCCCCCCCGCCCATTGTTCCAGCACCATGTCCTGCGATTCACCCTTCAGGTTCGTGAAGCCTTCGCCAAAGCGGTGGAGCACGCTGCGGTAGACGTCGCCGACCGCAGCCTTAATCTCGATGTGCTGATTAACGTCGAGTGTCATTTCGTCAAGTTTCATAGCGTTTGTTCTCCTTGCGTGATTACATAGTAACGTGACTATTTAGTCACGTCAAGAGAAAAACGAACATCCGCGATAAAAAAAAGGCGATTCACCGCTCTTTGGCACGCCTTCGAAAACGCGGCGGCGCCACGAAGAACAACAGCAACAGGATTACACCAGGAGTCCAGTACATAGCATTCAGAAACCAACCCGGGATGGTGTGACGCAGCAAGGAGATCGAGCACATCACTGAGTCCTCCCGTTTCGCGCACGGCGTTCGCAGACGCGGCGCGCAGATGCCCCACGCGGAACCATGGATTCGAGATCCGCCTCCGGCGCCCGCGCATCCCCGCAGTGGTTACTGAACCGCGCGCGTCAGCAAGCGGCAACGAAAAGAGCTTTTTCAGTAGCCGGCCAGGATTCCAATGAATCCGCCGACGATGGACAGAAAGTACGCCAGATGCAGCGCCGCGACGACATTCGCCAGGTTCTCCATATCCACATTGTCGGAAGTTTTCCGGGCCTTCGACCGTCAACTCATCAGCGATTCCTGCTTACCATATAACAAGCCGCTGCCTTTTTCCACTGCTCTTTGTCGGCGTCCTGTGCGCGCAGACCAGCCCCGTATCGAAAGTGGTCGACACCTGGTGTGCCGGTTGCCACAACGGCAAAACGCGTTCGGTGTCCGGACCGGCCATCGATCAGTTCGATGCCGCGAACATCTCCGGCAGTCCCGCTGTCTGGGCGCGGGCTTATCGCGAGATCCAGGCCGGCACCATGCCCCCGGTCGGAGCTCCGCGACCCGATCGGGCAACCTCCGATTCCGTGCTCCGGGCGCTGGATCAGGCCATCGGTGCGACGGCTCCGGCAAACACGCCCGCGGCGGGCAGCGCGGAAATTGCGCAGCGCCTCGCCAAACTGCTTTGGGACAGTACGCCTGACGCGCCCCTGTTGCAGGATGCACAGAGTGGCCGTCTCAGCGACGCCGCAGTGCTGGAAGCCCAGGTCCGCCGCATGCTCGCCGACGATCGGGCGCAGGCCTTCGTGGCCCGCTTCTTCTTCCCCTGGATGGGACTCGACAAACTCAGCAGCGCGGATCCCGACAAGAGATTCTTCCCCGACTACGATGTCTCTTTGCGCGACTCCCTCGCGAAGGAAACGGAGATGTTTCTGCTCAGCCAGCTCCGCGACAACCGCGATCCGGTCGACCTTTGGAGCGCAGACTACACATTCCTGAATGAGCGGCTCGCCAGACACTACGGAGTCTCCGATGTCACCGGCCCGCAGTTCCGTCGCGTTACGCTGAAGAACCCGGAGCGGGATGGACTCCTCGGGCAGGGAAGCATCCAGATGGTGACATCGCGGCATCAGCATGGCGTCGATGCCGCCTACACATCTCCGGCCGCGCGGGCGACCTGGATCCGCAGTCATTTTCTGGGTGTTCCAAATCCGTATGCATTCCCCGGCGCCCAGCCTGTCAAGCCGGAGCTACCAATCACGCCGCAGACGCGCGCGCTGCCCACGGAGCCCTGCGTGAACTGCCATCGCAACTTCTTCCCGCTCGGCTACGCTCTGGAGAACTTCGATCCGATCGGTCGCTGGCGCACTCACGACCAGATCGGCCCCGTCGACGCCTCCGGCGCCTTCGTTGACGGCACGCCGACCAACGGAATCATTCAGCTGCGCCAGGTGCTCCTCGAACGCCCCGACGCGTTCCGCACCACAATCACCGAAGCTCTGATCGGTTACACAGCCACGGGTTCGACGAAACCCCTCAGCGGCACGCCCGAAACGCTGCGCGAAGCCAGGCATATTCTGCGCAGTTCGCCGGAGCCCCGCTGGTCGTCGATCATCGCGGCGATCGTGCGATCAGAATAGCGCGGCCGCGACAGGACCAGCCGCACCTTCTTCAGGGTGGGGTCTCCTCGAGCCGCGTGAGAGCGTTATAGCCCGGTCTCTTGCGGGATAACACGCACGTTTGCACAAAATCGCGCCCGCCAAGTCATAAGCCCCGCTGAATCAACACTCAAAAAGAGCAATCCTGGCTCGCCGAATGCAAGTGTCAGGGCGAAAAACCAAAGCCCCGACGAAAGGACTACAGATGGCGAGCGTGTTTCTCATTGATTTGGGAAATGAGGCAGCGGAAATGATCGCAGGCGTATTTTCGATTGAGCGGCACACGGTCCGCAGAAAGCCCTCCAGGCTCGATACACGCGAGCTCAGGAACGCGGCGATGATTTTTGCCGGCGGCGGGCCGAAACAGTATCTGCCGCTTCTCCGCCAGGTCCGGCGAGAGCTGCCGAGGATGCCTTTTGTGGTCGTCAATGACGGTGCCGACACGCGCGCCTGGCTGGAAGCGATCGAGGCCGGCGCGACGGATTACTTTTGCACGCCGGTTGCGAGGCGCCAGATTCAGTGGCTGATGCAGTCCATCATGCCGGCCAGCACACGCGGGCTCGATGTCAGGATCCCGCTCGGATGGTCGAGTGCTGCCGCCGATTAGTCAGTCGTTTCCCCGGGACGCGCGGCCAACTCAGTCTGAGCCATTTACGTCGGCCCTGCGGGGGAGTCCTGCCCCTGCGCCAACCCGAGCCCTGCGATCCTGCGCACCAGGCAAGTAAAGGACGTATTTGACGACACGGAGCTCTGGAGGAGCCGCCGATCGGATAGGCAGGCTATTACAGGTGCGGGCAGTCAGAAGCCGGCTATAGCCGTGAGTGCCGCTGCGGTATCGAACACCTTGATAAACACAGTCTGGAGCGAAACACTGAAATAGAAAGCGTTACCGCCTGAGGCCGCCAGGGCGGCCGCGCCAGCATCGTCGTTTGCTCCGGTCAGATCCGGCGCAGCCGCTCCGTTCACCGTAACGCCGGTGGCATGAGTGGCCTGCAGCAGCGAGATGTAGAAGAAGGTCTCGTTCGGGGTGTACTGATCGTGCGTGCGCGTCACGGTCACCGTGCGCTGCCCGTTCTGGGCGGTCTGCTGCGCGA
>Ga0182030_10004638_pt1 | contig 29317 bp, 23 predicted proteins | sample 812S3MmetaG_FD_121299 | JGI IMG/M metagenome (GOLD analysis project Ga0182030, IMG submission 121299) | Permafrost microbial communities from Stordalen Mire, Sweden - 812S3M metaG (Illumina Assembly) | ecosystem: Environmental > Terrestrial > Soil > Wetlands > Permafrost | place: Sweden...
AAGCGCGGGGCGCCCAAGCGCGGGGCGCCCAAGCGCAGCGGCGCGCCGCGACGCCAGGGTTTGCCGCGCACTTGATCAGGGTAGAGCGAAGCCCGCAGTGCGCAGCGTCGCCGCCAGACGAATCAGCGGCAAGCCGATCAGCGCGCTGGGATCGATGCTGACGATCGATTCGCACAAGGTGATTCCGAGGCCCTCGCTCTTGAAGCCTCCGGCACAATCGAGCGGCATCTCGCGCGCCACATAGCGTTCAATAGTGGCCTCATCCAGCATGCGGAACATGACGCGTGTGGTGTCTGTGAATTCCAGCGGCGCCGCATCCTGCTTCAGCACCGCGACCGCGGTCAGGAAGGTGACCGTCTGACCGGAACAGCGCCGCAACTGCTCGATGCAAGCCGAGGCGCTTCCAGGTTTGCCGAGGATGGTCTCGCCATCGGCGGCGTCCATGCGCACGGCGGCCTGGTCCGAGCCGACGATCCATGCGTCCGGGTGCGCTGCCGCGGCGGCCGCGGCTTTTTCCCGTGCGAGACGCGCGACCAACGCGGCCGGCCGCTCTCCGGGCTGCACCGCTTCATCGACGCCCGGGGCGACGCAGACGAACGGTATGCCCAGCCTTTGCAGTAGCTCGCGTCGATATTTCGACGTCGACGCCAGAATAAGTTCGGGTGGAGACTTCAAAAACAAAGACTTGCACCGGATTCGTTTTGACAGAGGTGGGAACGGGCCCTATTATACGCGCCCCATGGCAGCGGGCTTGACTGACCAAGTGGATTGCGGTCGCGGCCGTTTGCCGCGCTATAGGATTTGTTGAAGAAAACTTGATAGGACACAGCACTCATGGCAGTTCAAAAAAGTAGAAAGACGCCGTCCAAGCGCGGCATGCATCGCTCTCATTCGGCACTGGCGGCTCCGGCCGTGTCGATCGAACCCAAAAGCGGCGAGACGCATTCACGGCACCGCATTTCGCGCGATGGATTTTATCGCGGCAAGAAGGTATTGCAGACGAAGGCAGATGCGGCGGCGGCTGAAGAATAGGAGCTGACGCCGGCGGTTTACGTGACTGCGCCGTTGCACATCGCCATCGATGCCATGAGTGGCGATCGAGGGACGTCGGTTTCGGTGCCCGCGGCTCTGGCTGCGGCCCGAGAATTTCCCGAAGTACGCTTCACCCTGATCGGCCGGCAAAACGACCTGCAGCTCGAACTCGCCGGGGCTACGTTGCCCAACGTCGCCTGCCTGCATGCCTCGGACGTCGTGGAAATGACGGACCACCCGCGCGAGGCGCTGCGGCGCAAGAAAGATTCTTCCATGCGGCGCGCGATCGACTTGGTGAAGTCGCACGATGCGCACGCCTGCGTCAGCGCCGGCAACACCGGCGCCTTGATGGCGACGGCGCACTTCGTATTGAAGATGCTGCCAGGGGTCGAACGACCGGCCATTGTCTCGATCATCCCATCGCGGACCGGCCACACTTACATGTTGGATTTGGGAGCGAATGCCTCGTGCACGCCGGCGCACTTGCTTCAGTTCGCCATCATGGGCTCGGTGCTGGCGGCAGACCTGGAAGGGGCGCACGAGCGGCCGCGCGTCGGATTGCTCAACATCGGTGAAGAGGAGATCAAGGGCAATGAAATCGTGCAGGCGGCCAACGAGTTGATGGCGGCGGCCGATATCAACTATGTGGGTTTCGTCGAGGGGCATGACATCTTCTCGGGCCGGGTGGACGTGGTGGTGACCGATGGTTTTACCGGCAACGTCGCGCTCAAGGCGATCGAAGGGGCGGCGCGGCTCATCACCGATACATTGCGCGAGGAGTTGACGCGCACCACCCTGCGCAAGCTGGGTGCACTGATCGCGAAACCCGCCTTCGATGCCCTGCGAACACGCTTGGATCCCAGACGCTACAATGGAGCGAGCATGGTGGGATTGAACGGGATCGTCATCAAGAGTCACGGAGGGGCGGATGTGTTCGGCTTTCAGCGGGCCATCGAGGTGGCAGTTTTGGAGGCACGCAACGGCGTACCGGCGCAAATCGCGGAGCGTCTCGGCTTATCAGGCAGAGCTTGAAGGATTTCAATGTACGCACGCATCGCCGGCACCGGCAGTTACTTGCCGGAAAAGATTCTGACCAATGCGGATCTGGAAAAGCTGGTGGACACCAGCGATGAGTGGATTCGCACACGCACCGGAATAGCGCAGCGTCACGTCGCCGCCGAGGGCGAGACCACCACCGACCTGGCCGAGCACGCGGCGCGCCGCGCCATGGTGGCCGCCGGGGTTACCGCCAGCGATATCGATTTGATCTGCGTCGGTACCACGACGCCGGATTTGGTGTTTCCCAATGTCGGCACCCTGTTGCAGGATCGGTTGGGTATTCATGGCTGCCCGGCGTTCAGTCTGGAGGCGGCGTGTACCGGGTTCGTCTATGCATTGAGCGTGGCCGATAAGTTCGTGCGCTTGGGCGAGTCGAAGTGCGCGTTGGTGGTGGGTGCTGAGACACTCACCCGGATCGTCGATTGGAAGGACCGCGGTACGTGCGTGCTGTTCGCCGACGGTGCGGGAGCGGTCATTCTCGAGCCCTCCGCGGAACCCGGGATCATCAGCACTCGCCTGCATTCCGACGGCAAGTACAAGGACCTGCTGTTGTATCCGGACGGGGTGTCGAAGGGATTTCATTTGGTGCGCGAGGGAAAAGCCAGCGTGCAAATGAAAGGCAACGAGGTCTACAAGGTCGCGGTCAATACGCTGGGCGCGCTGGTCACCGAAACACTCAGCGCCAACAATTTCTCCAAGGCGCAGCTCGATTGGCTGATTCCGCATCAAGCCAACATCCGCATCATCGAGGCCATCGCCAAACGGCTGGAATTACCGATGGATCGGGTGATCGTGACCATTGATACACAGGGCAACACCTCGGCAGCCTCCGTGCCCCTGGCGCTTGATACCGCCGTGCGCGATGGCCGCGTGCGGCGCGGGCAGTTGCTGTTGCTCGAGGCCTTCGGCGGCGGCTTCACCTGGGGCTCGGCGCTGGTCCGCTACTAGAACCTCACGTCCGTAGTTTTTCGATCGCGGCAGCAATGCCGGCCGGATCCATGCCTTGATAGCCCATCTGCTGCCATAGGCCGCCGCAGCCTTCGAGGTGCGTGCCGAGATGGGCGTATTTGCCCTTGAAACCGTAGCTCAGCAGATATCCGCCAAAGCGGCTGCCGAGGCCCGTCTTGAGGTTCCAGCCTTCGACCACGAGCACCCACGGTGCCTTGGCGAGGGTTTGCATCATCGCCGCGTCCACGACATTGAGGGTCGCTTTGTTGACGAGTCCCGCCTCGACGCCCTTTTCCTTGAGACCGATAACCGCATCGAGCGCGCGGTACACGGCTTCGCCGACCGCCACCACGTAGCCGCCGCCGTCCTGCGGTTTGCGCAGTACATCGTCCTTGCCGGGCTCGAAGGCTTTGCCCTGATAAAAAGGCTTTCCGTCTTCACCCAGCAGATCGGGTACCGCCGCGCGGGTGCTGAATAAAAAACGCAGTCCCGGATCGTTGAAGATGCGCTTCACGCATGCCGCGAATTGGTATTGGTCCGCTGGAAAGTACAGGCGCGTCGTGTCTTCGCCATGTCCGGGTTTCACGCCGCCATCCGCGAACATGCCGTTGATGCCAAAATGACAGGTGTTGTCTGCCATCTCATCCACACCGCTGTGGCTGAAGTGCGCGAGCACGTTGGAGAAATTGAGGCGCGACATGGTGATTTCGCTGATGCACATCTCGAGGAATGCGCTGAAGGTGGCGAAGATGCCCTGTTTGCCCCGTGAAGAACCAAAGCCTGCCGCTGCAGAGAAGTTGCCGCGCTCCATGATGCCGCCCCGTACGAACACCTGCGGATACTTCTTGCGGATATAGTGCAGGCCGCAGGAGCCCTCGAGGTCGTTGTCGAATACGCGCACGGTCGCGACTCTCTTGGCCTCATCCATGCCATCGAGCATTTCGTTGATCAGCTTGCCGAAGTCGTCGCGGTTCTTGCCGACGCCGGAGGAGCCGCGATAGGTCAGCGGGCTCTTCTCGGGCTTGGCTGCTTTGAGCATCGCGATCGCCGGTTCATAGCCGCCGCGCTGCTCGAGGTAGGCGATGGCGACTTCTGGCTTCAGCACTTCGTGAGCGTGCGGGCTGCCCTCGGCACCGCGGATGCCGGGCGCCATGGGCCGCTTGATCACCAGCGCATGCGGCATCGGATTGTTGAACACACGGCATAGATCGATGTAAAGCGCATCGAGGTCCTCGCCCATGGTCGTTTCGGTCGTCAGTCCGTACCCTGACAAAGTGCGGGTCAGGTCATAGCCGACCATGTATTCCTGCGGATGGCCGGCGATGGTCACGTTGTTATCATCGATGAGCACCTTGATGTTGAGCTGCTTAGCCAGCGCGAGTCGCGCTGCCTCGGCATTGTCCCCCTCCATCTGACTGCCGTCGGAACCCAGCATAACCACCGCCTTGCCGGGATTGGCCATGGCCACGCCGTTACAGAACGCCCACATGTGTCCAAGACGTCCCGAACTGAACTCAACCCCTGGCGTGAGCAGCTTCTCGGGATGCCCGGGCAAACCGCTGTTGTATTCGCGATAGTGCAGCAAGCGCTCCGCGGGCATGGCGCCGTTCAGGACGCTGAGCAGATACTGCGTCGCCACACGATGTCCCGCTTCATCGTAGAACACCGGCACGATGGGTACGCCCTGCGCAATGAAGGCGCGGACAATCATGACTTCCGGAACGGTGTCGTACGCACCGCCCGAGTGCCCCGATAGTCCTTTGGCGCCGGCCAGGGCGGTGAAAAATACGATGGTATCGCGGCACAATTGAATGTTGTGGCGCAACGTCGCCTCGTCTGCTTCGGAGAGCGTTGTCACCGCCGGGTCGAGCTTGAGCGGTTTGAGTTTGCCGAGATCGATGGGAAAGGTTTCTGGTGCCATGGTGTATTTGCTGCAAGATTGGGGATTGCCAAAGTGTACACCGCATGATGCCAAAGGCCGGGCGGGAATCGCTAAGGGTTTTCCCCTCACCAAAAAAAACGCCGCGGGATGTCCCGCGGCGTTCTTAATGACTCGCGTGTTGGGCGAGTTTTACTTCGACACAGACTTCTTGAACATGCGATCGATCTTCTCGTTGATCGCTTCAATGGCGGTCGAGTTGGACTGCGAGGTCGACAGCGCTTGATTCGCCGTGCTTTGCGCGCCGGAGGCGGCAGAGTTTGCGGCGGCAGCTGCGGAATTCGCGGCGGCGGCGTCGCTGGAGGCTTTCGCGGTGTCGCCTTGCAACTTGGTGACCTGAGATTTCAGATCATCGATCTGAGCTTGGAGCGGCTTAAGGTCCGTGCAGCCGGCGAATGCGACTACGCAAGCAGCGGCGAGCGAGGCCTTCAGTGTGGTGGTCAATGTCATATCAATATTCCCCTAGGGTTAATTCGTTCGTATCGGAAAAGTCCGAAGTGCTGCCACGGCAGGAGCCCCCGTCACGCAGTCAGGCCCGTCTGCATGGCAACACAGTCCTACATGAAGCCAAAATCGCGCGGCGATTGCAACTGAAAATAGCGATTTGTCGTTTTCGGGTGACGTATTTTGCCGTAAATACCGGGTGGAAATTAAAACATCATTAAGAATTCTGGGAAAACATGTAAGTTTTACGCGCAGCGAGAGCCGCGTGCGCGATGTCGAGCAGGCTTTGCAATTGAAATGCGGGGCTCTGAATGCGGATTCACAGCGCGCGTCGCATCACGCGGTCGTTGACCATGGTGTAGAGAACCGCGTCTCACGCGTTCGCATGATGTGGGTGCGTACATAGATGATTGTCGCGCAAGGATATGCGGCGCTTGATGCTCATTACGCAAACAATGGGTATGCGGGGCTGCAATATGCGAGCACATTTTCACGTGGCTCGCGGCCATGCCGGTGTTCGATTTCTGCAGGCGCAAGCAGCGTTCGCGTGCCCCTCTTGCCAGGCGCAAGAGACTGTATATAATGCCAGTCACTGTCTACATATACAGGTGACGCAATGACGGACTTGACCCCTCGTCAAACCCAGATTTTACGGCTCATTCAAGACGCGATCTTGGAAAGCGGCATGCCGCCGACCCGCGCGGAAATCGCCCGCACACTGGGCTTCAAATCCCCGAATGCAGCCGAAGAGCACCTGCGTGCCTTACAGCGTAAGGGTGTCATCGATCTGATTCCCGGCGCATCCCGCGGCATCCAACTGAAAGACATCCTACGTGAACAATTGGGGTTGCCCCTCATCGGCCGCGTCGCTGCCGGTCGCCCCATTCTGGCGGAGGAGCACATCGAAAGGCGCTATCAAATCGATCCGAAGCTCTTCCAGCCGCAACCGCACTACTTACTGAAGGTGCAGGGCATGAGCATGAAGAATGCGGGCATTCTGGATGGTGATTTGGTGGCCGTGCATCGCACGCCCGAAGTGCGTAATCGCCAGATCGTGGTAGCGCGTTTGGAAAACGAGGTGACCGTCAAGCGCTATCGGCAGGAAGGCACCATCGTTTGGTTGCTGCCGGAGAACTCCGATTTCGAGCCCATTCGCGTGGACCTTAAGGAGCAGCCCATGATTATCGAAGGGGTAGTCGTCGGAGTGCTGCGTCGTGGTAAAGACGTGGATGCCGCGTGAGGCAGTCACACTCGCGGATATATTGGCCGATGCACGCGTCTGGAAGTTAAAAGACGCCTCGGCTGCCCCCGCTCGTCCGGTTTGGTCCACCGGGAGAAGCTCGCTAGATGCCCGCTTGCCGGGAGGCGGGTGGCCGAAGGCGTCGCTCATCGAGGTATTGCTGGAGGATACCGGCCTCGGTGAAGTGCAGCTATTTTTGCCAGCCTTGGTGGCATGCCAAGGAAGGATGGGATCTCCCTGGCTCATCTGGATCGCGCCTCCTCATGAGCCTTATGCACCCGCTCTAGCGCAGCAGGGCATCGAGTTGAATCGCTTGTTGGTGGTACGCCCGCCATCCGCGACCGAGGCGTTGTGGGCCGCCGAGCAAGCGCTCAGCTCTGGTGTCTGCGCAGCCGTGTTGCTTTGGCTTGCGGGTACGGATGATCGCTGGCTACGACGTCTGAAACTCGCGGCAGAGGCGGGCGGCGCACTCGGCGTGTTATTTCGACCCGAACGACATCGCTACGAATCCTCACCCGCCACATTGCGTTTGATGGTGTCCAAGGGTCAGAGCGAAGCCCCGCGTCTCGATCTACTCAAGGTGCAAGGCGGCCGACCGGGCCCCGTGGATCTCAGCGACCCATGAGGGCGCGTGTCGCGAAATCACGCACGGCAGATCTCTTTGCCGAGGCACCTGCTGCAGCGCTGATGCCGGTCGTCGCGCCGTCGGCACCGGTTGCACGGCCGTGCACCAGACAGCTCTGGTACGCCGTGGTGTTTCCCGAGCTCGCCGCGCCGGAGACCGCGCTCTCGACGCTGCGGCGCCTGTGCATGCACGCTCAAAGCTTCACCTCCTTCGTCAGCATCGAGCTGCCGAACGCTTTGTTGCTGGAAATCCGCGGCAGCGTGAAATTATTCGGATCGCTGCAGAAACTGCATGCCGAGATAGATGCTTGCTGGCGCCGGCTCGAGCTGACGGCGCACAGCGCAACTACGCCATCGACTCTGGCGGCGCTGTGGCTGGCGCGCGCCGGCCGTGCCGTGCATGGCGATGATGCCGCCATGTTGGCGAATCAGTTGTCCGAAGTGGCCATCGCCTGCACGGCCTGGGATGACGAGGTATTGCAAACCTTGCGCGCCATGGGCGTCGCGAAAGCCGGGGAGCTGCTGCGTTTACCGCGCGCTGGACTGGCGCAGCGCTTTGGTCCCGCCATGGTACAGGCACTGGATATTGCCTTAGGTAGGCAACCCGCGCCGCGCCGCGCATTCGTGCCGAAGGAGAGTTTCAGGGCGCGCAGTGATTTTGAGACGGAAATCGAGCACGCCGCCTACCTGCGATGCGCGCTCGAGCCTTTGATCGAACGCTGCGCGCAGTTCTTGCGCGAGCGTCAGGCCGGTGTGCAGAGACTACGGCTGAAGTTGCGCCATCGCGATGGGCCCGCGACGGAGGTGTCGTTGGGTTTGGCGAGCATCACCAGTGAGCAACGCCGCTTGCTGGATGTGGCGGTGCAGAAACTCACGCGCCTCGAACTGAAGGCACCGGTACGCGCTATGGAACTCATCTCCGGATCATTGCGGGCACTCTCGGCTGCTTCGCTGGATGCGTTTGCGGGATTGACGGGGGCTTCAAGCCGCGACACGGCGCCGCAGTTGGTGGAGCGCTTGCGGGCGCGTCTGGGCGAGGAGGCGGTATACGGCTTTTGTTTGATTCCGGAACACAGACCCGAAGCTGCGTGGCAGCGCGTGCGCGAGTTGCGCGCGGCCGGCGCCTCGCCGCAGGTTGTCGCCGCGGGCATGCCGCGTCCGGTCTGGTTGTTGGCAGAGCCGATGCCTTGGTCCAAACCGGAAATACTGCAAGGTCCCGAACGCATCGAAAGCGGTTGGTGGGACGGCAAAGGCGTGGCGCGCGATTACTACGTTGCGCACCGTCACCACGGCGCCAAGCTGTGGGTTTTTCAGGAGCGCCAGTCCAAGCGCTGGTATTTGCACGGCGTGTTCGCGTAGCGGTGCGACGTGTACGCCGAATTGCATGCCTTGAGCAATTTCTCCTTCCTGCGCGGTGCCTCGCATCCCGAAGAATTGGTCGAGCAAGCCAAACGGCTGGACTATAGCGCCCTGGCACTGACCGATGAATGTTCGCTGGCGGGCGTGGTGCGCGCCCATGTGGCCGCCAAGGAACTCGGATTGCCGTTGATCATCGGCGCCGAACTCAATTGTCTCGAGGGAGTGAAGCTGGTGGCGCTCGCCACCGACCGGGCGAGCTACGGAGCCTTGAGCCGTTTGATCAGCAAGGCGCGGCGCGCCAGTCCGAAAGGCAGCTATGCGCTGGCGCGCGCCGATCTCGAAGATGCACTGCCGGGATGCTTGATTATCTGGTTACCGCGCTCCGTCGGCGTGGGCAATGCGCTGCCGCATCCAGACCACGAGAACGGTCTATGGCTGCGCCAGCGATTTCTCGGACGCATGTGGATCGGCGTCGAGCTGCTGACCGGCGGCCACGATGCGCGGCGCTTGCAGCACCTCGAACGGCTGGGCGAGGCGTTGCAGTTGCCGCGGGTGGCGGCGGGCGATGTGCACATGCATCGCCGCAGCCGCCGCGCCCTGCAAGATGTGTTGACGGCGATCCGTTGCGGGGTGCCGGTGGCGCAGGCGGGCTACGCCCTGTATCCGAACGGCGAACGCTGCCTGCGTCCCTTGCCGCGATTACGCGAGTTGTACCCTGAGTCCTTGCTGGAGCAAACGCTGGTCATCGCGCAACGCTGCCGCTTCAAGCTCGATGAATTGCGCTACGAATATCCCGAAGAAATCGTACCGCCCGGGGCGACTCCCACCAGTCACCTGCGTGCGTTGACGTTCGCGGGCGCCGCCTATCGTTGGCCCGCGGGTGTGCCCGATGCGGTGCGCGACAACATCGAGCACGAGTTACGTTTGATCGAGGAGCTGAAATTCGAACCGTTTTTTCTGACCGTGCATGATGTGGTCGAATATGCACGCTCGCAGAAAATCTTGTGCCAAGGCCGCGGTTCCGCGGCCAACTCGACGGTGTGCTACTGCCTGCGCATCACCGAAGTCGACCCATCGCGCATGTCCATGCTGTTCGAGCGATTCATCTCCAAAGAGCGCAATGAACCGCCCGACATCGATGTCGATTTCGAGCATGAGCGGCGCGAGGAGGTCATTCAGTATATCTACGGCAAATATGGCCGCGAGCGGGCGGCGTTGGCGGCTACGGTCATCAGTTATCGGCCGCGCAGCGCACTGCGTGATGTGGGCAAGGCGCTCGGTCTGGATCTTAAGCAAGTGGATGTTCTGGCGCGCGGCATGCAATGGTGGGATGGGCAGAAAATCGATCCCGAACGCATTCGCGCTTTAGGGTTCGATCCTGCTGACCCCAGAATTGCACGTCTGAGCGCATTGACGGCAGAAATCTTGGGCTTCCCAAGGCATCTATCGCAGCACGTCGGCGGCTTCGTGATTGCGCGCCAGCGTCTGGATGAGTTGGTGCCCATCGAAAACGCCGCCATGCCGGAGCGCACGGTGATCGAATGGGACAAGGATGACCTCGATGCCCTGGGGCTTCTGAAAGTGGACGTGCTGGCGTTGGGAATGCTGAGTGCGATACGACGCACTTTCCAGCTGGTGAACGAATTTAGCGCTTCTGCAGAGACGCCGCTGCACGAACTGGCGTTGGAAAATGTGCCAAGCGAAGATTCGGCGGTTTACGACATGATTTGCCGCGCCGATACCATCGGCGTCTTTCAGATCGAATCGCGTGCACAAATGTCCATGCTGCCGCGATTGCGGCCGCGAAACTTCTACGATTTGGTGATCGAGGTGGCCATCGTGCGGCCGGGCCCGATCCAAGGCGAGATGGTGCATCCGTACCTGCGCCGCCGCAGCGGCGAGGAGGCCGTCACCTATCCCAGCAAGGAAGTCGAGGCGGTGCTGAAGCGCACCTTGGGCGTGCCGATTTTTCAGGAACAGGTGATGCAGCTGGCCATCGTCGCCGCCGGATTCTCCCCCGGAGAAGCGGACCGCTTGCGCCGCGCCATGGCGGCGTGGAAACGCAAGGGCGGCTTGGAACCCTTTCAAAAGCAGCTGATCGACGGCATGCGCGCCAAGGGTTACGAGGAAAGTTTCGCGCATCAGATCTTCAATCAAATATTGGGTTTTGGAGAATACGGATTTCCGGAATGCGTCGTCGGCGACACGAAGGTCGTGGACGCCGACCGTGGAAAATGGGTGACCATCGATGAAGCCATCGACGGCCGCGCACGCCTGGAAAGCACGTTGGCCTGCGATGCGCAGCTGCGCTTACGGAAGCGCAAAGTGCTACGGGTCGTCCGCAGCGGCGTCAAACCGGTGTGGCGCCTGCGCTCGGCGTTGGGGCATGAAATTCTCGCAACGACCGAACATCCTTTCATGACCGTCAAAGGTTGGCGCAAGTTGGGAGAACTTGAGGTAGGGGATCATGTGGCGACGGCACGTTCGGTGCCTATGGATCTGCCGCCGTTAGCGGAGCGCATGGGCGGCGCCCCCTCAGATATCTATTGGGACGAAGTCGTGACAATAGAGGCGGCCGGCGATCGAGAAACCTACGATCTGAAAATTGAAGGCGACCACAACTTCTTGGCGAATAACTTCGTGGTGCACAACTCGCACTCAGCCAGCTTCGCCTTGCTGGTTTATACCTCGGCGTGGCTCAAGCATTACGAGCCGGCGGCGTTCTGCGCGGCGCTCGTCAACAGCCAGCCCATGGGTTTCTATGCGCCGGCGCAACTGGTGCGCGACGCGCGTGCCCATGGCGTGGAAGTACGTCCTGTCGACTTGAAGAGCAGCGAGTGGGATTGCAGCTTGGAGCGCCGCGCGGATGGGCGTGCCGCGCTGCGCTTGGGCTTGCGGATGGTGAAGCACTTATCGCGCGAGGGCGCCAGGCGGCTGCTCGAGGCGCGGGCTGCGCGCGCCTTCGACAGCATCGCGGATCTGGCGGAGCGCGCGGTGCTCGATCGGCGCGATCTGGAGTCGCTGGCGGCCGCCGATGCACTGATGGGTATCGCGGGACATCGGCATCGTGCGGTATGGCAGGTGACGGGAGTCGAGCGGCCGCTACCCCTGTTGCCTGCCGCGACCGCAGCCAGCGAGGGCATTCCTTTGCTGCGTGCTCCGCGCGAGGGTCAGGACATCGTCGCCGACTATGGCAGTACCGGGTTGACGCTGCGCCGCCATCCCTTGGCGCTGCTGCGCGACAAACTCGAGAAGCGCGGGATTCTACCCACGCAGCAACTGTGGGAGCAGCCGAACGGCAGATGGGTGAAAACCGCCGGATTGGTGATCACCCGGCAGCGCCCGGGCAGCGCCGGCGGCGTTATCTTCGTCACCATGGAGGATGAAACCGGCTATGTGAATCTCATCGTTTGGGATAGCGTGGCCGTGGAGCAGCGGGCGGCATTGTTGGAGTCGCGTCTGCTCGAGGTGCACGGTAAGCTGCAGCGCGAGGGCGATATACAACATGTCATCGCACGGCAGCTCACGAACCTGTCGTCGCTGCTGGGCGATCTCACGGTGGTAGCGCGAAATTTTCATTGAGCACAGTCACACCTCCAACCCAATGGAGCGCATCAACTCGATGCCGTTGCTCTTGGTCACCACGCCGGCGTGCAATTTGAAGTCGAAGTAGAGCTTTCCGTCCCGGAGCTCGTCCTCAAAATGAACGTTCACGGAACCGCCCTGCGCGGCATCGACGACGTCGGTCAGCGCCAAATCGTGCGTACTCACCAGGCCGATTGCCCCGCGTGCCAGCAGTGCGCGAATCACCCCTTGTGCGCCGACCCGACGATCTGCGGAGTTCGTTCCCTGCAGCAATTCGTCCAACAAAAACAGCACCGGCAGCTCGTAGGGTTCGAACAATTGCCGCAGGCGGGTAATTTCCGCATAGAAGCGCGAGCTGCCTTCATGCAGCGAATCGTTGACGCGGATGCTCGCACCGACTTGCAGAGGCGTGAGGCGCAAGCGCTTGGCACATACCGGAGCTCCCGCCATGGCCAAAATGGTATTGATGCCGACGGCACGCAGCAGCGTGCTCTTGCCGGACATGTTCGAGCCGCTGACGATCCACACGCGGCTCGTGCCGCTCAAGCTAACGTCGTTGCAAATGCGTGTCGCACGAGGCAGCAGCGGATGGCCCAGTTGTTCGCCCTCAAAGCTGGCCGAGCCTCTACAGGCCGTGCCTATACCGGCCGTGCTTATACAGGCCGTGCCGCTCGCGAATTCCGGGAATGGATAATCAGGATTTTCGTAGCTGAAACGGGCGAGTGACAGGAGAGCCTCGAACTCACCGAGCACGCTCAGCCACGCGCCGATCGCTTTACCGTGCGCGCGCCGCCAGCGTTCCGCTGCCAGCGCGCTCAACTGCGGATACATCAGCAGCAACAACAACGGCGTCAGCAGAGGATTGCGGCGTGCTTCGACGAAATTCGCGACGGTGGCGAGCTTCGCGAGAGTTCGCGATGCGCTCGTGGCATGCGAGGACAACGCGCTGGCCAACGCTCGTAGCAGCGGCGCTGCGAATTGCTCGGCTTCCACGCGCCGCAGCAACTCGCTCAAGCCCTTCAGCCCCTCGTAAGCGCCTTCCACGGTGGCGAGCGTGGCGGCGACGCGATGTCTCAATAAATATGTGACGCCCAACTCGATGAGCGCCACCACCAGCAGAGGATAGAGCAGGCCCCACACCGCCCACACCATGGCGGTGCCCACAGCCAGGCATGTCAGGAGCGGCAGCGTCATTTGAATCCAGGTTTGATCCAAGAGACTCGGCGCATCAGACCATTCAATGAGCGCGGCTGCAGGTAACTCGATGCGGAGCGTGTCTCCGGCAACCGCCAGCTCTTCACGCAAATCCAGCCGTTCGCGCAGATCGCGGATGCTGTCTTGTCGCTCGCCGATCGACGCTGAGTTCGTGGGACTCGTGAGCCAGCGTGCCAAGGTATCCTCGCCCATCTCGGTGCGCGCCGCACACAGCAGCTGGTACAGGCTGTCCATCCCGAACAAGTCCAAATCACCGCTATAGACGTGATGGGGCCCAATGAAGCGTTCCGCGCTGCAGCCTCTGCCATGCCAGTCATCGCGCATGCGTTGCAGACCGTCGCGATAAAACTGTATCGCTCGCTGCGCGCGCGTGCGCGCTAAGCGAATGCGCGAGTGGCGCAAAACCGCAGCCAGGAAGGCGGCCGAGGGCAGCAATAACCAAGCGAGCGGCCAGGCGTATCTTCCGAAGCACAGCCATGCAACGAACAAAAATGATGCACCGACGGCGAGCCTGACGCCCCCAATGCGTGCATGGTCCTTATCCAACTGCACCAAGCGCGCTTCGCGTTGTTCGAGACGCTGCAAATATTGTTGTTCGGGCGGCACAAATTTGAGTGTGGCACATTCCAACGCCGATCGGTCTTGACGCGCGATTTGGGCGGAGCGCACCATCCACCCACCTTGACCAGCCGAAAATTCAAACCCAACGAGACCGTCGACTTCGTCATCGTCGGGTCGGGAGCCTCAGGCGGAGTCATCGCGCGCGAATTGTCGCAGGCGGGATTCAGCGTCGTGGTACTCGAACAGGGCCCGCGGCTCGGAGCCGGCGACTTCGAGCACGATGAATTCAAGTACGGCTATTTGAGCGGCATCACCAACAGCCCGGCGATCAGCCCGCAAACATTCCGCGACGATCCCACGCAAACCGCGCAGCGCCCGCGCGTGGGCAACACGCTCAGCTACGCCAATTCGCTCATCTATGCACGCATCGTCGGAGGCAGCAGCACGCATTTCACCGCGAACTTCTGGCGCTTCCATGAGAGTGATTTCAAGGAACGCACGCTGCGCGGCTCGATTCCAGGAACGGGCTTTGCCGACTGGCCAATCACTTACCAAGATCTCGAGCCGTACTACACCAAGGTGGAGTGGGAGATCGGCGTATCAGGTCTCGCCAATGCCAGCCCCTTCGATCCGCCGCGAAGCAAGCCCTATCCCATGCCGCCGTTGCCGGTGAAGTCCTCGGGCGTGCTCCTGGAGCGGGGCGCCCGCAAACTCGGGCTGCATCCTTTCCCGGCGCCGATGGCGATCAACTCGCAGCCCTATCGCGGCCGGCCGGGTTGCGCGCATTGCGGATTTTGCATCGGCTTCGGTTGTGAGGTGATGGCCAAATCGACCACGCTGTACACCATGATTCCGGAAGCCGAGCTGACCGGCCGCTGCGAGATCAGGCCGCAGAGCTTTGTGTTCAACGTGCCGCTCGATAAGCGCGGCCGTGCTGCCGGCGTGCAGTATTTCGACGCGGATAAGCGCGAACAGCTGCAAAAGGCGCGGGCGGTCGTGCTGTCGGCCAACGGTGCGGAAACCTCGAGGCTGTTGCTGAATTCCGCCAGCGACCGCTTTCCTCAGGGTCTGGCCAATTCCAGCGGCAAGGTTGGCAAATACCTGATGTTCAACCAAGGCTCCGGCGTGCACGCGCAGTTCGACCATGAACTCAACGAATACAAGAGCGTGCAGGTGACGCGCATCCTGCACGATTTCTACGAATCGGATCCGAAGCGCGGCTTTTACGGCGGCGGCGGCATCGATGCGCGCATGGGCGGCCAGCCGCTCGGGTGGGCCCTGTCGAGCGGCGGTGATTTGCCGCATTGGGGACCCGATCTGAAAGCGCGGCTCGAGGCATTCCCGCGCGCCATGATGAGTACCGGGCATTGCACTTCATTAGCGGTCGAGACCAACAGCGTCAGCATCGATCCTGATCTCAAGGATGCGTGGGGCATTCCGGCCATGCGCGTGACATACAAGGATCATCCGGACGATCTGGCCATGGCCAAGTTCCTTCAGGATCGCTCCTTCGAAATCATGCAGGCAGCGGGTGCCGAGAAGGTGTGGCGCACGCCGCCGCGCTTGGCGCGCGGCTCGGTTCACTTGCTCGGGACCTGCCGCATGGGCAACGATCCTGCCGACTCGGTGGTGGACAAGTATCACCGCACGCACGATGTGCGGAATTTATTCGTCTGCGACGGCTCAAGTTTCGTGACATCGGGGCGCGGGCAACCCACTATGACCATTCAAGCGCTGGCGTTTCGGGCGGCGGACCACATCGGCCAGTTCGCCAAACGCGGCGAAATCTAATTAAAACGACGGGGATCCCATGAGCTCAAGCAACGAAAAAGACGACATGTCGCGCCGTTCATTTCTGGCCTCAGGCACCGGCCTCTTCACCAGCATGTGGGTCGCGGCCCAGTGGCCCGCTATCGCCGCGGCCGCGCATCATGCCGATGAAGCTGCGAGCAGCCCCACACCGGTGGGCTTCAGCTTCTTCAGCCCGGCCGATGCCGCGGATGTCGAAGCGATCTGCGCGCAAATCGTGCCGAGCGGCGCCACACCCGGCGCGCGCGAAGCGCATGCGATCTACTTCATGGACCGCACGCTGGCGACCTATTTCTCCGGCGCGGCGCCCGAATACTCCAAAGGCCTCGGCGATTTTCAGGCGAAATTTCGTGCTGCACATCCGCAGCCGGGATCCTTTGCAGCGGCGGATTCGGACAACCAAATCGCTTTCTTGAAGACCGCGGATCGAACACCGTTCTTCGAAACCACCCGTATGCTCACCATCCTCGGCATGTTCACCTCGCCGAAATACAGCGGCAACTATCAGGGTGCCGGTTGGAAGCTGATGGGCTTCGTCGATCAGCATGCCTTCGTTCCGCCGTTCGGCTACTACGACCGCGAGTACACCGGCTTCGTGCCGTACGGCGCGGAGAGCTCTTCGTGACGGCCAAAAAGTTCAAGCCCGGCGAGGTGGTGGATTTCGTGGTGGTGGGTTCCGGTGCCGCCGGCGGGGTGGTGGCGCGCGAGCTGTCGCAAGCGGGATTTTCGGTGTTGGTGTTCGAACAGGGACCGCGCTTGGGGGCGGCCGATTTCGAGCATGATGAATTCAAATACTTCTTCCTCAGCGGCATCACCGTGTCCCCGGCGATCAGTCCGCAGACGTTTCGCAAGACGCCCGATAGTGTCGCGACCCAGACAGCTGGCGCGCAACCCGCGCTATACGCGCGCCTCGTGGGCGGCAGCAGCAATCATTACACCGCCAATTTCTGGCGCTTTCACGAAATCGATTTCAACGAGCGCAGCGTCCTCGGCGCCATCCCGGGAACTGCGTTCGCCGACTGGCCGATCACCTATCAGGAATTGGAACCCTACTACACCAAAGTCGAGTGGGAAGTGGGCGTGTCCGGTCTTGCCTACGCCAGTCCGTTCGATCCGCCTCGCACCAAAGCCTATCCGATGCCGCCGCTGCCGGTAAAATCTTCCGGGGTGTTGCTGGAGCGCGGCGCGCGAAAGTTGGGACTGCATCCGTTTCCGGCGCCCATGGCCATCGCTTCGCAGCCGTTTCGTGGCCGGCCAAGTTGCGTGCATTGCGGTTTTTGCATGGGCTTCGGCTGCGAGGCTCAGGCGAAGTCCTCATCCCTCTACACCATGATTCCGGAGGCCGAAGCCACCGGCATGTGCGAGGTGCGCTCGGGCAGCTACGTCTATCACGTGGATACCAGCCCGCAGGGGCGCACCACGGGCGTGCACTACTTTGATGCCGCCAAGCGTTCGCAGTTTCAACCCGCGCGCGCCGTGGTGCTCTCGGCGAACGGCGCCGAAACCTCGCGCCTGCTGCTGAATTCCACCAGCAACCGATTTCCCCATGGTCTGGCGAATTCGAGCGGTATGGTCGGCAAGCATCTGATGTTCAATCAGGGCGCTTCCGTGCACGCGGTGTTCGAGCATGAACTCAACGAGTACAAAAGCGTGCAAGTCACGCGTATTTTGCATGACTTCTATCTTTCCGATCCGAAGCGTGGGTTCTACGGCGGCGGCGGAATCGACGCGCGTATGAATCCGCAGCCCGCCATTTGGGCAATGTCTCAGGGAGGCGACCTACCCCGGTGGGGCGCCGACTACAAGGCGCGCCTCGAGGCATTCCCACGTTCGATGGTGTCCTCCGGACACAGCACCTCGCTGCCGCTCGAGAGCAACAGCGTCAGCATCGACCCTAAGTTGAAGGACGCCTGGGGCATTCCGGCGATACGCGTCACGTACAAGGACCATCCGGACGATCTGGCGTTCGCACGTTTCCTGCAGGATCGCTCCTACGAGATCATGCAGGCGGCCGGGGCGCAGAAAGTGTGGCGCGACTCGGTCGAAGAGAACACGGCCGGCGTACATCTGCTCGGCACGTGCCGCATGGGCAACGATCCGAAGAGTTCGGTGGTCGACAAATATCACCGCACCCACGATGTACCGAATCTCTTTATCTGCGACGGCTCGAGCTTCGTGACATCCGGCAGGGGACAGCCCACCATGACCATCCAAGCGCTGGCGTTTCGCGCTGCCGACCATATCGGCCAATTCGCCAGGGCGAACGCGATCTAGCGACTTAAGATCAGCGGTTTTTCTTTTTCTTGGGGCTCTTGTGCTCGTTTTCGTGGGACGGCGCTTCCGAGGCATGATTTCGACCATCGGATGCGTCGTTGTCATGAGAGTCGAAGATTTCGTAGTCGTCGAAGTCGCTGAGGAGTTCCGCCGTGCGGCGCTCTTCCATGACGCGCTCCAGGCGACGCCAAGCCGGCTCGCCCCCTTTGGGCGCACGCCGTCGCTGCGATTCGACGTCGCGCATGATGTGATCCACATCAACGTCCTCGCCCCCGGGGGCGGCGTCTTCAACGTCCTCTTCCTCGAATTCGTCCGACTCGGGCTTTTCGCTCATGCTTACGAAGCTGGTGCTTCCCATGTCGACTCACACGCGCGCGTTATAAACGGAAACGCGTCCCGCCTGCAATACCCCGGCTCACACTTGGCTATTTGACCAGGTCATTGAGCTGGAAAATCGGCAGCAGCAGCGCAATCACGATGAACATGACGATAGCGCCCATGAACACCACCATGAACGGCCCCAACAGATTTGTCATGTTGGATAGTAATCCGTCCATCTCGCGCTCTTGATTGCTGGCGGCGCGTTCCAGCATCTTCTCCAACTCGCCGCTGCTCTCGCCGCTGCTGATCAAGTGGATCATCATGGGGGGGAATAGCTTGCGCGCCGCTAGGGATTTGCCGATCGGCGCACCCTCGCGCACCCGCAAGGCCGCATCCTCGACGGCGCTTTTCATCGGCAGATTGGTCACGACCTCGGCGGAGATGCGCAGCGCTTCCAGCACCGGCACCGCGCTGGCGGTCAAAATACTGAAGGTGCGCGAGAAGCGCGCGGTATTCAGGCCGCGAATCAGCCTGCCAATGAGGGGCAGGCGCAGCAGCAGCCGGTGGAAGCGCATGCGCGCGCCGGGCATCTTCAGCCAGCGTCTAAAGCTCCAGGTGAGGGCGGCGATGACGATCAGGCCGTAGTACCAATACAGTCGGATCAGATCGCTCATGGCGATGAGAATGCGCGTGGCGATGGGTAGTTCTTGGTGGCCCGATTCGAACACCGCAACCACCTGCGGCACCACGTACGCCAGCAAGAACGACACGATGGCAAAGGAGAGCACCAGCAGCACTATCGGGTAGACCAAGGCATTGCTGACCTGCTGACCCATGACCTGACGCGACTCGGTGTAGTCGGAAAGCCTTTCCAGCACCGAATCGAGTTTGCCGGACTGCTCGCCCGCCGAAACGGTGGCGCGGTAGATCTCGGGGAAGGCTGCAGGAAAATCCTTCAAGCCGTCGGCCAGGGGATGTCCCTCGATCACTTTGCTGCGCACACCCAATACGATGCGCTGCACTCGCGGCTTTTCGGTCTGCTCGGCGACCGCCTGCAGGGTTTCCTCGAGCGGCAGGCCGGAACGCAGCAGGGTGGCCAGCTGGCGCGTCAGCAGCGCAAGATCCAGCGTCGAGAGGCCGCGGCGCACGAACGGGCGCCGGCTGGCATTCTGCTTCTGCTCGCGCCGCGCCGATTCCTGGATATCCATCGGCAGCAGATGCTTGTCGCGCAGCAGCTGCCTGACGTGTTTCGCTGTGTCGCCTTCGATCAGGCCTTTGCGTTCACGGCCTTGGGCATCGAGCGCCGTATATTCGAATGCGCCCATCAATCCTCGCGGGTCACGCGCAGAACTTCTTCCAGCGTGGTTTCACCCGCCATGACCTTCCTGCGCCCGTCGTCGCGAATTCCGGGGCTTGCGGTGCGCGCGTAGCGCTCCAGATCCTGCTCGGACGTACCGTCGTGAATCATGGTACGCATGTGATCATCGACCGCGATCAGTTCGTAGATGCCCGTTCGGCCGCGATAGCCATTGCCCGGCTCGCTGCTGGGCCGGTAGAGCTGCACGGCACCGGACTTTTTGTCCAGGTTCAGCAAGCGGCGTTCGTATTCTCCCGCAGTGAAGGGTTCGCGGGTCGCGGGATTGAGCACCCGCACCAAGCGCTGGGCCAGCACCCCGATCAAACTGGAGGACAACAGGAACGGCTCGATGCCCATATCACGCAGACGCGTCACGGCGCCAACCGCCGTGTTGGTGTGCAAGGTGGAAAGCACCAAATGGCCGGTCAAGCTGGCCTGTACCGCGATTTGCGCCGTTTCTAGGTCGCGGATTTCGCCCACCATGACGACATCAGGGTCCTGGCGCAGGATGGCGCGCAGGCCGCGGGCGAACGTCATCTCGACCTTGGTATTGACCTGCGTTTGACCGATACCGTCGATGTAGTACTCGATCGGGTCTTCGACCGTCATGACATTGCGGGTGTTGTCGTTGATGCGCTCCAACGCGGCGTACAGAGTGGTGGTTTTTCCCGAACCCGTGGGGCCGGTCACCAAGATGATGCCGTGCGGCTTGTGGATGATCTCATCCATGATCTCTTGGGTGCGCGGATCCATGCCGAGCGAGGTCAATTCGATGCGGCCAGCCTGCTTGTCGAGCAAACGCAGCACCACGCGCTCGCCGTGTCCGGAGGGAAGGGTCGAGACACGCACGTCAACGGCTCGGCCCGCAATGCGCAGCGAAATGCGTCCGTCCTGAGGCAGGCGGCGCTCGGCGATATCGAGCTTGGACATGACCTTGATGCGCGATACCACCAGCGGCGCCACGGCGCGTTTGGTCTGCAAGACCTCACGCAGCACGCCATCGACGCGAAAACGAATTACCAGGCGATTCTCGTAGGGCTCGATGTGAATGTCTGAGGCATTCTCCTTCACCGCCTGCGTCAGCAGGGCGTTGATGAGCCTGATGATGGGCGCTTCGTCGTCGCTTTCCAGCAAGTCCGACGACTCCGGAATGTCCTCGGCCAGATGCGCAAGGTCGGTATTGTCGTCCAAGCCCTCGAGCATCTGCATCGCGGCGCCCGAACCTGCCTCGTAGGCGATCCGCAGCATCGAATCGAATGCTTCGACCGAAACCCGCTCCAATCTCAGCGGTACTCCTACGAAGCGGCGCACCTCGGCCAGCGATTGCGGCGTGACGCCCGGACGGCAGACGGTATCGGCCATCCCGTCGGCCACGCCGCGCACCAATACTCCGTGCCGTTTGGCGAACGGGAATGACAGCTTGCGCTGGCCTTCCTCTACTTGCAGTTCCGCGCTCATGGCGAGGTCGGTACGGGTGCCGGCGGGGGATTCGCGATCGCACCCTGCGCGTTGGTTTGAGAGGCAGGCGGCGCCTGTGGTAGAGCGATGCTCGGTGGAATCGCCGGAATTGCGGGCTGTGTCTGGCCGGGCAACAAGGTGATATGGCCGCCATTGAGGGAACGCTCGGACTGGCGCACTTGATTATAGGCCGCCTCGCTGGTGCTCTCGGTGGCATCCGCGTCGCGCATGATTTTAGGTTTAATGAATACCATCAGATTCTTCTTCTGCCGCGAACCGCTGCGCGATTTGAAGAGATTGCCCAACAAAGGGATGGCGCCCAATCCCGGCACCCGATCTTCGCTCTCGGTGACCGTATCTGACATCAAGCCGCCCAGCACGATGATACCCCCGTCTTCGATCAAAACGGTGGTCTTGATGGAGCGCTTATTCGTGGAAATGTCGGCCGAATCGGTCAGCTTGGCGCCCGGCGAGGAGTCTTCCTGCTCGATCTTGAGCTGTACGGAATTGCCCTCGTTGATGTGCGGCGTGACCTTTAAAATCGTGCCTACTTCCTCACGTTGAATGGTTTGAAACGGACTGGTGGTGCCCGCTACGCTCTGGGTGGTCGTGGCATAGGATCCGGTAATCAGCGGGATTTCTTGCGTCACCTTCACCTCGGCTTCCTCGTTGTTCATGGTGATCAACGACGGGGTCGAGATGATGTTGCTGGAGCCGTCGCTGCGCAGTGCCTGGATCAGCGCGGCGAAACTCACGCCCGTGCTGGCGACGCGGCCGATCGCCAGCGTGGCGCCGGTGCCGACGGTCGAGCTGCTGATCGCCGATGCGCCGGTGGTGGTCGCCGTCGTGGAGGTAGCCGTGCCGCTGGCCACGGAGAGCGCCGCCGCCGCCAAATCGACGATGCTGGTGCCTGAGCCCGGCAGGTTGATGACGGCCGCCGGAACGGCCGAGCTTCCCTGACCGTACAACAACCACTGCACGCCGAGGTTGCTGCTCTTGTTGACGTCGACCTCTACGATGATGGCTTCGACTTGAACCTGCGCCCGGCGTATGTCGAGTTTGTCGATCACCGCCATCAGCGATTTCATGATTTTCGGCGGAGCGGTGATGATGAGCGCGTTGGTGGCGACGTCGGCCCAGATGGTGACGCTGGCATCGACATTGGAGCTGCCGCCGGTCGCGCCCGCGGCGGCACCGCCGGCGGGCGGTCCGCCCTGCGCCTTCGCGGTGGCGGTGGCCTGGCCTTTCAATTTGTCCGCAATCTTCTCGGCGTCGGCATAACGCAGGTAGCGCACCTGAGTATCGCCGCCGGAGGAGAGGGGTGTGTCCATGTTGATGATCAGCGCCTTGAGCTTGAGGCGCTGCGATTTCTCGCCGGTCAGCAGGACGCTGTTGGTGCGATCATCGGCCACGACCTTGGCGAGCGACGCGGCACCTTCCGCGGCTGGACCCTGGTTGAGCGAATTGACGATGCGCACCACGTCGGCGGCGCTGGCATTGTGCAACTGAATCACTTCGACGGGTTCGTCGCCGCCCTCATCCATGCGCTGGATGATGCGCACCACCCGGCTCACGTTGGCGGCACGATCGGAGATGATCAGCATGTTGGCCGCGTTGTACGCCGCCAAATGACCATACGGCGGAATCAGAGGCCGCAGCAGCGGCACCAGCTGCGCGGCGCTCAGGTTCTTCAAGGGAATGACCTGGGTTACCAAGGCGTCCGAGGTGCTGCTGACGGTGTCGGGCAAGTCGATCGAGGGAAACTGGCGCTCATCGGTGTTCGGCACGATCTTGATGACCTTGCCGGAAGGAACCGCAACAAATCCATACACCTGCAACACGGACAGGAAAGCCTCGTAGAACGCCGCGGGCGTCATGGGCGTCGGCGAGAGCATCGTCACCTTGGCATTGACGCGCGGATCGACGATGAAGGTCTTGCCGGTCACCTCGCCCACGGCTTGGATGATCTGGGTGATATCCGCGTCCTTGTAATTTGGGGTGATGGTCGCACCTTCCTCGGGTCGGGGCTGTGCCCGGGGCGGCGGGACCTGCGCAGCAGCCGGCAGCGACACGGCCAGCAACAGCGCCGACATCATGAGAAACAACTGAACTGACTTAACTTTCATGGGTGCTCATATGTTGAACGCGTTCGGCCGGCATCCCCGTCATTGATTCGTATTGTCATTGCTGGGCGGTGCGCCAGGCGGAGTCCCGGGGTTGGGGACCCCGTTGGGAACCCCGTTGGGTTGCGGTGGGGCGGTCGAGGGCCGCTGCGCTGCCTCGGCATCGGGCGGTGGACCGCTGAGCGGCGTCTGAGTGTCGTTGGGCACCGGCGAGGCGTTGCTCGGCCGCGGCTGCGCAGGACCCGCGCCGCTTTGGCTCTGATCCAATTCCTGCGTTGCCTGCGCGGCCACTTGTGCAATGTTCAAGGTGATGTCCTGTTTCTGCCCGCCGCGCTCCACCGTCACGGTGACATGGTCGGAAGTCTGTATGGTGTTGAACACGTCCTGGCTACGCTGTGGGTCATCCAGCTGCGTGCCGTTGATCGCGGTGACCAGGTCGCCCGATTTCAACCCCAGCTTGCTGAATATCTGCCGATTCCGACCTGGAAAAGCGCGAAAGCCTCTCAGTTTTCCTGCTGCGTTATCGAATGAGGGAACCGTACGCATCACTTGGTCGAGAATAGAGGGGTCCTGTTGCACCATGCGGCGAATGTTGTCCACGGCGGCCGCGGTGTGCGGGTCGGCAACGGGCCTGCGCACCACTGACCCGGTCGTCAACAGCCGCGGCAGCGTGACGGTCTCCAAGGCGCCGTTGCGATCCAATATCACATGGTCCATGTACACCGAATGCAGAGATGCTCCGGCAAGCCTGTCGCCAACTGAGTACACTCGGGACGGTCCGCCTGCGTCGCTCACAATGGCGACCCCATGCTTGGGGTCCTGGGTGGCGATGGTGCCGGTGAGCAGCAGATTGGCCGAACTCGGCGGGGCGTTGGCGGGGTCCTGCAAGGTCGGATCGGCGACGGCAACACCAAACAAGTGGGCATTGGCCACCTCCTGTACGTTGACGCCCGGCCGTGGGGTGTTTGCGGCCGTCAGCGACGTCGCCGGCTGCGGCGACTTCACCGGATTGTTCACCAAGGCGAACGCCACGCGTCCGAGTTCCAGCACTATGAGCGCCGCCAGAACGAACGCCACCATCCTCGGCGCATTGCTTTGCAACCGAGACAGCCAATGGTTTGTACTTACGTCGAGCATGTGAATATCGTGCGCGTTGACCGCGAAAGTCTCGCGGGCGGCTAGCCTTCCGCCCCCAAGTGCCTCAGGAGCGGCGATCATAACGGCTACCTGCTTGCGCGCTCAAGCAATTGTTTTTACTTGTTAAAGTAAAGTGACACCATTTGGCGACAGGGAACTCGCCAAGGCCTTTGGCTCACACGTCTTGTAAACCGGGTAAACGCGCCCTATAAACTGATAACTCATGAGCGATATCGAACGCGGGCGGGACGGAAGTGCCTTGGTCGTCGAGGAAGCGGCGCCGAAGCTGAAGCGCCCGCCCTTGTATCAAGTGGTGCTGATCAATGACGATTACACTCCCATGGAGTTCGTCGTCGATATCCTGCAAAGGTTCTTTTCAATGGACCGTACCAAAGCTACCCGAGTTATGCTGGAGGTCCATACCAAGGGCAAGGGAGTCTGCGGTGTATTTACTTATGAGATTGCAGAAACGAAGGTGGCTCAAGTAATCGCGTATGCGCGACAACATCAGCATCCGCTGATGGCAACGCTAGAAGAGGCGTAAAGTGCTAAGTCAAGAACTTGAATTTTGCTTGAACGATGCGTTTGCCGGCGCGCGCGAGGCGCGACATGAATTCATGACGGTGGAGCACTTGTTGCTCGCCATCGTGGATACCCCGAAAGTCAGAGAAATATTGAAGTCCTGCGGTGCCGACACCGCCAAGCTCAAGACCGAACTCAAACAGTTCATCGAACAAACCACGCCGCGCTTGCCGGCGGGCGAAGACCGCGACGTGCAGCCTACCCTGGGATTTCAGCGCGTGCTGCAGCGCGCTGTGTTTCACGTGCAATCCAGCGGCAAGAAAGAGGTGACCGTCGCCAACGTGCTGGTCGCCATTTTCAGCGAGAAGCAATCGCACGCGGCCTACCTGCTGAGCATGCAGGACGTGTCGCGCCTCGATGTGGTCAATTTCATCGCGCACGGTCTCTCCAAGGCCGGCGGCGAGGAGCGTAGCGAGCGCGACGAGGGCGGTGCAGCCGCGGAGGCGGAGCGCGAGGGCGACGGCGGCGGCAATGCGCTGGAGAAATACGCGACCAACCTCAACGAGGCCGCGCGCAAAGGCAAGATCGATCCTCTGATCGGCCGCCGGCTCGAGGTCGAGCGGACCATCGAGATCCTGTGCCGACGCCGCAAGAACAACCCGCTGTACGTGGGCGAGGCCGGCGTGGGCAAGACGGCGATCGCCGAGGGTCTGGCGCGGATGATCATCGAGAACCAGGTGCCGGATGTGCTGCTCGATGCCACCATTTACTCCCTCGACATGGGCTCTCTGGTGGCAGGCACCAAGTATCGCGGTGACTTCGAGAAGCGCCTGAAGGCGGTGCTCGCGGAGGTCAAGAAGCAGCCCGGCGCGATTCTATTCATCGACGAAATTCATACCGTGATCGGCGCGGGCGCGGCCTCCGGCGGCGTCATGGATGCTTCCAACCTCATCAAGCCGGCGCTTGCGAATGGCGAATTGCGTTGCATCGGCTCGACCACCTACAACGAATACCGCGGCATCTTTGAGAAAGATCACGCCTTGGCGCGGCGTTTCCAGAAGATCGATGTCACCGAACCTTCGGTGCAGGACACCGTGGACATTCTGCGCGGATTGAAGTCGCGCTATGAAGAGCATCATGGCATCAAGTACGAGGATGATGCACTGCGAGCGGCCGCTGAATTGGCGGCGCGGCACATCAACGACAGGCACATGCCCGATAAGGCCATCGATGTGGTGGACGAAGCCGGCGCCAATCTGCGTTTGCAGCCCGTCGACAAGCGTGCCGCTTCCGTGACCGTTTCTCACATTGAACATGTGGTGGCGCGCATTGCGCGCATTCCGCCAAAGAGTGTGTCGGTGTCCGACCGCGACGTGCTCAAGAATTTGGAACGCAACTTGAAGCTGACGATATTCGGTCAGGACAAAGCGATCGAGGCACTGTCCTCCGCCATCAAGATGTCGCGCTCCGGGCTGGGCGATCAGCGCAAACCGGTGGGCTCATTCTTATTCTCAGGTCCCACCGGCGTCGGCAAGACCGAAGTGACCCGTCAGCTAGCCATCGCCATGGGCGTGGAATTCGTGCGCTTCGACATGTCGGAATATATGGAGCGTCATACCGTGTCGCGGTTGATCGGCGCGCCTCCGGGCTATGTGGGATTCGACCAAGGAGGCTTGCTCACCGAAGCCATTGCCAAGCATCCGCATTGCGTACTGCTGCTCGATGAAATCGAGAAGGCACATCCGGATGTGTTCAACCTGCTGCTGCAGGTCATGGATCACGGCACGCTCACCGATAACAACGGCCGCAAGGCGGATTTCCGCCACGTTATCATCGTCATGACCACCAATGCGGGGGCGTTCGAAATGAGCCGACCCAGCATCGGATTCACGCACTCGGACAATGTGTCCGACGGCATGGAGGCGATTCGACGCTTGTTCTCACCGGAGTTCCGCAACCGCCTGGATGCCGTGATTCAATTCGGCGGCCTGGATCAGGACACCATCGAGCGCGTGGTCGACAAACTATTGGTCGAAGCGGAAGCACAGCTCGAGCAGAAGCGCGTCTCGATTTCGGTCGATGAGCCGGCGCGGCGCTGGATTGCCAAGCGCGGCTATGATCCCAAGATGGGTGCACGGCCCATGGCTCGGGTCATCCAGGAGTTCATCAAGCGGCCCCTCGCGGAGGAGTTACTGTTCGGCAAATTAGTCAACGGCGGGCACGTGGAAGTCACTCTCAGCGAGGACGGCGAGAAGCTCAAGCTCGAGGCACGTGCTGCGGACGAGCCGGCGTTGTTGTCGCACGAAAGCTGACACCATAGGGTGGGGTGGGAAGCAGAAGGACGCAACGACAAGGGACAGTTGCGTCCTGCTGCTTCTCACCCCAACCGTGGTATGAGTCGACCGAGCTTAGCGCCCGCGGTAGACGATGCGGCCCTTGGTCAGGTCGTAGGGCGTCATCTCGACGGTGACCTGATCACCGGTCAGAATTCGAATGTAGTTTTTTCGCATCTTGCCTGAGATATGTGCGGTAACCACATGGCCAGTCTTGAGTTTCACGCGAAATGTCGTATTGGGCAGAGTCTCAACGACTTCGCCTTCGAATTGTATGGCCTCTTCTTTTGACATGCGTCCTTATGGTGTACGGGGAAACCGCGCGCATTGTGCATAAAGCACCCTGCTAAAGCAATTTAGGGGTTGGCGGGGCTCGGGGAGCACCAAGTGCCCCGTGGGATGCGGCGGGCATGTTGTTTCAGAAGCATGACGAAACGGGTGCGCGAGACCTCGCGTGCACCGAGGCTGGCCAGATGCGAGCTCGCCACCTGGCAATCGATCAAACGGATGTCGCGCGCCCGACACTCCTCGACCAGCCGCGCGAGCGCGACCTTGGAGGCGTCTCGTTGCCGGCTGAACATCGATTCGCCGAAGAAGACCTGACCCATCTGGATGCCGTATAGCCCGCCCACCAGTTCGTCGTCCAAGTAAGTCTCCACGGAATGGCCAAAGCCCAATTCGTGCAGTTGCTCGTAGGAGGCGATCATTTCGTGGTTGAGCCAGGTGTCCGGGCCGGAAACCCTCGGTGCCGCGCAGCCGCGGATGGTTTCGCTGAAGGCCTGATCGACCCGGGTGCGAAGCGGGCCGTTGCGCAGGGTCTTGCGCAAGCTGCGCGAACAATTGAATTCCTCGGGAAACAGCACCATGCGCGGGTCGGGCGACCACCATAGAATTGGTTGCTGCGCCGAGTACCAAGGAAACACACCGCGCTCATAGGCAGCGAGCAGGCGCGCTGGACTTAAGTCCCCGCCCGCGGCGAGCAGGCCGGGAGGTTCACGCAAAGCTTGGTCCAACGGCGGAAACCAGTTCGGGTCCGTCTGTTCGCCCAACCAGACCAGCCTACTCAGAGCTGCAGCTCCTGATTTATATCCGCATGATAGGGCACGTGTTCGTTGACCGAAGCGGCGTAGCTATCGACGCCTCGTGCCTCGCGCCGCGCGAAGTCGCGAATTGCGGCGGCGAAGCGCTGATCGGCGATGTAATGCGCCGAGCGAGTCAGGGTCGGGACGAATCCGCGCGGTACCTTGTGTTCGCCCTGGGTGCCAGGTTCGAAGCGCTGCAACTTCTTCTCGATGCAGTATTCGATTCCTTGGTAGTAGCAGGTTTCGAAATGCAGACTGTGATAGTTGCCGCCGGCACCCCAGTAGCGGCCGAACAGGGCGTCGGCGCCGACGAAAAAAATGGCGGCGGCGATGGGTGTGGCGCCGATGCGCGCGATCTTGATCATGATTGAGTCGGGCAAGGCGGCCGCCACTCGCTTGAAGAAGCTCAAATTGAGGTACGGATCGTGGCCGTGACGGTAGAAGGTGTCGGCGTAAAAGCCGTAAATCGTCTCCCATAGATCAGCCGTCATTTCGGCGCCATGCTTGGTGTCGAATTCGATGCCTGCTTCCGCTACCCGGCGCCGTTCGCGTTTCGCTTTCTTGCGCTTTTCCGCCGTAAAGGTCGACAAAAACTCCTCGAACGAGCCGTAGCCTTGATTGAACCAGTGGAATTGGCAATCCCGGCGCAACACCAATCCGGCTTGTTCCAATTGTTCAGCGGCCGCATCGGTGGGAAACAGCACATGCCATGACGAGAATCGTTCGCTGCGCGCGTAATCGAGTGCTGCGCTGATGAGGGCTTTGCCGAGGACGGCTGGATCGGCCTGGTTGCCAATCAACAGCCGTGGGCCACTTACCGGCGTGAACGGCACGGCGGACAGCAGTTTCGGATAATAGGCGACGCCGTGTTGCGCATAGGCGCTCGCCCAGGAGA
>Ga0182030_10004641_pt1 | contig 29303 bp, 26 predicted proteins | sample 812S3MmetaG_FD_121299 | JGI IMG/M metagenome (GOLD analysis project Ga0182030, IMG submission 121299) | Permafrost microbial communities from Stordalen Mire, Sweden - 812S3M metaG (Illumina Assembly) | ecosystem: Environmental > Terrestrial > Soil > Wetlands > Permafrost | place: Sweden...
AAGGATCACTGGGAGCACCGAAAGGGCGCATCTAAACTGAGCCAGAAATGGGGGGAAGGGAAGGGGGAGGGTGGTATGAGACGGGCGAGTGAGGAATGCCCACGAAAGTGAGACATTGAGGCCTTTGGCGCTTTGTGCAAAATGCTTGTCCGCAGCCCTACTGGGCACTTTACGTGTGGCGGCTGAACGTGGTTAACGGCGTCCAATAATCCAGCCCGCTCTCCCCGCACGTCGTTGTGATTACAAATTTGACAGCACAAGTCCTCGTCTAAAATGTCTGAAATTGGCGGATTTTCAACTTCAGTATTGGATAACTCCCAGCTGCTCATAGAAAGTCCTAGAGCGTCCCGTTCCGCCCCCAAGTGCACCTGCCGCTAAACGACCCTACCAATACCCCGCTGGACCCCGGATCACAAAGCCTCTTCATTTCTTTTAGATTAGTGCTCTTCAGTCTTCTCGCGTTCGGGCAAGAAGACTCCAATCAAACCATATCCATGCTCACCACCATTACCTATATCAGTAGTCCTCTAGCGAAGGCTTTTTGTTATTGTCGGCATTGGATAATGCCCAGCTGCAGATAGAATATCACGGAACATCCCATCCTGCGACGTTCTCATGCTGAACCTCTAGCTGAGCCCCAAGTGCCTCAAGTGCAGGCAGCTGACCCTTCGTATCATTTGAGTGGCGTTATCCACTGCGGCTCGGCTCAGCTCCAGTTGCAGAAGAACCGCCTTGTTTTCTTTCTTTCTATGTGCTCAATATTTCTTCTAAAAGTCAAGATAGATCGTTTCCTGCTTCCGTAGCTGTCTATCTATTAATAAAACATTGCTTCTCTGCATTTTCTACCTAAAAACACATTCTTACACATACTGAGCCTGCCATGGCTCCATCTCCCAAAACTTCGTTAGAGGTAAGATATACTCTCAAATTTGCGCAGCACCAGATATGTATTCCTATCCAGCTACTTAATCTGATGTGCCCATCGTTATGGCGCTATTATCATCATCCCCAATTTCAAGTTCACAGCTGGGATGCTGCCCGAAACTGTTTAACAGTTCATCATATTTACTGTATTTGGAAGCAAACATAACATGGAATTTATCTAGGCGAAACCTCAGCCTCAGCATGAGCCTCGCAATGATCAACTATCCATACACAGCGACCAAGAATCTCCAGGGGTTGTCCAATCCGAAGATCGGGTAGGCTTCATCACACAAACAAGTCCATTCATAGTATCTAACTTAAGCCAGAAATCAGGATCTGTCAGCCGTAAATCAAGCGCAGAGAGCAGCCGGTCTAGGGATCCCGGACACGTACCAGATATCCTCACCGATGCGTTAGACAAAGACAATCCTTTCGAAAGAGACACCGAGCCGGAATTGGTTAAAAAGGTGACAATTTACGCGGAGACAGACCCTGAGTTGGCTAAGGATACCGAACTCCTTAAACATGGAGCGCAGCTGGCACAAAATACCAGCCACGCTCTGAGCAATTCATTCTTCAAAAACCTTTCGCCGAGGCAGAGATACTATCTTGGAGGCGAGGCAGTCGCGAAACAGGACCAGATAGATGGCAAGGTAGTCCACGAGAGTGATGCTGGATTTTGGGGCCAGTCGAAATATCTCAAGGGTTCTGTGCTATCTGCTTGTCTTGCAGGGATTGTCCAGTAAGTACTTCAGCCCCAATTTTCTTTACTAGTAGTATTAATGGCCTTCTTGGGGATGGACTCAATCAGGTATGTTTGACTGCTGAATGTGTCCTCTTTAATTTGCTAAATTTATTGGCAGCTATGAATGGCGCAAACCTGGGCTTATCCCAAGAATTCAATCTTTCCAATCAATGGCTCTTTGGACTTTTAAATGCCATTCCCTTCCTTGCTGGAGGCCTGCTGTAAGCCTTTCAGACTTGCCTCACTTAATCCTGGCTTCGTGCTGATCTTCTAACAGAGCCCCTTTCTTCTCGGACCCATTGCAAGAGTATTTTCTTGGACGACGTGGAGCTATTGCTGTTGCCTGTATTCTCTCAATAGCAGCGACAGTTGGACAGTCTTTCTCCACATCAATTGGCCAAATAATAGGTTGTAGGATTATTACTGGATTGACATTGGCTGCAAAGGCATCATCGGCGCCACTTCTTACAGCAGAAGTTGCCCCGAATCATCTCCGTGGTATGTATTTATTTGCACAAAGTTAATATGTAGCAACTAAGATCTACCTAGGAAATCTTCTCGCCACATGGCAATTAAGTGATGCATTTGGCATCTTTCTGGGCTTCTCATCCAACCTAGCCACTTTGAACATTCACGCTGGTGACAAAACCATCTGGCGAATCCAAATTGCTACAATCATAATACCAACCACAATTCTCCTATTTCTGGTTTATTTCATGCCTGGTAAGTCTTCTGGTCATCCGTCGATAGCCCAGCCTAACTTGATAGAATCTCCAAGGTATCTTATGAAACGAGGCAGGTAGGTATTACAAAGCTGAGTTCACCCTGCTAGCAGACAACTGATTACATTAACAGGCCTGTGAAAGCCCTTGAATCTTTTACTATGCTAAGGCCATCGCCTGTGTCCCGTTTACTTGCAGCTCGCGACCAAGTATACGCGCACTTCCAATTACAAGCAGAGTGCGCTTCTATTCAGAATCGAAAGGACTCCCGGAAGCTCCCCGGCCAGCAGAACAAACCTTTGGAACAATTACCAACGGGAAATGAAAAGAAAGGGCAACCGAATGCTTCAGATGACGACAAAAAAGGCCCAAATGTCAAAGAATCTCCCAAAAATGGGGCAGAAACCAATGGTGATCTGGAATCCCAACCGCTTGGGAAGCCATTATATGTAACGGAGGGTTTAAAACGTCGTATTTTCCCCGAGTTTTTTAAACGGATGAACCAGCTATTTAGCGATGCTAGATCGCGAAGAGCCCTTGTTTGCGCCTCGACTGCGATGATCTCCCAGCAACTCTGCGGCGTCAACACAATTGGTAAGCACTAACTCTTCATTGATATTTCATGGGATTTTTGTTTTCTACCAGTGCTTTCCCCTAGGTATGTTCCGACATCATCTATTGAAGCTAATGTTGTTTCTCCTTACAGCATTCCTATCAACGACACTTCTAAATGGTGTCAATGCCTCCCCTCGTTCAGGAGCATGGGTGGGGTTTGGTATCGGACTTTGCAACTTTGTGTAAGAGATCGCCATGCTACGCTGTTTCCTTCTTTGAAATCGATCAACAACTGACAAGCAAACTATCAATAGCTTCGGAGCACCAGCTTTCTGGCTACTTGATGTCATCGGTCGCGCAACCCTTCTCCTCCTCGGATTTATACCTATGTTCGTCTGGATGTTAATCCTCGCGTTCTCGTTCAAAGAAAATTCTGCAGGAGTCCAGGTAGCGCGCGTACCCTTGGTTGCGGTCTTCGGAATCCTGTACATTATCACGTACTCGCCTACGGCCGGGACGTCTCCTTTCGCCATCTCGGCCGAGGTCTTTCCTCTCATCGTGAGAGAAGTAGGACATTCGTTCGCAGTGGCTGTCAATTTTCTTGGACTTGGGATTGTGCTTTTGGTCTTCCCATCTATGTCAAAAGCGATGGACGGTTATCGAGGCTCCCTGTCACTTTTTGTAAGTCTATAACTTCGAATTAGGTACCCTATGCTAATATTTGAGAGGCAACGCTTAATTTGGTTGCGTTTGTGCTGTGCTTTCTTTTCGTCCCAGAAACCAAGGGCAGGTATGTCTTGCATTCCCCCCAATCTGAAACCTTATACTGACGCAACCAACACGGTAGGTCACTTGAGGAGCTCAGATCCATCTTTGATATCCCAACAAGGGAGCATGTTAGATATCGTTGCACGTGCGTGGCACCGTGGCTGTACAGGAAATTTCCATATTTCGCGAAGGCTAAAGTTCTTTGGTGGTTCAAGTCAACGACCAAAGACAAGGCTGATGATTATCGATTGGTTGATTTCCCTGTTTGGTATAAAGGCGAGTTGTTAAAACGACGTCCTCAATAAAGAGTGGAATAAGCTGGTCCGCAAACAAAATAGGAAGTGCGATGAGGTATCTGGAATAGTAATTTGCAACATTACACGTTTACGATGTTTGACGAGAGAACATTTCATATCATAGTTGGAGAGCAAATTCAGCCTAATTAAGAACCAACAAGAAATTCAACCTTTCGTTTTCTTGTCGGATCAGGTTACTCTTAAATCAAAGGTTCGATGCTGACTGTATGCAATCAAGTGACTCTGAACAATCCAGCCACCCTAAAACGCTTTACTCTCTTGCTTTTTTTTTAGAGTGATTTGTCTCCCTAAATCCCTCTGCTTTACTGGAGTAATATATTCTCTTGAGCAATCTATATTCTTGGAGTGCCCTGCATAAATGAATAATTTTTTAAGCAAATCTTACCGCATTCTCCTATTCCATCTCTTTAAATGCTCACACCTGTCTCTCTGTGTTATTTTCCTCCAGATACCTATCTCATGTGCACCGCAGCTGCTTATTTCTATATTCACTTGCCTGGGATCCCTAACAGACCCTGGACTCTTGCTGAAGTTTTGGGATGATGTGATAGCATAAAGTGCTTTGTCCTGTATCTTTCCCTATCGCTGTGGACACAGTAATACAGGATACCAAAACCCAACAAATTTCAAACAATGTACTTTAAATGCCCCTCTAATTTGTGGGGCAGTCCTACAATCTACCATTTTCAAATTCATATCAGCTAATCTTGGGTCACCAGCAAGTTTAACTCAAGATTACACTGTCAACGTCAAATTCGATGAGCTTGGTGGATACAAAACTCGTTTACCAGTGCTTACGGAAATTTACACTGGCGGATATTCAGCATTGCAAAAAGCAGAAGAAGCTCTTAAAGAATTCAAGACCCCTATTTCTCTGGCTGCTGGTCCTAGGAAGATTTACAATGAGCGTATAGAACGGCCATTCAGAGCGTTGTTCGGCCTGAACTCAGCGCAGATTAAACTAGGATGAGATTAATAATGGATGAGAGTAAAAGCATTCTGGCAACTTAGAACATCCATGAACTCGACTATTTCCTCTGAGTAAGAGAACTCGAATGTTGCATATCGCAAACTCGTGGCGGAGTGCTATGCTATTCTCCAAAATTCTGTGCTGGGCGAAGTGGGGTTTGTTGTGATAGGAAGCGGCGGAGTCGCAAGGCTGAGTAGGGGCGCGGTGGGATTTTGCGCAACCGTGATTACGAGATGTGGATGAGCGTGAGGTGAGCACGATGTCAGCAATTCAAATGTTACCTTATGTTCAGTAGACTATTGTTTGGTAGGGTTATGAATGGATTGCCATTTTGTTAGACAGGATTGAAGTTTGAACTCGTCAATCTCAGTATCGAATGAGTTCTTATTCTTCAAAGATCTTAAAGTTTCGCAACCTATTCTGTTAGATAAGTTTACATGAAAAGCGGAATTCTGATAGTATCAAAACCTGGTTTTTCAAAGTATTAGTTTGGTTGCTATGTTACAAATCGCAGAACCGTGGCGGAGTTTCTCAGATCTTCTACACAATCTATGTTGATTAGTCCCTAATTACGACCACGAATAATGTTTTCATGTTGCATATCGCAATACCGTGGCGAAGCTCAAATTCTCTAATATTCCTTTCTTCAATTCGATAAGCAGAGGATTTTGTTTCGGGTTTCCAGAAGCGGCGGAGCAATTTACCCCGCCACACCTCCGCCTTGCAATGGGATTTGCCCCACCATGAGCACAAGGTGAACAATGAATATGAGAACTGACTTATTAAGAGATGATATTATTTAAGTTGATAGTGTGTTAGATTAACTTCTCGGAGTCAAGACTGGACTAGAGCAGTTTTACCTTTGTTTTTTGACCTTGAGAAAATCCTTAATACGGGAGAATACTCTATGAATTAGGAAAGAAAATCGAAAGTTTATGGTACGGTATCGAAAGCTAGCGGATTTGCCTTCTTCATTTTGGCTAAGCATCAGCATTGGTCTTATGTTGATGTTCTTTATTGTTGCAAATCGCACACCCGTGGCGGAGTTCCCCCTAAAACCGTTCTTTCCTCATGTTTATCTGTAAGAATTGAAATGATATGAGTGTTGCATATCGCACTCTCGTGGCGGAGCCCAAAATCTCCGTTTAAATTGACCGTTCACTTTATTCTCTTGTGGGAGGCGGCGGAGTGCGAGCCGTCGCAAGGCGGAGGTGTGGCGGAGTGAAGTGGGATTTCGCCCCACTATGAGATGAGTAGATGAGTACGAAGTGAGCGATGAAGCGTAAACAAAGACATGTCACCTCAGTCTCTTGATTCCCTGTTAATAATCGTGAGTTCTTGGCAAGTAGAGTGTATTTTTATTGAGAATTTTGATTGCATATTGTAGGTCAGTGGCAGTGAGGAGTTTTTTGGAAGGAGATTTAAAAACTATCAGATATTGATGTTGATTACAAGAGATCCCTGGTTAACCGATAATGGTCCTCAACCGGTAATTTGCCCTATAAGCCCGCTGAAAGTTACAGGGAGTTATAGGGCAGTGACCACTAAAAATTTAGGGTTATCGGTTGATCAGTGAACTCTAGTATCTAAATCTTTTAAGCTGAGGTGCAGCACATAATGGGGCATATGAATTTTGAACGTGGATATGGCGATAAGGGATCGTTCATTTTTGTATAATTGAAGGGAGAATAGAGAATGAGATTTACTGGGTTTCTATGTATTGATATTTTCAAGAGAATAATTGTATGAAGTATCTTCAATTTAAGTCCATTTTATTATAATTTTTTAACCTCATTTCGTACAAATGTCTTTGTTGCATGTCTTATCCTCGTGGCGGAGTGAGTATCAATACCATACTTATGCCACAAATACAAACTCATTTAATTCAATGTTGCACATCGCAATCTCGTGGCGAAGTAGTGCAAAGGAACCGGTAATTTTCTTCTAAATGAGCAAGGCAGGAAGGACATTGAATTGGAATGGAAGCGGCGGAGGGTAGCGCTGGGAATTATTAATTGCAGTGGGCGGAGGCGTGGCGGGGCAAGTTTGCAGGATCCGAGACGCCACGAGACGAGCAGAGGAGTACGAGCTGAACAACTACGCTCCTTAGATTCAATAAATGCTAAGGTGATGCTTGAATCCGAATTTTTATTTTGGGGATTTGTGTCTTGTATATAAAATGTGTTTTAGGATATAGTGAAGGTGAGGAGTTTGGCGGGGCGGTGATGATTGGAAGCGATTTAGGGAAGGAGGAAAGTGGAGAGAAGAGATAGATAGGAGCGATCCGTTTCGATACATTTCGGGAGATGATATTCTTTTTGAGTAGGGGCAAAAATGAAGGGGAAGTGGAATAGGTATTAAGGGGTACAGAAATATAGAAAACTTTGGGTAAGATTGTGTGTGTTCCTTACCTTAGGCTATTTGGTGATTGCATAATGTTTCTTTCTAGTTCACCAGAGGGGGAGGGGGGAAAGATTCAATGTCAAAGAAATAAAAATATTCTGTTTTACAGTCACTTGCAAAATCGACTTTACCCCCTTGCTCTTAAAAATATTGTGAGCACAAACCACCTTGGCCGCTCCTGGTACTGAGACGATACCTATTTGTATGTACTGCATGTGCGACAGACGCCCGAAGAAGGTATCAACGCCAAAACCAACGGCGCGTGAGAAAACAAGAAATACGAGATGTGGGCGATCAAAGTATCGCCTCATCGATTACGTATCCAGCCTCGATTCTTAGCCACGACAACCTCATTAACGTCAGCTTCATTTCGCAGTTTCAGTCCATCTCTACTTACGCATTAACAGTAATCTCAGCTATAGGGGATAGTTAAGCAATCAGAAGAACGCTGGCCTATCATATTGGATAATGTTAAGGCGAAGATATTTTTTTTCATGACTCTCTATTTGGGGCTACTACGGATTTAGATGATCGAGAACAAGGAAAATGGAAATATTACGCGTTAAAAGTCCAAATCAAATCAAAGAACTCAAAATTCAAAGTCGAAAGAAAGAAAACCTCATGCTTCCTTCCCTCCGCTCAAGAAAGTTGAGCATTCTTACTGGGCTCGACGGCCGCTCTTATTCTCGCCATTGCCTGCTCGAAATCCGCTTTAGTATGAAGCTTTTTCAACTCTTCGCCTGATAGGATGATATATGGCAAGATCATGTCTCCAGTGATTGTGAGACGCTCACGGCCATGAGTTTTAGACCCAAACGAGAAAGTCCAGGCTTTCACAAGAGCCTCAGAGACTCGAAGGAGTTCCTGATGATTATGCTTTTGGCAGTGAAGGCGGGCGCTGTATTTCGTTCCCCAATCTCGTCTGATCTCATTGTGACAGATTGGGCAAAGGAATATGATATCGTATGCACTAAGGGACTGACTTTCTACCTCCTTCATGAAACGTTGTCTTGTGTCATAATCATGCTCACGAGCGAGATGCGTGAAAGCTGAATTATAGTCATGGGAGACCCTCTGGCAACTTGGGATCGGGCAAGGGCAGAACGGGCCATCGTGATGAATTGATAGATGCGCGTTCATAGCATCTTTGTCATCGGTGCCAAATTGGCATCCCGGAATACTGCAAATGTTTTTTGCCTTTAGGTATTCACCCAGCTTATCGCAAGCGAGTCCGTAGTCCACGAGCAGTCTTTCGTTATATCTTCTAGTGCCGTAGTCATGCTGTCCAAGGTGGTCAATCAGGTCAGCCCTACCACCTGGTATTTCGGAGCATCCGGGTAACACGCAGGACCAGTGAATGAGGCTGAGGGTCTTCTCTGTGCGCAAATGCTCACGTAGTTTGTCGCTTCGAGTGAATTTATGCCCGAAACCAGATGGGCAATCAACCACAGGGCAAGGAAACGTTTTGGTATTTGATTCATGCTTATGACGGAAGTGGCGAAGCCGATCTTTATTGCGTCGAAAGGTTGTCGTGCAACCTGGATGTTCGCATCTGAGTACGTCATTGGTAGTACTAAGTTTGCTTGCAGCACTTCGAGTCGCTCTTTTCCCATGTACTTGAAGATTGCTCTCTCCTCCGGACTCGACAGGGAGTTTTCTCCCTTTTTTGGCAGTAGCCAAAGCCTCTGCAACATTCTTCGATAGTTCCTTCAGAACAGAGCAAGGGAGAGATGCTAAATACTCTACATCGCTGAACGGATGTAGTCCATGCTCGTCCTGATTGGGTTCGCCTGGATTTGAGGGAAGCAATGGATTTCCTTCCGTGGGGATTCCAGAGACCTGAGAGAGAGTCTCCATTACAGAGCAGTGACTCGAAGTAGGTAGAATTGTTCCATTGCTGTCCACAGTAGACAATGGTAGGGTTCCGTAGTCAAATATCTGGCGTGCTGGGTCCGCAGTTGTCAGGTCGCCGTCGATGAATTGGTTGGTAATGGGGGAGTCGAAATCGAAGAGAGCAACTTCGGGGCGCTCGCGATATCCACGCTCCTCTGTCGTGGGTGCCCCGAAATCTAAGGGGGCGACTTCGGGGCGCTGGGTACGTCCAGGTTGGGTTGTCACGAGCGCCCTGATTCTTTGTGAGCTAAAAAAAAAAACAAGGGCGCTCACCATTCGGCATCGGGCCAATCGACAAGCGGCATGTCGAAGAAGCCGTCCGTGATCATTGGCTGATCATCGAAGAGCGGTGTGAATGACGGCTGGTTCATGATGCGAGGTCTCGTTGACGCCTTAGAGGGCGCTTGCAGGGCGCTGCTCTGTTCGATCTTGTGGTGGAATAGCGACGGGAATTTGATAGAAATCTTGGAAGTTGATAGTGGGGGAAGGCCTGCTCTTGTACCTTTCATGCGTGTACAAGATCTGATGAGGATAAGGAGGGGTCAGAAGGTCGCCCTTTTTTCTCGACCCTTGCGTTACGACCACGCTAGCCCCGTGCCGCAGATCTCGATTTCTTCTCCCCAACTTTAGGAGAACGCACACTATTCAATACTCTATAAGCTTATGGGACTTGAGGCTGATGAGTCTTGATGAGACTTGAGATTGACGGAGCTCGAACGTCTAAGGTGTGCGGTACAGGAACGAGCGAACACGGCTGGGCCTTAAAGCAAAGTACATCGGAAATTCGGCAAAGTAGCATGCAGCAGAGATTAGCTCACAAAGTGAGACCGACTCTTTGTGAAAAAGTATTGGGCAAAGCCTTTTTTGAAGCCTACTATAGCTTCTCAGATTCTAATCGCAGACGACGAAGTGGCTGGGTGTCATATACTAGTAACAATTTTTAACCAACGTGCCCAGGTACTATAGTGTAAACAAGGTAATGAGGTAGTCTGTGCTCACAAATTTTTTTAAGCGGAATGAGGTGAAGTCGAATTTTCAAGCGACTATACAAGTATCTGTCTTGCAAATCGTATTCCCGTGGTGGAGTATCGTACTGTGAAGGCAACTTAGACAAACCGTAATTGGAACTGGAAGTGCAATTTGAACGAGTCCTTTCTATACTTTTGCGTGTTGCACATCGCACTCAAGTGGCGGAGCGCTGCTATGTCTATTTTGAAGCATTTGATAAGAGGAAGCGGCGGAGTGGTGGCGTTGAGGCGGAGGAAAGGTGGCGGGATGAGATGAGAGTCCTACGAGATATTTTCACCCTTTTGGACTTGAGTGTTTGATATTGATCCTCTGAATTATTTTACAGGTGACGGGAGGAAATCGATATCTGTTATTATGTTGCTCATATTTTGAGGATGGGTGTAGTGAGTAAGCCCTGATTGAGCGACGCAAACAGATGGGGTAAGCCTTTACTTGAATTGCATGTCTTATGCAAAATTAGACCACCTTTGTGAGAATATAAAATTAGTCCCACTAGAGTTGTACATAGTACTAACGCAGGTGGCTCAATTCACATCGTAGTTTTGTTGCATTTCGCGCACCCGTGGCGGAGTTGCTTGTCGCAAGTATTCCCTTCTTTCATCAACTGCCACAATCCATAAGATATCCCCTAATTCCCATGTTGCACATCGTAGTTAAGTGGCGGAGTGCGATTTTGCTTTAGATATCTGAATAGAGGAAGTGGAAGTTGGCGGAGTCGTGGCGTTGGGATCGAGGCGGTGGCCTGGAGAGGCGCGGTTCGGGATGGGATTTGTAGAGCACCATGAGCTTTGCCACATGTTGATTCTGGGTGGAGCAGCATCGATGTCTGGAATTCTGAGTAATCGCGAGTGTATGAGATTAACACAGAATACATGCCTGTGATGGTCTCGAGGGAGGCGTAGGTAAACTGCGGAAGATGCTGAAATTTGATGAGGTTGAGCGAGAACATAGGTATGCTTCAGGCTTGTATGTTTGAGAGAGGGACTTTCCTTTCAACCATTACTGATATTACTACTAAGTCACCTTGCAACTACATCTCGAACCCAGTTAATTTAAGCTCCATGAACACTCCGAAATTTGATTTTTGCTGCATCTCGCACTCTTGTGGCGAAGCACATTATGTTTGTAATTGCGAGTCTATTTCCACTCCTCAATTTTATCACAGCAATCTGCCACGACGATTTTCCCTTCCATTCTCATGCTGCACATCGTGATCAAGTGGCGCGGTGGGGCTCGGTGGGATCCTGAGATCCACCACAAACTGCGTCCCTTTACGGCGTTTACGTTGAGTTCGAGTGTTTGGCATTGTTTGCGAGTATACTGTAACAACCTCCTTGGTTCGTTGCAGAATTTGATGCAGTTTCTATGGTCGTGAACTGTTTGCCATTGTCATCGCACAGTGGCAGAAAGAAAGGAGACTGATCCTTTCTTACCTCCGCAGTTCAACTGTTGCCGTCTTCAATTGATTGATCCACAGTGCAAGATGATGTAGGTTTCTTGATAACAGCTCTTGTTCAATTCAAAAGATGACTTTGTCGCACATCTCACTCTTGGGGCGAAGCTCGCGGTTTCGCAAGTTTATCCACTTTTTGTTTCATTACGGCAATCCATCGCAATCTCCATTCCTCTTTTTGCTTCTGTTGCACATCGCACCTAAGTGGCGGAGCGACATATCTATTTACTTTTTATTCTCAATGGAGAGCGCATATCGAGAGAAACTTTAAGATAGTCGGTGGGAGTGGTGGTGTTCTGAGCCATCGCAAGGCTGAGGTGATGAGTGGCGCGGTTCGATGAAGGATTCGGGTCCACCACGAACTTTTGCTGTGCTGTATTACATCCTAAATGGAAGATTTGATTACATTATTGGATTTTTGTTCCTGATGTTCATGCATAATTTCTTTGGAAGTTGTGACTGACGCGTTTAACATTGCGAATGCGTACTTCGAATGCGCTTTTTTTTAGTGGATAATACGGGCTTTGTATTTATGCACAGATTCTGTTTTTCTCCTTTGTAAAATTTGAGGCTATTGGATACCATCAAATGAATTAGAACTTAAGACACCAGCAGCTACAAGCCAGAGGTCTCTTCTACCTTCGTCAGAGCTGCGCTTCCCCCACCTGCATAAATTGAAGGGACATCACAGTGTTGCACGTCGCAATCTTGTGGCGAAGCTAAACTATTGGAACTATCAACTATACTCTTTGCCATCTCAGTTACTCGTTTAATTCTTATTTTAATGTTGCACCTCGGACTCAAGTGGCGGAGTGCTGAAGAAGAGAGGGATTGAATCGGCGGAGCGATGGCGCCTAGGCGGAGGAGTGGCGCAGTGATATTTCATATGATCCAATTGAGCTGTGCTGTACTAGAAATATGCTGATAATTTTTTATTAACTTTCATTTCAAATCATCTGATATGAAAGCCATCATTTTGGATCGCTAATGCTCGGAACAAAGAGGACTTATTATTGATCGTTGGTTTCGTAGTATCAAATTGAGAGACTCCATTGGAAAATGTTCATTCATCAGTACAAACTTCTTTCCCACTTGGATATATATGATGTCTTCAGAAATGACATTGAATGAAGTTCGAAAACTATATCTACCTAATCGGAGTTGAACCTTCATTTGCAATTGAGAATTTATTGTTGCAAATCGCGATCTCGTGGCGAAGTACCAGTACAATCGCATGGCAACTATTATCTCCACATTTCTACATTTCAAATAATCTCCGCCACGATTTTTCATCTTCAATTGCCTGTGTTGCACATCATACCCAAGTGGCGGAGTCCTACTTGAACCTTTTTAGAGACCTCTCATCAGTTTGGGCGGAGCGGAGGCGTTTGCAAGGCACTGCAAGGCGGAAGCGATGGTGGATCTGCTCAGCCACTCATCAGCCTCCTGGAAGTCATCCTTGAGAATTTTGAAGGCAAAGTTTGCGGAATTGGAGGTTTGACGCATATCGCATCTTTGTGGCAGTGTTCTTGAAATGTCAAAGAAATTGTATTGTTGATAGCGTGAGGAGATGTGATAATGTTCCTCGGTCGTGATACCTTACTTGCAAATCGATCATGGACACACTACATGATCGAAGTCACTCCTCGGAGTGAGCTGATGGAACTTAAACCTCGAGCACGAACGGAATAAAATCAATTTATAACTTTTTAATAAGTACAGGAAGTATTGAATTCTTCATAACATGAGCAACATCTCCATTAGAGTTCTGGTGTTAGCGCTTGCTACCAATTCGGTTTGGTGCTCTTGCTTTATTTTATCGCAGCAATTGACTTGCTCCAGAATGAGAGTCATTGAATAGGAATTCCATCGCGGGAGTAGGTAGTAGATTGAGAACTCCCGGAATGAAGTTTCCAAATTAGTGTTTGACCTCCGAAAGTGTTGGTTTCGGGACCACAGGGGTGGTTGAAGGACATAGAGGCGTCAAGAGTATCGCTATTTTAATTGGAAAGAGGTGATTTCGGGCATGAAGAATTCTCGACTTGACACGTTATATACAGAGCGTATACAGTAACATGGCTGATAGCAGCATGTAATTTTGACCTCTACTGCGCCAAAGTCCCGCAAAAGTAAATGTAAAAATATGAGGACAAGCTCTACAGGCCATGCCCTCATTTGCTACTACATGTCTGCAATCAATCGCTTTAATTCTGACAAACATTATCTTCTTTCCGAATGATATCGAATGCACTCATCAAGCCCACGAAATGTGCAATGCCAGCTATTACAACAGCAATATGAAATATCTGATGACTTGCTCCCACAAAGTCGAATTGGTAAGGGCGCCAGCGTTCTGGTACCTTTGAAATAAATCAACTTTTGTCAAAAGCTAGGCGATTCTAGTACAGATCCTTACTCCCGCTGCATAGAAAATTGCCCCAATGGCATTGAATGTCCCCATCCAGATCATCCAATCCAGAGACATTCGCTGCCTTTGAATCGCCAAACCATAGATCATGATACCATGAAATACAAACACCAATGCTGTGAGGCCAAGAGATGCGTAAAGAGCCGCTCTGTACGTTCGATATGATGGTGAAGAGAAACGCGAATTGAGCGTGACTGTTATGCAGGCGACGGCTACCGCTGATATCTGGCATCTATGATTAGAATCTCGTACCCAGAAGTTTGTCTTTTGGACTCTTACAAAAACCCAGTAAAAGTCCCTTAATCGCGAATTACAGATGAAACCATAATATATTGTTGGAAGGCTAGCCGTCCACATGAGTAAAACAATTCCAAGATAGTCTAATTGAACTCCAAAAATTGCCCAAGAGGGGCTGTGATTCCAAACAACATGACAACTATACAAGGTCTTAGCAACATTTTGACACGAGTTTATCAAGCAGACCTTGTAGAACATGCGAAACACACCGAAACACCGATAGAATATAGGCTAAATAATATAAGATCTAGAGGTTGGGCATAAACGGAATGCACAAAGTAATAGTGATAGAAGATCCAGGGGGCGACGGCAAAAATGAGAGACCCAAGAATATGGCAACGGATGTTGACTATGCGCAATTAGCTTCTGAAATTGCGTTGCTATAAGAGGCGTTACCCGTCTCATTGTGCCATTGCAAAATACTCTGAAGTGAACCCATCAAAGATCCTGATGTTGGGCTAGAAAGAAAGTCAGTTATATTTTGTCCAGAAATAATAGAAATGAGTAAATGCACCGATAGCCTGATAAAAGGAACTCGTTCTCCCTATACCACTCGATCTGAAAGTATTCATCGTCTTACGGAATGCTTCCAGCCTACCGTTGCCAGGAAGCTTTATCAAGCATGAGTATATCAACTTCAAATACAGTTAGAGATTACCCACGAATTTGGTGAATGTGAAGGAGTTGTGACTGGGTTTTTGGCCTGGCTAGAAGGTTCTCTTCTGTGCCTGGAGCTTGGCCCCAACCATTCTCAGCGATACTGCGACGCATAGCCATGGACTGGAGGTGGGAAAATGTAATTTTCTTTGGAGAAAACTCGATTAATTAAATAAATTCTAGTTGTGTAAACAGGTAGCAAGAGCGAAGTGGTCGCGTAGTTGGCTCAACGAGATTTGGATGAGATTTCTGCTTCAGCCCCAATCCACTGACCATTCGCTTTGTTCCGATCCACTCACCAAATCGCGAATTGGTCGGGTACACCACCCATTTTGCCCAAATAGCTCTAATTTGGCCAATAAATTCTGTTTGACCAAATAAACAGCTAGCTAGCCAATTTCGTTTTCAATTATTGAATGCAGGGCAATGCCTCCGTATAGGGCCCTGCGCAGGGAGGCATTTGGCCAAAATCCCTCCCTTTGGCCTGCATTGGCTCTTGATCTGGCCAAGCGCCGGGAACTTGGGAGGTTGGATCCAGTGCCAGAGTCTAGGAGGACACGTAGAGCTGCTTAAATTGAGGGCGACAGTGATGGTGGTGGTGGTAATGGTAAAATTATATATTTATGAACAGTATCATTTTTTCCCTAATCAGGGATGGTGAAATAGCTGCTCAATTCGCAATACGGCCTGCGCTAAGCGAAGGCCCTAAGAAGATCCCAGTTTTAGATCTTTCAGAGACGACCTCGCTGCCTTCATGTGATAGTCTCCGTACACACAAATTATGATCTAGCTTTGCAATTAAATTGCAATACAAATAATATTTTATATTATATAAAATTAATTTGTAATAATGAATTAGTCTCTGCTTTACTTTAATACTAAATTTTGAGATTCTTTTATCAGTAAAAGACTTGAAAATGTTCTATCTAAAGTAGGGACTTTTCAGATATTTATGAAAGTGTACGGAGACTATCCCACGAAGCGAGCTACCAAGAGCTTCATATAGAAGCCGGGCGACAAGTAGTAACACAGAAAAGAAGGTTGAGAAGCAGCGCTTATTTCCTGTTTCGAGGTAAGCCACCAATAGATTCTTGGTTCATGATTACCCACTTGTGGCTTCAAGGATTGATGGCCGCTTCTAGGAACGATGAATGATCACGCCTGAAGGATTTGCAGGACGAAATGAGCAACATTAGACACCAAATTGCTTTTTCATTGTGGCCCGAAAAATCCTTGGCGGGAGGTATTTCGAGGCTCACAATGTTTTCGAAAGGGAATGTTGCAGGTAGATTAGCCCAGTGTGTTTATGACAGGTCTCAATATAAAAACAAATGAAACTGCATTGAATTGGTGGTATAAGTCAAGTCTACTAGGACTAAGGTGCGTCCATTTGATTTACCTTGAAAAGGCAGAAGCCCTTTAATTAATTATTTTGATAGCAGAGGATCTCGTCGACAATCATAACCTCTGCTAGAGAGCCCTGGACAATCACTCATGGATTTTATGCTACCTTGGGAGGCTTTGTGGTAGATCTTGATGACAAAATCTCGGCAGGGCAGCCCCCTTTCGCTCAAAATGCCAACAGACTGACATTTACTCCTAAATGGATAGCTTTACTGGCGAAGTGTGGCTACCTACCTCTGATCTCGCCGAATGATATTCTTGACAAGAGAAAGATTGATGGAATTGGCAAAATTCTGGCTTGGAATGTAACATTTGCTTCGGATATCGAAGCGCGGTTATGGAGGTTTTACTCCTTATATATCGCTTTTTCTGGAATCCTTTGTTATGTTCTGCATATCATTGCCCAATTCTCGAAATTTGCTTGGTAGTTGTGGTACAATCTCCTCATTGGCGAAGCGCCGACTCGCAGCAAATATCTTGTTACAGTTATATATACTATATGCGGGGCCCTGTATATGTTTTCTCGATTATATTTGATCGTGGAATCATTTGTGGGGCTGAGGTCAGAAACAGCTGCATTCATTATTCTGCAATGGGTGATAAGTGTACCGCACGTTTGATATTGCCATGAAGCTTTGTGTACTAAGTTATTTTCTGAATTTGCTTTGGTGGTTCGTTATTAATCTCTGAATTAATATGCTATGAGTTTAAAAACTGACCCAGAGGATCCAGAGAGCTTGATTCACTTGAAGAGCAAGTTGCAGTGAATTCCGTTTTGAATGCCTAGATACAGTGGAGGATTTTGAAGCTCTGGATCATATTTCATGTTACGGCTGAGAGTCACGAGATCATTATTCCTAATATTCTTGTTGATGAACGAAAGAAAGATGAATTGCACGAAATCCAATCTGACAGCATGGCCTCTGAATGCCTTCTGTGGCTTCTCAAAGGATTGGGTTCGGTCGTAAACAATTTTAGCATAAATCCTCTACGAGGGCCTAAAGTCACACCCTTTCATAAAGAACACTCTCGGTGTGATAATATAGTCATCTAAAAGTGTATTCTATCTTGTTATTTGTGCCTCTGCAGTGCCACTCAGCTGGTACGTTTCATTCCCTCGTGGCCATCTCTGTACCTTGCCAGCAACGAACTGAATTGTAGGATAACGAAATAAAGTAGAATAATATATATATATTCAGATCTACTTGTCGGAAATTATCATTTCTAAGAAAAGTTTCCATTCGTATACTACCAGCGAGACAAATTTTGTGCATGATTTGCTTCACTAACTAGATACACATTACAAGACAGTTGAGGTGCTCTTGTAACCATGAAAGCGTCACGGAAGTATTCAAAGCCACACAGCACGAAGAAGAGCACGCGATTTAAGTGACCTTGTGTCCAGAAACATACCAATCAACTTTCATCAGTCCGATAGTGTACTGCGCAGAAAAGAAATAATCGTGCGGAATTCAGTCCAAGCTAGCTATCAAGAGAGAAAAGATGATCGTTTTCTGCGAAAAAGTGTTTGGAGATATTAAATGATTGCGACAAGGCAGTACCAATTCAGTATTGGAGAAATCCGAAACAAGAGGCCAAGGCGTTCGCTGCTCAGATCCCCGATGGGAAGTTGAGCACGGCTAAGACCCAGGGTTTCTTATTGGGGTCTAAGAGGGCTTGGAGTAGAACGGGCTGTTGAAAAAATCAGGGGAATTGGTGGGGAAGAAGACTAGCGATAAGCAAGCCGCAATTGAGGGGGAGACATCGTGTATCAACTTCGCAAAAAACCCACCACTTTCACATTTTAGATTTTGGGTAGACTTTCCTAGCTTTATGAATTTTATTTCAGAGCTTCAATAATACCTGTATTCACTAAATGTAATCCTCTTGTTGCAGAATCGTAGCTCTGTGGTAGTGTCTCAAAGGAGTAGGCAGCAGCGACCGCAACCAAAATCTAGACTGCAAATCCTATATTTCATGTGTCATGAGTGTGGCAGTGTATCCAAACCCCTGACCTCACCTCACTAGGTTCTACAAAGTTTTTGTGGAGAATATTGGTCGCATAGTCCATGAAGGATCGAGGAAGAATTTGGCGAGGCTGAGGACGGGGCTGATTGTGTCGGTGAGGATCAAGGAAGGAAACCCTTGGAAACTTGTTGCATTTCGCAGTAGTGTGGCTGAGGCTTTTTATTTGGTTTGAGTTCTAGGAGTAGCTGGTTGAAGGAGTCTGCTGTTAATGTTCTGCTGTGGTGCAGAAGAGAGCGAGGACTGTCACGTGAGATGAATCACTTCAAAATTTCCAGCATTGGAAGAGTAGAGCTGGAAAGAGATGACAAGATCTTATTCATCATAATAATTTCTTTTAGACCTGAGAGGTGGAACCGCCAAAGATGCTGTGATTTGACGAAAACTCTCACATTTACTACATGATTGGCAGCGAGAAAGGCTGGCTCCTTCAGACGCGAGCAAGGAAGGCGATTTGAGGTCTGCCATCATTTTAATTTTCACCACATACAATCTGGTAAGGCTGATTTTCACTAGGTAAATCTTTATACAATTCATCTCGCCATTGGACCATTCCGTTGGTGCCTAGTTAGATAGCTCCCTTTAAACTTTTCATTTCAGCTCACAGCTTTTGTTGCTCATCGCAATTATGAGGCGGTATAACGGCTTTTTACCTATGATGGTAGCTCTCGGGATTTCGTATTGTGGTAGTGGATTAAAAGTGTTTCAGATCTAAATTAGGAGGAGCACGAGATGATGGCGGGGTCGAATGATGAGGCTTCTTGAGGCTGATGAGCTAAAACTAGGATGGGCGCATTGGATATTTTTATGGATGTGTTGCACGTCGATATTTAGGGGCGGTGCTCTTTCCCATTGTTTTGTTCGGTATTAGGAAGGTTTAATTTGGAAAGGAACCTTGTTGTCGATTTTTTCGATTGCGCGAAAAGGGGTATATCACGTGATACTCACAGTCTTAGGAGATGGGAAAGGAATCAACCGATACTTTCATGAAAGCGGACTGCCATAATCGTTTTCAGACTTTTTATTTTCAACCAGTAATCTACTTTCAGGTTTATCGTGAGGTCATCTGCTAAGAGGCCTAGCTTCCAGGTTAGTCGAGTCTGCCCGAGACACCTAAATATCAACTTTGTTTTCCTAGGCAGCAGACTTCATTTACTTTTACTGGTAATGCTTCTAATAGTCAGTGATCGTTTTGTTTTCGTTGCATATCGCAATGAAGTGGCGGAGTGCGCCGTGGTTGAATAGCTGGTTCCGTGGAGGAACTCCTCCAACCAATAAGAAAATGCCCACAAATCTCAAGGCAAAGTCTTCCATAGCTGTCTTTCCCGATGGTGATATCTCATATTTAAATTATTCTGTTGCGTATCGCATCTTCGTGGCGGAGTGTGCTGCGAATTTCTGTTTTCTCAACATACATGGCGGAGTATCCCTCATAGAGGCGGAGCCTCGGTGAGATCCAATGCTCCGCCTAGGGGAGCCAGCCATGGCGGTCGAGTCTCGATCCAAGCCTCTGTATTCCTGAAAACAGAATATTATTTAATAAGTGGAGAACCTTTGCATATTGATCGTCATAGGAAAAATTAGGAAAGAGGCAATGCGAGTGCAGTTGCCTCCTTCTGTAGCAGCTCTCGCTTAAACCCGCACCTTCCCCTTTTTGCACTAATCAAATGAACAGCATTATGAGATGTTTTCAGGTGACAATAATATATCTACTAATAGCAAAAATTCTATTGGTAGTGGTTTGAGATAAATGTACTTTCATTTAAGCAAAAAAACTTACGATCCATTCGTTCAAATACCCCCTATCTTGCGCTAACTACATATACAAAGAATTGCCCAAAGCTGCAAGCATGACCTCCAAGCATGTCTCCCCGTCCCCTGTGCTTGATCTCGGTGATTTTTTGTTGGTTCGATCCTGAATGAGGCCGTTCAAGGTAAATAAATAGACGTATTTATAGACTGCATTATGTGACGAGAGTTATGAATCAAACAGCGGCAGTGAATTATTTCTGTTTGTCACTGAGTGAACGGACTTTGGGGGCTGTCATTGTGTGAGACTATTATGGGACTACATTTTCCTTTTTGCCATTAGATAATTGTATATGCTATTTGATCCATCTTGCAAAAGTCTAAGTTGTGATTGAGTTCTTTCATGTTTTCTGGAGGCTCTGAAGGTCTCGCTTAATGCTACTAGGTAATCTAAATCTTGAGGCGCTTCCTCTGTAACCCTCTGATTGCCTAAAGCTAGCTGCTCTATATACGCTTCAGAACCGAGTTGACAATCGTCTTTAATGTAGCAGCCGTAAACGAATAGAGAGCAAAGTGGTGCAGTATTCAACGCCGTACGAGCCCCTTCCTATCGTCAAGCTGGCATCTTGAATGCCGGGTGTAATCCTGCCAATGTTACCATATGCTTTATCAGGAGCAGTATACTAAGCTCTCTTGTTCAAGTCTCTCCAATTCCAGATTTGTCGTTGGAATGGAGGTGTCCTTGGTGCCAATGTTTTATAGCCCACACTTTGAGGATGAACGGTTCGCCCTCATAAATGAGGTATCAACTCTGTCCACTGAGGCGTATCATATGTCAAAATCGGCAACTGCCTCAACGAGACAATCGCCTCAATCACCAAATACGCCCTGGCAAAGATATAAAACAGACCACAAGCTGTAGCTATGAGGCCGTATGCAATATACTCAATCCAGAAAGCGCGGAATGCGATGAATCTATCCCAGTAAACACTAGCCCAAGGACTCAAAAATCCAATCACGTTCATGATGAACCAGAGAAGGCCAGAGCAAGAGATGTAGACGGAGGACATATGCCAAAGGAGTTTTTCGGTATGTGTGGGAAAGTATTCATGCCACGCTGCGATGTGGACACCGCCGTATCCCATTGTTGCAAATCACAGGGTCATACCCATTAACTCGCCGCCGAGTCCTGGGAGAAGGAAGTCCGACGGCCAATTCCGCGCATGACGAACGACGAGTTGTTCGATTAATGGCTCGTAGACTTTCCTTGCCGAAGTTGCGGTCGCAGGAGATGTAACAGAATCGGTGGATGTCTTGGTGAAGCGTGCTTTGATGGCTGGGTAGCTCTCAACCGCACGAGCAGCAAGTCTGTGCCGCGTATTACGCATCGTCGCATTATCGAAACTTGGCTGAGGTGTCCATCCCATCTTGAGCTTGCGGTTGAGGATCTTCTGCGAGTCAAGATGTCGAGTCGGTTGCAGTTCGAAAGCACCTGAAAGTTGCGAGTTCATAGAGTCAACTCTCACCGTCGGCCTTTTGGTGAGTTCAGAAACCGAGTCCTCCCCGATCGAATCCGGTGTTTGGATGGAAGTGATCGAAGAGTCTGTGACTTTATTAGTGACGTTCTGCGCCTGTAGGGATTATGAATACCTTTGGAGTAACTCAACCCCATCCGCGGGTCGAGATCCATGTATATGCATCTTTGCAACTCTGGTGTGACCCAAGTCCTGGGCTTGAACTTCCCTTTAATTCTGGTACCACTTAATCGACTACTCATATACATGTACGCAGCTAGTGGCTCGACCCAGTCTCCCTCCAAAACCGTCGGCTCGTGTATCTCTCTCGGTTTATGCCACCATAGCACGTATATAACGAAAGCACAAAGGATGTGTCCAATAGTGTTGACCTCCAGAAGGGATGTCGGAATGTGTGTAGCCATTCTACCAAAAGTTTGCAATAGCATCCAACCTGCTTGTAACAGAACGAGCGCTTTAGCGAGTCCATCGGTTTTTGACTTATCCTTGATGTCCCTTATGTCGATGTCGGGAAGTAGTCCGCATTTTGCCAGAAGTAAGACACCATGTGCACTTAGAGTCAGACGTTGAGGATCTGGTATGAAGGCTTCGTTTCCATATCCGTCCTTGGATGGTTCGAGACTGAAAGATCGCGGAATTAGCAATTGCTTCTTTCGGACGGAATTAGGAGGTTAAGACAATATCTCATGAACAAAAGAAAACTTCACCCTGATATCTTGGGAGCAAGCATATTGTCCAAATACCCTTGAAATATTCTGGAATGGGAGTTTTTACTCCCCGATGTTTCTTACTCAAATACAAATCCACCAGCACCGGCATAAAAGCTGTGTGTATCAGTCCAGGCGTGTTTTCGCGCCTTGAACCTGGTGCGGTCTAAATTATTCAGGGAATCCTTCTTCAAGTTAGCTTCAAACCTCTACATAGGGAGGAAGCACCCTCACATCTTTCAAGTTTTGTTTCGAACTGTTATTCGATTGCCCCGACACGTGCTCAGGATCACTGAATATCTTGTTGATTTCCGTCGTAAGTCTTCTAGCAGACGTCCATTGCCTCCAAGCCAGTAATACCACGATCTCGGGGATCAAAACTCCGCAAATTGCCCATTTTACTCGTCTCAACCAGTATTGCTGTTTGGTTTCGCTTTTCGATGGGATGTTGAGGTGCAATGCGCTCCATACGCATAGACCTAATGTCAACATACATGATATGAACAGGCTGGAGGTGCCTCGTCCATTGGGATCGGAGACCCATCCCACAACCGTGGAGTTAGTCGCCTCTCTTGGGGTAATTAAGGGTGCCATGAATCTTCGTTAAACGAATACAGTCTGCCACTAGAAGCAGCCAGCGTCCAGCATTGTGTAGAAATATCGGTTCTCTTGGGAAGAAGAAAGGAAAATTGTAGGTAGGATACGGAAGGAAGAGTGCCTCCACCAGAAAATTAGGGTAGCCGTGAGGCTGAGATTTGAATGGCGAGACGCGGTTCAGCGCCTGCTCTGACATGGGAGAAAGTGGGGAAGAATTCGTCCAAAATCATATCAAAAGGCCTGCAACTTTTGCTTCGCCGTAAGGCATACAAGGTACAAGGTACTTTGTGCAGGGGAATTCTCCCTATCCTATCCATATTAGGGCATCCGTTTCCCATGTGGGATGCATGAGATTCTCACACGGCAGAGATTTTGAGCATCCCTGCCATTTCAAAACGTCGCGAGTCGTGTATTTGGGGGCGGGAATGTGGATCAACATCGTCGCAGCCTCGGGAACATGTCTTTTGATGTGACATCTGTACATACCTTATCTCCTACATTTTTTATTTTCTAGACTATATGCTTTCGCAGGTTATTGTTGGTAGAGAATCTTGAACTTTCGGAGATGTCGCCGCAGACGCGGAAGAGAAAATCTGCTACACCCGTCCTTAGCGAAGAGGCGGTGTCACTCATCCCCAAAGACGACTCAGATAACAAGAAACAACATGAGCAGCCCATGCAGCTCCAACGGTGGGAGGAACTTCGTAAGCACTCTGAGACCCTGGTGGTGATATTGCTAATATATATGTGCAGCTTTGTGGCAGCAGTACGCCTTTCTTCCCCTTCTCTAGAGCACGAGCGCGGCTAACTATTCTGAAGGGAAGACAATCATTTTATAGAAACCGGGTACAGGTATGAGCCCTTCCTCTCGATGTGTTGACTTGTTCTAACAGCAGTTCAGGCCTGCATCAGGATCTCTAAAGAGTTCCTTCAAGAGCTGGGGATATCTCCACAATGAATCCGGTAGGTCACCTGACCATAACTTGAACCTCAGTCAACTAATCACTATATAGTCAACATTTGGTCTCATTTGATTGGGTCGGTTCTATTCTGGGTTCTGCCGATTTATATTTTCAGGACCGAGATCCCACCACGCTACAAAGTAGCGACTAGTGCCGACATTGGAGTATGTTCCATCTACTTTATAGGAGTCGCAATATGCTTTCTCCTGTCCGCCACGTGAGTCAAGGCTCTAATTTAATCTACCAATATTCTGATCATTTCCTAGATTCCATACAATCATGAATCATAGCCCAAGGATGGACAAGTTGGGTATGCAGCTTGACTTTCAGGGGGTCATTCTTTTGATGTGGGGAGCAACTGTGCCGCTGATATACTATGGGTTCTTCTGCGATAAGAAATTACAATGGGTTTACTGGTCATTGGTAAGATCTTGTACGTTCCAACCGGGCCCTTACTAATGCTGTTTCTCCTCTCAGTCTTTAGCGCTTGCAGTTGCGTGCTCTATATTCACGTTCCAGCCTCGATTCAATGACCCATTTCTGCGACCACTACGAGCAGCCACATTCGGAAGTCTAGCTTTCTCGTCAATCATCCCAGTAGTACATGGAATCGTAAAGTACGGTTGGGCATTACAGAGTCAACGGATGGGACTGAAATGGGTTCTCACAACTCTTGGCTTGAATGCAACTGGCGCATTGGCATATGCTGTCAAGGTATGTATTGTTCCTTCGAGATCTGGGAAACTTCGATTCTGCATAGTAACTGACAAAAATTGCAGTTTCCGGAAAGATGGTTCAAAGGGACTTTTGACGTCTTCGGCGCAAGTCATCAATGGCTTCATATCATGGTCATTCTTGCCGGGCTTGCTCATACCGCTGGAGTCCTACAAGCATTTGACTTTCTGCATGATCACCCAAATCAATGTATAGTGCCGTAATATGATTTCTTGATAAGACAAAGTGAAGGTAATCTCTTCGGTTACGCACAAACCGCTCGCGCGATCAGATTTCTAGTCAAAAGATCACTAAATAGAGCTGTTTCTTCACTCAAATCATATTCTCGATGCTTGAGCAGTTGAGTTTGTTTGATATGTACGAATGAAAGGGGCAAATTCCAGTATTTACAGTCTCGACTCAGCCTAGCATACATATGAACAGTAACCTACACCCATCAATACCTTTTTGGGGTACCACTTCAGTCAGAGCAAGATGCGCCGCTGGGCACATTGAGACAGCTAGTAGACGTCTTTCCTCCAGTAACATCCACACCAGTCCAGGTCCAATCAGTACAGCTGCCACTCCCACACTCAATATAAATGTTCGTCCCACTGGATTCCACTGTCCCAGTAACACCATCTAGGATAAAGCCTGAGATTGTGACGCCGTTGGTCGGGTCGCCTGCGGTGCCATCATAGGCTTGATTCACCACAATTCCGTATTCGGTGATGTCGGAAAGTGTGATGCTCTTATAGGTGACCCCGCTGACTGTTCCGGTGTCTCCTGAGATTGTCTTGATGCGCACACCTGGTAATCATTAGACGCGCGTCGCTGGACAGGTTGATAGCAAATACCGTTCTGGCTGCTCTTAACTTCTGAACTCTCGAATAAGACAGTTTTGACAGTGTTATCACTTCTTCCTCCGACACTGCCAATGCTAAGACCGTGTCCACCTGAACACACTCCCCCAGAGAAAGTGATGCCCTATAAAATCTTCAATCCGGAGAACTTCTCGAAGAAAACCGGGGCACTCACCGTTCCACTATTAACCGCAACACAATCATCCTGATTATAACACTCCGCTCCCGTAATCGTGATCCCCGTACTATCACCAATATCAAAGCAATCCGTATTCGCTCCTTTAGAAGACCCAGCCGAATCATCAATCGTGATATCCGTCAAAGTCAAATCCGTACTATCATCAATACTAAAGACCTGTACTGGGGAGTTTAGAATATAGATATCTGAGATACTGGATGAGATTAAATTATGAGCATAGAAGAATTTGGGCTTGGTTTTCCCGCCATTAGAGCCTTCGCCATCCCACCAATCCGCGCCGTTGCCGTTGAGGTGCGCTCCGGAGGATTGGGTCACAGTGATGTCGGTCCCGGATACCGAGACGAGAGGGCCGGACCATTCTTCGTACCCGAAAGTGGTTTCGCCTTCGAAGATGACCTGCATTTGTTAGTATATGATTGAGCTGTGGCTTTGGGTCAGTACAGTGGTTCCAGAATTCAAGCCCGTCAAGTCTAGAGTTGTGCCAGAGGGGACAGCAAGTGCGGATAGAATGATAGTGGAGCAAGAAGTCTTAGACTTGCTTGCTGAAGACGCACCACCGGAGCCGGAGAAGGTGCAAGTTGTGGCTCTCTTGTTAAGATCCGGGGCCGCGGTAGGCTCAGGAGCTGGGAGGGCTAAGGCAAGTGCCGCAGCAGAAAAAACGAGGCCAATAGAGAATTTGACCATCTTGCAGAAGCTGGAGCTCGAGATTTAATTGATTTAATACCAGTTTGGAGCAGGAAAATAGGTGATTGCCAGACCATATTTATAGTTTGAAACTTTTGATAACATTTGCACGAGATTGGAAATTCCATACTGATTCCATGCAGGCTTCGATGCGGAAGCTGCGTTTCAAAGGTTCTTCCGGGATGGAAAATTTAATTCTTGCTATAGCACTTGATATTTCGAGGAGGTTCAATACACTCCTTAGTTTTCATTGGTGGCTTCCAATTTTTCCATTGGTGTACTTACACCTGATGGTTGTTGAAACGCTTATTCCCCTGATTAGTGCATGCATCGGAACGGAAAATCTGTGTAACGATGAACTTGTGGGGAATCCATGCTGCCCCACGACTGCCGGTTGCTCGCACAATCGGAATCCGCCAAGCAAAATCTCGCATTCGAGAACCGGGGTAAGTTTGTTTCCCACGTGTCTTTAGACACCTTCCAATACTGCTCATACAACGTGCACAAAAGATTAAGATGCGTGGGGGACGCACAAGTTGTTAGCCCTTGCCCCGCGCCTATGGCGGAATATTAACCATGGGTATCGAGTAGGGAATAGGGCGTCACTTTGACATTGCAAAGTGGATCGGTGGTGGCCCGAACTCATCAAACCAATGTAAATTTTATGTTTAGTGTTGCAGATCACTAATTCAAAAGTGGCACGAGCTTGAGAGAGGGTTCTCAAGGTGTCCAGGCCTTTGACATTAACTTCAAGCAGAGGTGCACAATGTAGCAGGCAATCCTACAAACTCATGAACAGTAGCTGATTTTGTGCCAATCAGAGCTCTAACACTCTCGACGAGTTAATGATAAGTCGTATAATTATTGGTGATAATATCTTTACCCCTGAGGTGTTTAAGGCAATCTTCCCTGCATTCTTGAAGATGTTGTATTCATCTTGTAGATTGTAATATATTTGAACGGATTCTTCTACATTGATTTTAAGTTGTTAGACAAACAATGCTGAAATTTCCTGTGAGTGAAAACTTACCCAGATATAACTCTCATACTATGTTATGTTCGATAATGCATGTCAAGTACTGATGAATAATGTTACCGTGATATCCCACTAGTAAATAATCCTCCCATGAGCATCGCAGTGTCTCTGCTCTTACCCATTGTAAAACACCAGAAGCTTTAAAGATGGCCTTAAAACACAGGCTGAGAAACCTGGCTTTAATGGAATAGCAAATAGTTCAAGTTCAAAGATAGAAGAAGAGGCAACTTTGGCGGTCAGTAACTCCACTAAAAAATTGAAAGTTGGTAAAGTCAAAGCTCGTTATACCGGAATTTCTCCACCAGGACTAGTCCTTTGGTACAACGAGCACTGAATAAGCATATTAAAGGCTCAAGAGGGCTTACTAAGGGCCAGATTCCAGGTAATTTCCACGGCTTTAGTCCCAAATTAACACCATTTTGGGGCGCTACTCTAGCCCTTACAAAGTAATTTTATACCAGACTATAACAATAATTTCCCTAAGTTATTAGGAGATTTGATATGTCTCGAAAATTGGTACCTTCATACAAATTTTCAAATCTAAAAGTATTTATCCGCTACTGCAAGATATCCAGTATACCAAGTCCGATATAACAAGCTTTGACTGTACTCAAGGTTCTTTGTGATGATAATTGTATACAGTAAGGAGGCAGGACAAACTGTATAGAAAGAAAAAAAAAACCTCTTTCCTTTTCTCAAATCCAAAAATGAACCCTGAAAAAAAAACGAGTGGTTATTTAACACCCAATACATCTTTCCTATTCTACCGACTCCTGAATTCAGCCACAAAAACCTCCGATGGCCGTCTGAAGCTAGTTACAATCAATAAATCGTGCTTAATAGAACCTGGTCCTTTCCTAAAAGCGTTAAACTTACTGACATAGTTTCACCATCTTGAGATAAGTACGGATATTGAAGGGAGAGCGCGAGAAGTAATATGATAAGGTTGATTTGATATGAAGAGTTGAGGAATGCGTGTGTGAAGAATTGATACTCATTGGAGGAATCACCGTTTAAATAGCATTCTAGTAATTCATTCCATTGTCATTGAGCTCCGGGTTCTTTCTGCTCAAGTGACACGGGCCCAGGAAACACAATGTCAAGAACCAAACACTGTCTAAATTGGCCGGTATCTTTTAATTCTAAGAAAACTATAAATAGGAATGAGACAGCTTCACGAGTAGGTACAGGATTTTGTTAGTTTTGTTTGATGGGTCGTATGCAGAAAAAGGAAAGACTTAAATAAGTTTGGGAATCTTATATGCCTCATTTAGAAATTTCCAATCAGTCTACTTGCCATAGATTAGAGAACGTTATTCGTATGAAAAGTTACGTGATCAAGAGGCTCAATAATAGGGATATTTCTTAAATTTTTTAGTATCCCTTATAGAAAGAGAGTCAATGCTGATGCTATGAAACTAGTGCATCGTGTCGCAGTACTATATAAGAAACATCGGAAGCCAGCAGTGATACGGCGACGAGAAAATTAATGCGATTTGATATGACTAGTAGCAAGTCTGGATGCAAGTCAAGGAAAAGCTACCTAGTGTTGCTTGATTTATAATTAGTACATTCTAGAAATATCTATATGCTACTATAGCTATAGTATTAGTAAATGCTAGAACCTTCTAGACATTTCCAAGCGGCAAAGTCACGTGACTTTGCCA
>Ga0182030_10004642_pt1 | contig 29301 bp, 24 predicted proteins | sample 812S3MmetaG_FD_121299 | JGI IMG/M metagenome (GOLD analysis project Ga0182030, IMG submission 121299) | Permafrost microbial communities from Stordalen Mire, Sweden - 812S3M metaG (Illumina Assembly) | ecosystem: Environmental > Terrestrial > Soil > Wetlands > Permafrost | place: Sweden...
CGCCCAGCGACTGCAGGCATGGGATCACATCGGGGGCCTCAGTGTTGGTCGAGAACCCGGCGGTCGGGCACACCGAGACGAGGTTTGCCTCCGCCAGGCCGCTCACGTATTTCCGCGCAATGTCGACCAGTTGCTGATCGTAGATCTGGGCTCGCGTCTGAACATCGATGAACACGCGGGGCGCCATTCCCTGACGCAGCAACTCCAGGGCGTGGTCGGGACGGGTATTGGTCTCCCCAGCCAGCACCAAGATAACGTCAGACTTTTCAGGTTCGTCAACGATCAAAAAGCGCGCCGCATGGCTCGCAAGCGCCGCCAGGAGGACGACCAACAACAACACTGTGATTAACCGGAAGAATCGCATCTGAGACGTATGTTACCGCACCTCGCATATTTGCTCAGGAAACCGCTGCATGGGGCAATGCGATTCCGGCAGTAATCAAAATTGCAATCCGCTCTGTAAATATCGCATGAAAATCGCGCGAAAGTACTGAGAAGCATGGCTTCCGCTGCCCATGCACGACCTCAATGCTAGAATTATCACTCTCATATGAATACACAACTCACCGCTTCTTCTCTCTTTACCGGCCTGAAGAGCCGCATCGATGCGCATACGGCTCGGATCGGAATCATCGGCCTCGGCTACGTCGGACTGCCGCTCGCCCTCCTCTACAGCGAGCAGAAATTTGCCGTCACTGGGTTCGATATCGATCAGCGAAAAATCGACACCCTCGACAGCGGGGGCACCTACATTTTCCGCATCACGCCCGAGGAGATCGCGGCCGCCAAGTCGAACGGGTTTAAAGCCACGGCCGACTATTCGCAGATCACCGCCATGGATGCGATCATTATCTGCGTCCCCACGCCGCTCAACGAATATCACGAGCCCGATCTCAGCTACATCACCAACACTGCCCACGCTGTAGCGCCGCATCTGCGCGCCGGCCAGATCGTGATCCTCGAGAGCACCACCTACCCCGGTACCACCGAAGAAGTCCTGATTCCGATTCTCGAGCAGGAGAACAAGGCCGCCCTGAAGGCCTCCCGCCACGGCGCCGCGGGCGACAACGATATCTGGGTCGCGTTTTCGCCCGAGCGCGAGGATCCCGGCAACACCCAGGTGGCTCGTCACGATATTCCGAAGGTAATTGGCGGACTCGATCTCCAGGCCAGCGAAATCGCAGCCGCGCTCTACGGCTCCATCTTCCGCCGCACCGTTCCCGTCTCTTCACCGGCTGCCGCGGAGATGACTAAGTTGCTGGAAAACATCTACCGCTGCGTCAACATCGCGCTGGTCAACGAACTCAAGATGCTCTGCCTGCGCATGGACCTCAACATCTGGGAGATCATCGACGCCGCCGCCACCAAGCCCTTCGGCTTTCATGCGTTTTATCCCGGGCCAGGTCTGGGCGGACACTGCATTCCGGTCGACCCCTTCTATCTTTCCTGGAAAGCGAAGGAGTTCGACTTCCGCACCCGTTTCATCGAACTGGCGGGCGAAATCAACGTGGCCATGCCCTACAACGTGATCGCCTCCACCATCTCGGCGCTCAACCGGCAGAAGAAGGCCATCAACGGATCCAAAGTTCTGGTTCTGGGAGTTGCCTACAAAAAAGATATTGACGACCTGCGCGAGTCACCCGCTCTCACCATCATCGAGTTGCTGCAGAAAGAGGGCGCTGTGGTCAGCTATAACGACCCCTACTTCCCGTTCGTCGGCCGCGGCCGCAAGTACGACCTGCAGATGAAGTGTTCGCCGCTCGACAATCTTGGCCAGTACGACTGCGTGCTCATCGTCACCGATCACACCGACTACGACTACAAGAAGATCGTCAACGACGCCAGGCTGGTGGTGGATTCGCGCAACGCCACCCGCGGTATCAAGAGTGACAAGATCGTGCACTGCTAGGTAGCTGTCAGCTCTCAGCCTTCAGCCATCAGTTCAGTCTTTTTTGGGCGCGGCGGATGAGCGCTGACTTGATCGCCGGCACTTGTTCGAAACCGGGCTCCCATGGCCGAATGCCAGCTCTGCTGCTTCTTGTGTACCGAGCCGCTCCGGCCAGAACGCGCTGCCTGTGCTAGTATGTCGCGTTGAATCTTGGCAGCGTCCGGGTTGTGCGCTGCATCTATCAGGTGTGGCAATGAAAGATACTCTCGGGATCTTGCTCGCCGGAGGCGCCGGCGAGCGCCTCTATCCGCTCACCCGCGACCGCGCCAAGCCCGCTGTCACCTTCGGTGGCATCTACCGCATCATCGACGTTACGCTTTCCAACTGCGTCAACTCCGGTTTGCGCCGCGTCTTTATTCTCACCCAATACAAGGCGCTCTCGCTCAATCGTCAGATCCGCGAAGGCTGGAACATTTTCGGCAATGAAATCGGCGAGTTCATCGAAATCCTTCCGCCCATGCAGCGGGTCAGCCAGAACTGGTACATGGGGACGGCCGACGCGGTCTATCAGAACATCTATTCCATCGGCTCCGAGCAGCCCAAATACGTGCTCATCCTCGCCGGCGACCACATCTACAAGATGAATTACGATCGCATGCTCAAGCAGCACAAGGAAGCGGCTGCCGACGTCACCGTCGCGACCCTGGTCATGGACCCGTCCGAGAGCCGCCATTTCGGCGTCGTCGACATCGACCACGATCACCGCATCACCGGTTTCCTGGAAAAACCGCAACAGACCGAGATCCGGTCGCCCTACGACGCGGCAAAAATCTCAGCGTCGATGGGCATCTATATCTTCAACACCGACGTGCTCATTCCCGTATTGCTCAAAGACGCCGAGGATCCCGATTCCAGTCACGATTTCGGCAAGAACATTCTGCCCAAAATGCTCGCTGACTACCGCGTCTTCGCTTTCAATTTTGTCGACGAAAACAAGAAAGAGGCTCTCTACTGGCGAGACGTAGGCACGCTCGAAGCCTACTACGAAGCCAACATGGACCTGGTTTCGGTCTCTCCCGTCTTCAATCTTTACGATGACCAATGGCCGATTCGCACCTACCAGCGGCAGTATCCCCCGGCGAAATTCGTGTTCGCCGAAACTGGACGCATGGGCCGCGCACTCGATTCGCTGGTTTCTTCCGGCTGCATTATTTCCGGAGGCTCCGTCCAGGATTGCGTGCTGTCTCCGGATGTGCGCGTCAACTCCTACACCGAAATCGAGAGCAGCATTTTGTTCTCGCACGTGAACGTGGGACGCAGTTGCCGCATCCGCAAAGCCATCATCGACCGCGACGTGCACATTCCCGAAGGCACGACCATCGGCTACGATAACGAAGCCGACCGCGAGCAATACTTCGTCACTGACAGCGGCATCACCATCGTGACGCGCGATTACTCCCTGTTTGAAAACCCGGTGAGCGTCGACTACTACACCAGTGAGTAGAGCAGGTCGCAGGTGTCAGGTGTCAGGAAAAGCGGCCCTCTCCACATGATTAGAGTCGTACCTGGAACTGATGGCGCCCTAGTTCAGCTTGAGGCGAACGGTTTGGGCAAGCTTCCTCTGCTGTTGGTCGAAGCTGTAGAGGTAATCCACCCCCAGTTCGAGAGCGGCCGCCACGTGTAACAAGTCGGTGGTGCGGGTACCCAGTTTGGCGGTTGTTTGTCGAGAGAGTAAGCGCGCCCGCTCAAAGATCGGATCCGATAACTCTCGAAGTTGGAGGCTCCCATCGCGCAAATCCTTCTCGAAATTAGCCAGTGCAGATGTGGCTGCTGCTGGCGAAGCCTCTCTACGGAAGACCCGCAACCCAAAAGCGTTGACAACCTCCAGTTCACCCAAAACCGTTATGAAAAGGTCTCCGTGGGAGACCCCCATGGTGCGCAGAGCTGCGGCGGAATTCGCATCCGGAATGTAAAGCGATACAAGAAAGCTGGGCTCGGCGTAAATCTTCAATACCGATCCCGATCGGCGGATATCAGATCCGCTCCGCTAACTGCCAGCACTTTGTCGCCGAAGATGGAGCGCATGCGAGCGCGAAAATCGGGCATCACTTTTGGGGATTCCGGGCTCTCCGGCACCAGTCGACCGATGACCCGCCGGTGCTTGGTGATTTGGATTTCCTCACCCTTCCGCAAAAGGCGCTCAATTTTTTTGAAATCGTAGCGAAGGTCTCGCACCGAGGCTTTGGTCATGTGATACATAATAGCATCACAAATGACTCTTTGCAATCAGTCCGTTTTCCTTCGCTCCTAATGCTTCACCAAATCTTCCGCCAGCAAATGTGCCTTCTGCGCCAGCGTGCTCGCTCGCCGCAAATCGCCTTCTTTCAGCGCCGAATGCGCGCCATTCATATAGTTGCGGATCTGTCCCACGGTCTCCTGCTGTTGCGCGTTCAGGGTGCGTCCCGCGAGCTGTTTCAGTTGATCGCTGGCAGCGCCCAGCAACTGTTCCGCGTTGTGGCGCTCCTGGGTGGCTTCCGCGGGAGTAATGTCGGGCGCAATCTGGGCCGCGGGTTCGCTCGCTCCACCCTTGCGAATCACGATTCTCCGCGGAGCCCCATCCGGCGCTGGCGCCGTGCGCGGGCGGCGTTTCGTGGTGGCGCTCGCTGAACCAGCATCGGGCTTTTCCTTCGATTCGCCCTCCGATGCTTTCGCCGCCGTCGGAGCGTTCTCTGTGGGAGCCTTCTCTGCCGGCGCGGGCGCAGCCGGAGCTTGCTCAGAAGAACTCGCGGCGGCTGCCGGGTCCTGCTGCCAGGCCGTTCCAGCGGCCGGGAAACTCAGCCCCAGCGCAATCGCGAGTCCACAGGCAAGCCGCATAAAAGTCCCAGAGAATTGTTTCCCACCCTTGCCAGGAACGCAAGGGCAGGCGCTTCGACCGCTTCAACAAAAAACCGGGGAAGCGTTTCCGCTCCCCCGGTTGGGTTTCGCCTTGAGTCAGTCTTACTCGGTTCAGTCTTACTCGGTGCTGCCCGCTTCGGCGGCGGCGCTGATCGATTCGTTTTCCGGTTGCAGGATGACGCCATCAAATGGAGTCGCGCCCACGAAGCGTCCGCCAATCACGCTGACCCGGCGCAGCGGGAAACCGCTGTCGGGACCGCGCTGCCAGGAGCGTCCGCCGTCGCGGCTTTCGAAGATCACGCCGGTCGCGTCGCTGGTGGCCAGCAGACGCTTGCGGGTGGAATCGAAGCTGACGGAGGTGATGTCCTTGCTAGGCAGGCCGTTGACGGCATGCTCCCAAGTCGCGCCCCCGTCTGAGCTGCGGAACGCGCCTTCGCGGGCCGCGATCACGATCTGGCTATCGGAAGCAATCGCCGCGCCGCGGATGCCTACCACATAAGACGGCAGACCGGCCTGTTTCCAGGTTGCGCCGTTGTCATTCGAAACCAGCGCAGTGGAACGCGTGGCCGCGACCAGTGTGGAACCTTCCGCTCGCACCGAAACAAAATCAGTCTGTCCTAGAATCTGTCCGCCCTTCCAGGTCTTACCCTGGTCGGCACTCGAGTAGATGCCTGCAGTGGTTGCCGCCAGCCAGCGTCCAGAACCGAGTTCCAGATCGTTGACCCGCGCATCGAGCTTCGATTTCTCCAAGGTTGTTTTGGTGACCGCTTTACGAGTTCCCTTGGCCGGCGTTTTCACCGTATGCTCGACGACCACAACGTTCATGGGATGCCACTCGCTGGCATTGCGCTCCAGCGAATACACCCCGTGATTGGTACCGGCAATCAGCATTCCGCTGGGAGCCTGCTTGAGCGCGAAAACGTCCTTTCCGCCAAGTCCCTCCGCTTTCTGGAACCAGTGCTGTCCGGCATCATGGGAATAGAATAAGCCGCCGTATTCGCGGTCGTTGACCACGCCAACATAGAGCGTGCCGCCATCTTTGTTGTCGGCCAGAAGCGCCGACACATAGCGATGCGCGTAGCCGTGGTTCGAAGTGGTCCAGGTGGAGGCGCCATCCAGCGAGGCCATCACGCCGCTGCGGTCGGTGGCGAGCAGCACATGATTGGAATCCCGCGGATCGACGAGCACGTCATTGACGACCACTTCAGGGCTGCTCACGCGCTTCCAGACCTTGCCCAGATCGGTCGTCTTCCAGAGGCCCTCGGTGGTTCCGGCGTACACGATCTTTTCGTTGGTCGGATCCTGCTTGAGCACGCGGGTGCGGCGCGCGGTAAACGGGATGCCTTGAATCTTCGAAAACAGGTTGCCTGCCGTTTCGCTCTTGTAAATTCCCGAGCAGGCGCTGGCGAAAACGACCGACGGATTGTCATGATCGACGATGACCGAAAACACGTCGGAGTCGTCAATCATGCCCTTATTAATATGCTGCCAGTTGGCGCCGGCGTCGGAAGTTTTCCAGGCCAGGTGCCAGGTTCCGGCATAGACGGTGTTCGGATCTTTTGGATCCACCGCGATCGACTCAATATTCTTGATGTCGGCGGAGTTCGCGGGCGACAGGCGCTCCCAGGTATCGCCGCCATCCCTGCTGCGGAAGACACCATCGAGCGCGCCCGCGACCAGCACGTTGGAATCGCCCTTGTACATGGCCATGGCACGGATCGACTTGCCGTGCATCGCGGGTAGCGTATCCCAGTTGCGGCCGCCGTCGCGAGTGCGGAAGATTTCGCCGATCTGCTGGCCCGATGAACTCCATGCCGACACATAGATGCGGTTGGAATCCTGCGGATCGATGGAGATGTGGTCCAGCACGTATTCGTCGCCACCCAACCGCGCCAGGCGCAACCAGGTGCGTCCGCCATCATTCGAAGTAAACATCTGGCCGGTGCTGGTGCCGAGCAGGATGTGATCTGGATTGTGCGCGTCGTAGGCGAGGCTGCGAGCATCGCCGCCATCCGGACCTAACACCTGCCAGGGCCCGGAGGCCAGCAGCGCGGTGCTCAAGAGACTAACAGCGAGAAGCAATAGACTTAGGCGGAGAATGTTCCGTTTCCCTGTGAAATACATGCGCGTAGATTGACCCCCGGCGAACGATATTCGCCTGCGCTCAACTCTAGACAGCCTAGCACGCCTCGGACAAGGTTACCGAAGGCTAGAAAATAGAAAGGCCGGCAGGGTGAACCCCCACCGGCCTTTCGTGTTCGGCTGGTGCCAGTTACTCGGCCTTTTTCGCCGCTTTCTTGGCCACCGGTTTCGGATGATCCGGAACCGCCTTTACCTTCGTCTCATCGACCGGGGTCGTGGTGCTGGCCTCGGGGAAGGTTGCGCCGGCGGGAACGATCCACTGTTCCGAAGTCGCCGTGCCTGCGTTTCCAGTGCGGGTCTCGATGCGGCTGGGATCGATGTTCTGTTTCGCCTCGCCTCCCGAGATGTACGCCTTCACGTTGAGCGCGCGTTCGCCCGCCAGGTTCTTACGCTTTTCCTTGGGGCCGGAGTTCCCGACGACGACCAGCTTGGCGTCTGGATCCTGCTGCAACTTGAGCGCGACATCGTCCAGTTCGGCCTTGCAGGTGTTGTCCACGCGCCAGGGCTTCTTGAGGTTGGGATACTCGCACTCGTTCGCCTTGCTGGCTTGCGGCGGAGGAGGCGGCGGCGGTGGCGGATTGTTGACCGTAACCGTGCTCGAAGTCGAGGCCGTCAAGCCGCGCGAGTCGGTACAAGTCGCGCTCACAGTGATCGGACCTGCGGAAGCGCCGGTGGTGGTGAGGGTGGCGGAATTGCCGCTGCCCGCGATGCTGCCGCCGCTGGAAGTCCAGCCGCCGACCGTGACGGTGGCATTGTCAGGACTGGTGCAGGAGCAACTGATGGTCGAGGGTGTTCCAGTTTCGACCGTTGTCGGGCTCGCCGAGCAGGAAACGTGCGGCGGATTCAGCGGCTTCACGGTGAAGTTGGCGCTGCAGCTGGCCGTGTTGTTCTTCTTGGCCTTGGGATCGGTAACGGTGGCGGTGGCGGTGTAGCTGCCAGCCGCGACGCCGTTGGTGTCGATAGAGGCGCCGGTATCCTTGCCTTCAATCTTGCCACCATTGACCGCCCAGGTGTAGGTGAGCGTGTGCTTAGGGTTGAAGTTGCTGGCGGCGACGGTCGCGTGTATCGGTTCACCCACCATGACTTCGGAAGGCTGAATCGAGCAGGCCGCCGCTACTGGAATTTCCGGAGCTCCGCCAAAATTGAACACCAGGCCGGTCGACAAGCGGGTACCGTCGAAGTTGGGACGGCGGAGTTGGCTTTCGTCAGGGGGCACTTCCTTCGAAAAATTTTCGTGCGCCCACTGGAAATCGGCCTCAAAGACGCGAAAATAGACCCGTTTCCAAAGCTTGAGGTCCATACCGCCGCCGAGAAGCGCGCCGACGCCTTCGCTGGCAAAATCGCCGTCGGTCCTGGCCCCCACGCGTTCCCATCCAAACAGCGTGTGCACGAAATAGTTCACATTGTCGCCGCGAAAGGTCAGCTTCGGCCCGACCATGATGGCTTCGACATTGCCGTGGTTGTTCACGTCTGCGCCGAAGTTGCCTTCGAGACCCAGATACTTCGTAAAATTATAGGTTACGTTGGCGCCGCCGCCCGGCGCGATCGAGGGCAACTTGATGGCGTTAGGCGGAGTGCTTTGGTCGGGGACGTTGCCGCCCGGGTTCAACCACTGATAGCCGACGAAAACTTCCGCCTTAGGAAAGTCATCCGACGATGCAGTTGGCGCTTTGGGCGTAGTTGTTTGTGCGTTCACCAAAGCCGGCATCGCAATAAGAACGATACCCAGAACGAGCGCGACGCTCGCGCATCTGAAAAAGGTTTTGCGACAAAGTGACATTGAGTTCCTCCGAATCGATTCCACTACAAGCTATTGAGCAGAACTGGAATTAACAAAACCTTGCGGCAAGCACAGATAGTCCGCAGCCTGAGAACACAGAATTCTACAGCAACCGGGCACTTTTACAAAAGAGCAAGAGTTAATAAATAGCAATCCAATGGCTCCTGGACTCTTTACGAGAGCCCACTTGTCCGCACGCTGAAACAGGATTGCACTAGCGGAAAGGGCAATCTGTTCTGTTTTGCTCACTCCTGGCTGCTAGATAAGCTGACATAGGAACGAATGGCGGAGGCTCTCGCCGCCATCGCGGATCGCGATTCCGTTTTTTGTAGAAAATTACGCCGAACTTATCTCAAATTGATATTTACGCATTCCCCGGTAGTAACTGTGACTGGTACGTGTTTCATAAACCGGTTTCAGAGGACACGCGCAGTTCCCTCAGGGGCTAAATCCCGGTGTTTATGCGGCTCGTGGCGGCACGGCTAGCCGTGCCTTTCCCAAGAACGTACCCAAAACCATTTATGAAATAGGCTCTAATACTTATGACCGCGTGATTTTGTTCCCTGCTGCCGCTGAGAGTGGCACCGCCGTCCCGGCGCTACTCGTTTTCCACACGGTAATCATCATGCTGTCACGGTACTGGGTTGCGAGGCGGCGCGCTTCCCTGAATAATGCTGGGTGGGGCCGGGGCATAGGAAAAAATGACACAGGAACGGGTACTCATTGTTGAAGACGAAGAGAACGAACGAACCGGGCTGGCCGAATTAGTCTCGGGATGGGGCTACCGCACCGACACCGCGGTCGATGGCGTGGAAGCCCTGGAAAAAATTGCCGTCTTCGCTCCCTCCATCGTGATCACCGACGTGAAGATGCCTCGCATGGGCGGCATGGAACTGGTGGAACACTTGGCCGACCTGGCGCAGTCGATCGCGGTGGTGATGGTGACCGCCCAGAAGGCGACTGACACCGCTTTTCACGCCGGCCGACTCGGCGTCCAGGACTATATCGAGAAGCCGATCGACTTCCGGCGGCTGCGGTCCATCCTCACCAACATCGGCGAGATCCTGAACACGCGCACGGAAAACGAATCGCTGCGCCGCCGCTTGCGCGATAAAGGAGCGCTCGGCCTGCTGGTCGGAGCTTCGCCTGCAATGCAGGAAATCTTCCGGCTGATCGAGTTAGTGGCTCCGAGCACAGCTTCGGTGCTGATCACCGGCGCGAGCGGGACCGGCAAGGAACTGGTGGCGCGCACCATCCACGACCTGAGCCCGCGGCGCAACAAACCCTTCGTCCCCATTAATTGCGCGGCCATTCCCGAGACGCTGATCGAGAGCGAAATTTTTGGCCACGAAAAAGGTGCGTTCACCGGAGCCATGGAGCGCCGCACCGGCTGCTTCGAGCTCGCCGAAGGCGGCACGCTGCTGCTCGACGAGATTGGCGAAATGCCGGTGGGCACGCAGGCCAAGCTGCTGCGCGTGCTCGAAGATCACAAACTGCGGCGGCTCGGCAGCAAGGTCGAAACTTCGGTGGACGTGCGCGTCCTGGCCTCGACCAACAAAGTTCCCGACGAAGCCGTGGCCAATGGAGAACTGCGCGAGGACCTTTATTACCGACTCAACGTCTTCAATATTCATATGCCGCCGCTGCGCGATCACAAGGAAGATCTCCGCGACTTAGTCAAGAGCCTGCTCGCGGATATGAATCTGAAGCATGATCGCAAGGTGGCGGACGTAAGTGAGGCTGTGCTCAACATTTTTCAGACTTACTCATGGCCGGGCAATGTCCGCGAGTTACGGAATACGCTGGAACGCGCCGTGATCGTCTGCGAAAGCGGACTGGTGGAAACCAAGCACTTGCCGCCAGGCTTTGGCCAGAGCGTGCGACCGGTGGTAAACGATCCCGATGCCGTGCACCTCGGTGTCGGCACGACGGTCGGGGAAGCGGAGAAACTGCTCATCCTGAAAACTCTGCAGGCCACCAATAACAACAAGACGCGAGCCGCCGAGTTACTCGGCATCAGTTTAAAGACGCTGCATAACAAACTGAAAGAATACGGCCGTCCGCAGGAGGCGGACGTAGTGGCAGAGGAGGAAGACGGCAAGGTCTAAGGTTCAGGTGTCAGGTGTCAGGTCTCAGGCTTCACAGGTCAGCGAGCACCTAAGATCTTCCTGAGACCTGGGACCTAAGACCTGAGACCTGCTTTTCGATGACTCGCAAATTCATCATCGTGCTCGTGATCACCACGCTGTTCACCGCGCTCGTGGTCGGCTTCTCCTGGATCTACCTCTCGCAACTGCTGCGCCAGCGCCTGCTCTGGGCCGATGAAACCGCTTCCCAGCTCACCAACCAACTCGAGTACGCCGCCTCCAAAGCCGTGCCCGATCTGACCAGCACGCGAGTGGACACCGAGAATCCCAAGGCGATGCGCACCGCCATCACCAATTATCTGCAGACCGATACCAACCTCAACGACATGCTGGAATCGGTGGTGGGAAATTCGCGCATCATCTACGACGCCGCCATCATTGATCCCGATGGAGTGGCGATTCTCGATACCAATCCTGCTCTGAACGCCAAGCCCGTTCCGGAGCGTCCGCGCTTGGCGGTGTTGCGCGACGCCGGCTTCCGCCATCAGTTGCGGCTGCTCTACGGTCCCGGCACGGTTTACGACGTCAGCATCGGGCTGGAACTGGACGGGCAGGCGTTCGGCAGCGTTCGGGTCGGGGTTTCGACGGTTTTTCTGCGCAACGAACTAACGCCGAGACTGCAGCAGGCAGCTTTCTTTTCCGTGGTCGCGATTTTTTGCTCGCTGCTGCTGGCGGCCGTGGTTTCGAATGTCGCGCTCGGCCCTTTGAAGGCCATCGCCCGCAACCTCGACAGCGCCAGCGCGGGAGATCTGTTGCCCGCCGAAGAGTCCAGTTCGGAAGACGAGGTCGGCCTGGTGTCGCTGAAGATCGCGCACCTCGGCCGCCAGATTCGCGATACCAATCAGATTTTTTCCGCTTTGAAAGACAACGTCGAGCAGGTCATGACCAAACTGCAGGACGGCCTCATGCTGTTCACGCGCGATACCCGGGTGGTGCTGGTGAGCGCTTCGGCGGAAAAATTTCTGGGACGCCCGCGCCGCGAAATTCTGGGACGCACCGCCGAAGAGATTTTTTCCGATGGCACCGTGCTCGGCGCGGTCGTTCTGCCCTCCTTCCAGAAGCAGCGCCCGCTGGTGCAGTACGAATTCGACGCCGCCGATGGACGGCGGGTTCAAGTGTCGCTCGACTTCATCCAGGAAAAAGGCACGCCGATTGGCGCCCTGCTCACCATGCGCGATGCCGAATCGGTGCAGCGCATCGAAGACGAGATTGAAATTTCGCGCCGCCTCTCCGCCAGCGGACGGCTGACCCGAGGTGTGGCCCACGAGGTCAAGAACCCCATCAACGCCATCGTGCTGCACCTGCAGTTGCTGCAAAACAAACTGCAGCAGGACGATCCCGACACCCGCCGATATATGGACATTATCGGCGACGAAATCCATCGCCTCGACCGCGTCGTGCAAATCCTGGTGGACTTCACCCGTCCCCGCGATTTGCACCTGGAAGACGTGGACTTGCGAAAGATCCTGGAAAGTGTTTCGACGCTGGCCGCGCCCGATGCCGCCCGTCACGGCGTGCGCGTCGTTCAGGACCTGCCCAACCGTGATCTGCCAAACCAGGATGACGCGCTGATGGTGCGCGTCGATCCGGATCTGATGAAGCAGGCGATTTTGAACCTGGTGCTGAACGGCGTGCAGTCCATGACGGCCGGAGGCACGCTCACCCTGAAAGCACACCGCGATGGAGATATGATTCTCGCCGAAGTCATGGACCAGGGCTGCGGCATTCCTCCCGAAGCGCAAGAGAAAATTTTCGAACTCTACTTCACCACCAAGGGCGACAAAGGTGGGAGCGGAATCGGCCTGGCGCAGACCTATCAGATCATGCAGTGGCATTATGGTTCGGTGGATTTCGATACCATCGTGGGAGCCGGCACGACATTCCGCCTGCGGCTGCCGGCCGCCGTAGTGAAACTAGAGCGCAAACCGGACGCGGAAATGACGGCCTAAGACGCGCTTCTTGAGGCTGGACGAGCCCCGCAACCATAGCCCAACGGTAACGAAAAGTGGTAGTGGCTCAGTTTCGCGATGCAGTCGACAAGACGCTGAACCACCAAGGACACGAAGTATCACTAAGGCCTTCGATCTCAGATATTCCTTCGTGTGCCTTCGTGGCCTTTGTGGTTAACGGTTGCGCAAACTGGAGCCACTACCCGAAAAGTGCATTTCTTGCTTTTTCGCGCTCGCCCCTTTACGCTCGGCGCACAAGCATGCGGGAGGAGGCTGCGGATGATCATCGAAATGCGCACCTATAAAACCAAACCCGGCAAGCGCACCGAGTTTCTTGAGATATTTCGTTCCAAGAGTGTCCCGGCGCACACAGAAATCGGGATGAAAATCCTGGGCCCTTTTCTGTCCGTCGAAGATCCCGACACCTTCTTTTTTATGCGCGGCTTTCCCGATCTTGCTTCGCGTGAGCCGATGAAAGCAAAGTTTTACGAGGGAGCATTGTGGAAGGGTGAACTAGAGAACGTTCTGATGCCGATGTTGGAAAAATATGAAGTCGTCCTAGTGGATGACCCGGAGGGTCTGGTTCACTGGTAGTGGAGGCAGCGGAGGCGCCAGCGGAGACGGCCAAGCCGCGCCACGGAAAGACACACCATGAAAGCTTTGCTCCTAATCGCGGCGACTCTGGCGTTCCTGACCGCCGGGTTTCAATTGATGCCGAACTCCAGCGCCCAATCCGCAGCGCAATCCGGACACCTCGGCTTCGATCGCAACGAATACCCGGGCGACTCGAACCTGAAGATTCTCCGCCAGACCTTCTCCTACTCCGGCTATTGGCTGAATAATCCGCCGGGAGCGAAAACAAATTCCTGGACTGGCAAGCGGAGGATTCTCCAAGCTGCAGGTTTCGGCTTTCTGGTTCTCTTCAACGGCCGCACGTATGCGGAGATCAAGTCGGCTGGGGATGCGGCCAAGCTAGGCAACTCCGACGCTGCCGCGGCGGTCGCGGCGGCGCGCGCCGAGGGATTTCCATCGCAGACCATCATGTTCCTCGACCAGGAACAGGGCGGACGCCTCCTTCCCGAACAACGAGCCTATCTTCATGCCTGGGTCGACGGCGTTAGTGCCGCGCAATTTGTCGCCGGTGTGTACTGCTCGGGGATCGCTGCCAAGGAGGGTTCCGGCGCCTCCATCGTGACCGCGGAGGACATCCAGAAAAATGCCGGTGGAAGAAAAATAAAATATTGGGTCGTCAACGACGCCTGTCCACCCTCGCCTGGATGCACTGTTTCAAGAGAACATCTGTCGGCGCAATCGAGCGGCATCTCCTTTGCCGAAGTCTGGCAATTTTCTCAGTCGCCGAAGCGATCGGACTTCGCCCGCGGCTGCCCCGCTAACTACAATAAGGACGGAAATTGTTACCCACCCGGCATGGTTTCCGCGAAAGATCCCGCCCAACGATTGTCTGTGGATCTCGACGTTGCGGTGTCAAGCGATCCTTCTCACGGCAAAACACGCGATTGACGACGGAGACTAGCCTCAAGCGCGGCGCAAGTCTGCGGCGCTTGTTTAGCCAGTGAATCGCTACAGCGCCTCAGCGGAGTTTCTATATCGTACCGTGACCGCATGATGATTACTGTGATCGGTGCGCACTCGCCCGGTGGAGTGCCGGGCGTCCCCGCCCGGCTGGACCCTTCGACTGCGCTCAGGGCATGCTCACGAGACGCCCGTCCCTCCCTCGAGAACATCAACCAGCGGTCACGGTACCAGGACTTCTCCCTCGGGAGACGATGTTACTTCTTTCCCGGCTCCCGGCTCGGTGGCTGCTGTTTCTGCTGCAACTGCTGTTGCTGCTGCTGGTGTTTTTGCTGCAATTGCTGCGTCTGCTGCTGATGGCTTTGTTCCACCTGCTGCCTTTGCGGTTCGCTCACCTTCTGTTTATCCAGCTTCACGTGCTCCTGGTCCTGCTTCTGCTGGAGTTTGTCTCGCTCCTGTTGCTGTTTCGTAATTTGCTTTTCCTGCTGCTGCTGGTACTTTTTGTCCAGCTTCGGGTTGCCCGTATTTGGAGTGCTCCGAGCCAAAGGCGGAAGCTCGTGAGGATGAACCGGCGTGCTGGCTCCTCCCCGATTGGCTGGTGTATAAGACCCTCCTGCCTCTTTGGCCGGGACAGCGGCACGGTCATTAAAATCTCCGGGCCGTGGGGTCGCTGCGGTGCCGGGCTTTCCCATGTTCGCCGACGCGCGTTGCTGCGGGTTGGCTCGGGCTGCCTGCGCATGTTGCGTTTGAGTCGCTACCGGTGGGACGTGTCTCTCCCGCGCCGCCGCCTCGTCTTCAGGCCTTGGACGCGCGCTGATTCCACCGTTGCCGCCGTTGTAACTGACGTGGCTCTCGTTGCGATACGTCACGTGGGTATCGTAGACATTGTGAATGTTGCTGACGTTTATGTTGTTCACGGAACGGTTGTAGAAGAAATGTCCGCCGTCCCAACGCCCGCCTTCAAAGCCCTCGCCGAAATAGCCGAATCCGTAATTGATCCCGCCGTAGAAGCCCACGTGCGGCCCCCAGTAGCCGTCATAGAAAACGAATCCGTCGCCGCCCCAACCCCAATAGGCTGGAGTCCACAGGAAACCGACTTCGGGCGCCATCACCCACGTCCCCGGCACCCAGTAGTAGTCGCTGATGTCATAGTCGTAAGCCCAGTAGCCAGGGGTCCAGAGATAGCCGTCGTCCGGACAAAGAGGCTGCTCATAAACAGGTAGCGGAGGCGGGCCGATCCTGATGGCCACGCCAATTTGCGCGAACGATGCTGCCGACATCGACAATATGACGAACGCAAACAGCAGCACACGAATGAAACGAATATGCATGGTGATTCCTTTGGCCGAATCCCTCGCTTGCCCGGTGATGCTCTTTGAACGCGGGTTGCGTGAATTGAGGGCCTATTTTCGGACGAACCATAACTGCAGACTGCGTCTCGCTCGCAAATGGTTCAGGCAAAACTTTCTCATTCCGGAGATACCGAAATCTGTGCAAGATAGCTCACTTCCGAGGATGGGTCCCAGGTTGGAGCTAAATCAGGAAACGTCTGTCCGGTGCAAAGTCAATTACACGACCAGGGCTGTCCAAGGCTCGACAGTGGATCACACCGCTTTTCGCAGGTCAGGATTATTGCAGGTCCACGGTCTGGGCGAGACGGAAGCTGAGACGGCGATCGACGCCGAAGACGATGTCTCTGTCTTTATCCCTCTGACTGGCGCCAGAAGCCGCGCCGGCCGCCGAGTTTCGTTCCTCACGCGAGCCGCTGTCGAAGATGCTGGAGGTCTCGATCATCACCGGCCTTCCCCCGATGTTCAAACTCACCAGCACGATCCGCAGATAGCCGGGTTCGGCCGAGCTTGCGCGCGAGCGTCCGCGAGGACTTGCGGACGGTCTGGCTTCGAGCACGCGGCCGGTCGCCGCTGTGCCGCGGGCCACCAGGGTCTGGCCGTCGATCACGACCGGTTCATCGACCGTTGCAGTAAAAGCTTCTCCCGCACGCGAAGTTGCGCTCGAAAGCGCGCTCTGCAGGCGAATTGGGATCGGCGTTCCCTCGGGCAGTTTCGTGGCGGATGGAATCAGCAACTGGCTGGGCGAAATTCCGGTCGAGCGCGGCTGGCGATCGAACGGCAACTCCTGCGCATTGGCGGAGTTCGAAGCGTCTTGGGCAGGAGGCCTTCCACAGGCGCAGACGAGACTGAGCGTCAGCAGAACGATGGCGATGCGGCCGGGAGCGGATGACATATTTGCCCCAATATCAATTTCGTCGTGATTTCAGCGAGTTAGATGCGTTTTGTGAATTTTATCCTCTTCACAGGATCTTTGCCGGGCGCGGAATTTACTTGCCAATCATCGCGCGGAATCGTCACAAATTTGGTGTGACCGCTGGCACTTTGCGGCGAACTGTTTCGCTCTACACTTTTCCCTAATCGGGTTTAGCGCGGTTCATTCGCGGAAAATCTGAGCTTGTTTTTTCCCAGTGTGGAATCGCCGCGAGGTTTCATGAGCCAGATCATAGAACTTCGCTTTCCCGAGACCTGAGAACTGAGAACTCTTGAAGAGTCACGTCGGCATGAACGTCATCACCCAATTTCCGGCGGCCCTCGATTACGACCCCGATCTGCGCTTCCGCGCGATGTTCGAAGGGGCCGCCATCGGAATCGGGATTTGCCAGCTCGACGGCCGGATTCTGGAAGCGAATCCCGCACTCAGCGAAATGCTTGGTTATAGCCAACAGGAACTGACGGGCACGCACTACGGCGATTTCTTTCCGGCAGCTCATCCGGAACTTCATCGCGAGCTTGGCCACGAGATGGGCCGCGAAATGTATCCCGCCGGCTTTTTGCCCGACGAACAATCGCTGGGGGAGTTGTTGCAAGGCGAGCGTGATTCGTTCGAAATCGAAAAACGTTACCGGCGTAAAGACGGCTCCGAATTCTGGGGACATCTGACGGTGTCGCTGGGACGCGACGCCCGCCGCCAGCCCGCCTTTCTGATCGCCATGCTGGCCGACGCAACCGAACGCCGTCGGACGGAAGAACATCTGCGCCAGGCCGAGAAGATGGAAGTCATCGGCCGGCTGGCGGGAGGAATCGCGCACGACTTCAATAACCTGCTGACCGGCATTCTGCTGTACTGCGACCTGTTGAGCGCCGGCTTGGAGAACATCGCCTTGGCGAGCGGCGGGTTGGAGCCGGGCGAGTTGTGCCGCCACGTTGAAGAACTTCGCATGGCGGGCGAGCAAGGCGCGGCCTTGACGCACCAGCTTCTGGCGATCGCGCGCAAGCAAGCAGCGGAGCCACGCCCGGTTTCGATCAACGAGATTGTGGCCTCCACGGAAAATCTGCTGCGGCGGCTGATCGGCGAAACCATTGAACTGGTCACCGCGCTCGACTCCGGCGCCGGACTCGTGCTGGCCGACCCGGCGCAGTTGCGGCAGATCCTGTTGAACCTGGTGCTGAACGCGCGCGACGCGATGCCGCGAGGCGGAAAAATCAGGTTGATCACGCAAGCGATGGAGTTCCCGGATGCAGAACTTCCCGCAGACGCTGATCCCGGCAGTGTCCGGCGCGCCGTCTCGCTGGCGGTGCAAGACAACGGCTGCGGGATGGATGAGGAGACTCGAGCGCGGCTGTTCGAGCCCTTCTTCACCACCAAGAATCCGGGCGAGGGCACGGGACTCGGTCTGGCGACGGTGCAGCGCATCGTCAATGAAGCGGGCGGGAAGATCGAAGTCGAAAGTGAAGTGGGACGGGGCACGCGCATTGCAGTGCTTCTGCCGGCGCTCGAGTCTTCGGCCCAGACATCTTCGAGCCAAGCGCGTGCGCCGGTGCCGCGGGCGTTCGCGGGCAACGTCGCTCGTGACGCCAGCGGCAAGAATATCTTGCTGGTGGACGACCACCCGGTAGCGCGCAAATCCATGCAGCGCGTCTTGCTGGAAGCCGGTTACCGGATTCTCGCGGCATCCAGCGCGAAGGAAGCGCTGAAAGTTTTCGCGGAACACTCCGGCGCTGTCGATCTGCTGATCGCCGACTGCATGATGCCGGAAATGAATGGGCAGGAACTCGCGGAAACATTGCGCCGGCTGAAGCCGGGGCTGAAAGTCCTGTTGGTCTCCGGCTATGAGCAAGCGCCCGCGGGGTCGGCCGCAGGCGCGGTTAAGCTGGCTCGCAAACCATTTTCCGGAAGGGCCCTGATCGAACGTGTAGGTGAGATTATGCGCAGCCCCTGAAGAGGCGTCTGATTTCCCGTGGAGATACGGCTCGCCGTGTCTCTACATGCTGCGTCATGCTGCATCGCAAAAGCAGCCGGTTGTTGGTGAAGTTCCGCATCGCCAAGGAGATTCTCCATGTTTATTGCATCGAGTGCCGCCACCCTCAGCCATGGTCATTCCGCGCAAATCGAGGGAGCGAATTTCTTAAACCTTCTCATCGTGGACGATGACCGCACCATCCGCGAAGGCTGCCGCGAGGTGGCCCAATCGCTCGGATTCAACACGCAGGTAGCGGAGTCCGCCGAACAAGCCTACCGACTGCTCGATAGTTCGAGCGCCGACGCCGTGTTGCTGGACTTGCGGCTACCAGGAGCGGGCGGCCTGGAAGCGCTGCACGCGATTAAGAAGCATCGCACGGAGGCGCTGGTCGTGGTGGTGACCGGCTATGGCACGGTGCAATCTGCAGTGCAGGCGATGAAGGACGGCGCCTACGATTACGTCACCAAACCCTTCAGCATGGAAGAGTTGCGCCTGCTGCTGGAGCGACTGGCGGGGCATCTGCGGCTGAAGACGGAGAACCGCATGCTGCGGGAAACCATCAAGTCGCGGCAAGGCTTCGGCAACATCGTCGGGCGCGCGCCGGAGATGGAGAAGCTATACCGCATCATCGCGAAAGCGGGACAGAGCACGCATCCGGTGCTGATTCTGGGCGAAAGCGGCACCGGCAAGGAATTGGTGGCGAAGTCGATTCACATGGCCGGCACGTTCCGCAACAAGCCCTTCATTCCGGTCGACTGCGGATCGCTGGTGCCGACGCTGATCGAGAGCGAACTGTTCGGGCACGTGCGCGGCGCCTTCACGGGAGCGACCAATCCCAAGGACGGGCTGCTGGCGATCGCTGATGGGGGCACGGTATTTCTCGACGAGATTGGCGAGTTGCCGGTCGACTTGCAAGCCAAGCTCTTACGGGCGATTCAGGAGAAGGAGATTCGTCCGGTGGGAAGCGTGAAGCGCGTTCCCATCAATGTGCGGATTCTGGCCGCGACCAATCGCGACCTGGAACGGGCGGTGAGCGAAGGCACGTTCCGCCGCGATCTTTTTTTCCGGCTGAATGTGTTGACCCTGCGGATTCCGCCGTTGCGCGAGCGCCGGCAGGACATTCCGCTGCTGGTGATGCATATTCTCGAGCGCATTGGGCGTGACGCCGGCGCCGAAAAGAAGATCTCGGACGAGGCGCTGAAGGCACTCCTGAATTACGACTGGCCAGGCAACGTGCGCGAACTGGAGAACTCGCTGGAGCGGGCGTGCGCGCTCAGCAGCGCCCACGAAATTCAGCTGCGCGATCTTCCCACCCAGATTTACAGCGCGCCCCTCGACTTGATGGCGGTGAGCCAACCGGCGAATGGCATCGTGCCCATGGCGGAGTTGGAGAAACAAACCATCCTGAACGCGCTAGCCCAGGTGAATGGAGACAAGATGCTGGCGGCGCGGCGGTTGGGCATTGGCAAGACGACGCTCTACCGCAAATTGAAAGAGTACGGGTCCCAAAACTAATTTGTAATTTGCGATTGGCGATTGGCAATTGAAAATCGCGCAGGTCCCTGGGATCAAAATTACAAATTGCCAATATTGCCGATTACAAAATTTGCGCCGGTCCCAAAACTGAGCGGTCGGAGCGTGCGCTCGTGCCAGAACGGGAGTTTAGAGAGAGGCCGAGCACATAACTCATTTATTTTTACGCGAAGACAATTGGCCCGGAAGTTGCAAATGGATTCACCATGATTCTTCTTGTGACGCCGAGCGGGCGGGCATCCGAGTGCGCCGGGGCTCTGCATGAGGCCACCGGCGAGGAAGTCGTGATTGCGGAGAGTCTGGCGCGTGCCACCACCCTCTTGCGGGCGGAAGACTACTTGGCGGTGGTGCTCGATCAGTATCTGCTCGAAGCCGAACCGCTGGCAGCCGAGACCGCTCTCGAGCACATGGGCACGGCGATCCCGGTGCAGGTCAATCTGGCGATTAGCGGGATAGAGCGTCTGGTGCGGGAAGGGCGGGCGGCAGTACAGCGCCGCCGGCGCGAGGAAGCGAGGGCCCGGCAAGCCGCGATCGGCAGGCTGCAGAGCGAACTGAATGGCACGGTGACGGCCCTGCTGCTGTCCAGCGAACTGGCGCTCGGAACTCCCGGCTTGCCGGCGCCGGCAGGCGAAAAACTGCAGTCGGTTCATGAGCTGGTGAAAAAACTTCGAGCCCAATTGGAGACCACGGAAGCGACCGGGGAAGCGGAAACGGCGGCGGGCGTTTAATGGTTCGCGCTCCGAGGCCGATAACAAATATAGGAGGCTGGACCCTGCCAGAGCGTGTTTCCTGTAGATGGCTGGAGACGGTGCGGTACTTCATCGTTGCGGCGCGCGATGGCGAGGAAGCCCTGGACTTTCTTTTTGTCGCGCGCATTCCCGCGGACTGGCTGGTCATCAATCAGCCGCGGGTAGTGGAAGCTATCCAGCATTCGGCGGGCCCAGCTTATGACTGACACCAAAGCCGCATCATGGCTCACTCCGCAACCCAACGAAATCCGGGTGTTGCACGTTGAAGATAACGACATGGACGCGGAACTGGTGGCCCAGGCTCTGCGCCAAGGCGGCTTCGCGTTTTCCGTGGTGGTGGTACAGACGGAAGCCGAATTTGAGCGGCAGCTTCGCTTGCACAGTCCGGACGTGGTGATTGCCGACTACAACCTGCCGCAGTGGAAAGGCATGGAAGCGCTGGAAGTGCTGCGGCGCGCGGGGCTGGACATTCCCCTGATCCTGGTCTCGGGCGCATTGGGAGATGTTACGGCGGTGGAATGCATCAAACGGGGCGCGACGGATTACGTTCTGAAAGACGGTCTGGCGCGGCTGCCTGAAGCCGTCCGCCGCGCCTTGCAGGAAAGACATTTGCTTCGTTTACGGCGGCAAGCGGAAGAAGATTTGGCGAGGAAAGTCGAAGAGCTTGCGCGCTCTAACGCGGAGCTTGAGCAATTCGCTTACATCGCGTCGCATGACCTGCAGGAACCGCTGCGGATGGTGGCAACCTATACCCAGCTGCTGGCCGAACGTTATCGCGGACGGCTCGACGAGAACGCCGACAAATTCATCGGCTATGCCTGCGAGGGAGCTCTGCGCATGCAGGCCCTGGTTCAGGATCTGCTGGCCTTTTCCCGAGTCGGCCGGAGTGGCGGAGCTTGCGGATGCGTCAATTGCAACGCGGCGCTGGCAGAGGTCCTGCAGAGTCTGGGTCCGGCAATGAAAGAGAGCGGCGCCGTGGTCACGCATGGGGCGCTGCCGGTGGTGTGGGCGGATCGCTCGCAGGTCACCCAGGTTTTCCAGAATCTGATCGGGAACGCGATCAAGTTCCGGGGAAAGGAAGCGCCTGCGATTTCCGTGCAGGCCGAGGAAGTGGGCCGGCAATGGTTGTTCAGCGTGAGCGATAACGGGATCGGCATCGCGCCGGAGTACGCGGAGAATATTTTTGTCGTCTTCCAGCGCTTGCACACCCGCACCGAGTATGCGGGCAACGGAATTGGCCTGGCCATCTGCAAGAAGATCATCGAGCGCCATGGCGGGAGGATCTGGGTGGAGGCGCAGGCAGGCCGTGGTTCCATTTTCAAGTTCACGATGCCCTGCGATGGTCTCGCGGCGAAGGAGTTGTGCGGGCAGGAAGTGCCGATGTCCAGCCCCGGAGCGGTATCTGATGCCAGTGCACATTCAAATGGAGCGACGGGCGTCTCGCCCGTCCAGCCGGGCGAGGACGCCCGGCGCTCCACCGGCAATTCCAGCTCAACCGTTGTAACAATCTCGCGGTCACGGTGCTAGGGTCTGAAGCATTCCCGATTCGTTTACAAATCTCTACCCAAAGTATTCGCAAGGGCGGCACATGGGTCACGTTCTTGGGGAAGGAACGGAGGTTTGTAATGGAGAACCGAACGACAGTCTTGTACGTGGACGACAATCCCAAATCCAGCCGATTGCTAACCAGTGTTCTTGAAGAATGCGGATTCCGAGTGATCGCGAAAAACGACCCGGTCGAGGCGCTCGTGCTGTGCCGGAAAACGTATTTTGACCTGGCGCTTCTTGACTATGAAATGCCTGCGATGTCGGGTTCGAAACTGGCCCAGGAAATCAAGTTTCTGGCGCCGGATGTTCCTGTGGTCCTGATCTCCAGCCGCTCGACTCTGCCGTCTTCGGAACTGGCGTTCGTGGATGCTCACTTCGGCTTTGGAACCGCGCTCGACGATCTGCTGTGGACGATGCGGATACTGGTGCAGCCGAAGCTGGCCAGGATGCCGGACCCTCGCGCGGTTCAACTTGCGGTGACGCAGTGGTCGGACTCGACGTAGGCAGTGCCCGGTACCCAGTACTCAGTACCCAGGAAAACCGCCCTGGTTCTAACTGGGTGCTGGCAACTGGGTACTGGGTACTGCTTTTCCCGAGAAAACCCTTCCCTCGGAACGGCCCTCGACCCTAAACTGGGGGGAGGCAGGCCGAGGGTCTCTTCCCAGCCCTCGAACCCGGAGGTTCTGTGCGGGTATTGGTGACGGCTGACACGTTCAGCGGAGTGTGGACATACTCGCGCGAACTGGTCTCGGGTCTGGTGACCCATGGAGCGCAAGTCACGCTGGTCAGCTTTGGAGAAATTCCACTTCCTCATCAGACCGCTTGGATGGACGGCCTGCACGGGCTGGAATATCATCCCACCGCGTTTCGTCTCGACTGGATGCAGGAAGGTGAGCAGGACTTCCACGCCGCCGAGGACTATCTGTGCGCCATCGTTCGCGACACCCGTCCCGATTTCCTGCATTTGAATCAGCTGAGCTTTGGAGCGCTGCCGGTGGCGACGCCGCGAGTAGTGGTGGCGCACGGTGATGTGATCACGTGGTGGCTGAGCATCCACGGACACGAACCCGCCGCCTCCGCCTGGCTGAAGTGGTATCGCGCGGCCATGGTCGCGGGCTTGAGGCGGGCCGAGGCCGTGGTCACCGCTTCACGCTGGATGGGGGAAATGCTGCGCGCGGCCTACGGCGACGACTTCGAGGGCTACGTCATTCCGCCGGGACGCAATCCGATCTACTTCAATCCGTTTGTGGCGAAAGAAGAGTCGGTGCTGGCGATCGGGCGTCTGTGGGACTCGGGGAAACAGGTGTCATTGCTGACCCAGCACACCTACGGTCTGCCGGTTTGCATTGTGGGAGCGGATAACCCGGTTCCCGCGCCGCCGGTGCCGATCCGCGCCGACGTGCGCGTCTCCACCGGCGAACACGAGATTTCGGTGAAGGGAGCGCAGACCGAATCGCAACTGCGCTCGCTCTACAGCAAGTCGACGATTTTTGCGGCGACTTCGCAGTATGAGCCCACGGGGCTCGCGTCGATCGAGGCGGCGTTTTCGCGCTGCGCCCTGGTCGCCAATGACACCGAGGTGTATCGCGAACTGTGGGGCGACGCCGCTTTGTACTTCGAGCGAAATAACGCCGAGAGCCTCAGCGACGTGCTCGGCCAGTTGGATGAAGACCGCGAACTGACACGCTTGTATGGAACGCGCGCCTACAATCGGGCGCGCGAGCGCTTCACGGCGCGGCGTATGGTCGACGACTATCTGCGGTTGTACCGGCGGTTGCGGACTGCTAAAGCGGCCGTGGCATAAGGCCGAGGCAAGTTCGTCAGGTGCGGGATTCTCTGCGCGACAGATAAGCATCCAACGACCACGAGCCTGGGCCCACAATCAGAAGGAACAGCGCGCCCAGCCACATGCAGTAGTCGGTGCGCGCCTCGTGCATGGCAGCCCAAAAACCGGATTTTGCCAGCATGGGTATCTTCGTTGTAAGGATCGCGACGCTGATGTCGATGAGCAGAGGTATGGCGGCGAGCCGGGTCAGTAATCCCAGAATCAGAAGCGAGCCACAGACGATTTCCACGACGCCCACGAAGGGCGCAAAGAAGTGAGGAGCGGGAATACCGATCTTAACGAACCGCCCCACCCCGAGGGCCTCGGGAAACAAGAACTTTTGAATCCCCTCCGACAGAAACACCCAGCCCACCAGCAGCCGAACGAGCACCGTAGCCGCCGGAGCGTCGCTTCTTAAGGTTATGGGATCACGCATCTTCTTCCACTCCGGAAGAACTGCAATTGCTGGTGAAGCGGTCCCTCACTTCTCGAAGAGCGGACACGGGACAGTCAGCAACCGTAAACCGTTTCAAGGGGAGGGTCAAGGCCGGTCTCGCGGTCGTCCCATGCTATACTTTTTAAGCATCTTTTCTGTCAGTAGCAGCAGACGGAGGACAGTATCGACAAACGTTTTATCCGCATGAACGAGCGCATACGGGCGCGCGAAGTTCGCGTGATCGGTGACGAAGGGGAACAGATTGGCGTGATGCCTCCCTTCGAGGCGCTCAAGATGGCCCGCGAACGAAACCTGGATCTGGTGGAAATTTCCCCGACCGCGCAACCTCCGGTTTGCCGCATCATGGACTACGGGAAATTCCTGTACCAGAACGAAAAGCGCGAGCGCGAAGCCAAGAAAAAGCAGAAGACCATTACGGTCAAGGAAGTGAAGTTTCGTATCAACGTGGACGACCACGATTACGAAACCAAGAAAAATCATGTGCTGCGCTTCCTCGACGGAGGCGACAAGGTGAAAGCGACCATCTTCTTCCGGGGACGCGAAATGACGCGGCAAAGCCTGGGACGCCAGATTCTGGAACGTCTGATCAAGGACGTTGACCAGCGAGGGTTGGTGGAGTTTCGCCCCCGGCAGGAAGGCAATACGCTGCACCTGATTCTGGCGCCGAACAAGAAGGAAGGCGGAGCGAAAGAAAAGCCGCCCGTTCGTCCGAAGCCCGCACCTCCCGCGCCACCAAGCGGAGCGCAGACAGCGTAAGAGCGGCATTTAGCAATGAGCACTTAGCATTTAGCCCCTGGCGGGCAGTGCCGGAGTCGCGAGTTGGCTAAATGCTAATTACTAAGTGCCAATTGCTGAGGTTTTATGCCTAAACTGAAAACACACAAAGGCGCTGCCAAGCGCTTCAAGAAAACCGGTACCGGGAAAATCAAGCGTCACAAGGCCAATTTGCGCCACATCCTGACCTCCAAGGCGAAGAAGCGCAAAAAGAAGCTGGGCGACTCTGTCCTGGTCAGCGACGCTGATTACAAGAAAGTAATGCGGATGATCCCGTACTAGGTTAACAATGGAGCGACGGGCGTCCACGCCCGTCCATAGCAAAGTCTGCGGAGCGAACCGCCCCGCAGCGGCGCGTGAAGAGGCTGGGCTTCAGAAATCCCAATGGGTAGAAGCCTCCTTACCTCCAGCCGCCAAGCGAACTAAAAAAGGAGAGCACCATGCCTCGTGTAAAACGCGGAACCAAACGCCGCGCCAAGCGCAAAAAGATCCTTGAACGCGCCAGTGGATATTTCCTAACCAAGTCGAAACTTTACCGCGCGGCGAAAGAAGCCGTCGATCGCGGGCTGAAGTTCGCCTACTCCGGCCGCAAGCAGAAGAAACGCCAGTACCGTTCGATCTGGATCGTGCGCATCGGCGCCGCTGCCCGCCTGAACGGACTGAACTACAACCAGTTCATCAGCGGCTTAAAAAAAGCCGGCGTGGAACTGGACCGCAAGATCCTGGCGGATTTGGCGGTGAACGATCCGGCAGGATTTGGAAGTTTGGCAGAGCAGGCGAAGAAGGCGAACGCCTCCGCGACGGCATAGAACAGCTGTCAGCTATCAGCCATCAGCTTTCAGTCTTATATTTAGTCGTGTCATCCTGAGCGAAGCGAAGGACCTATGTATTTCGCCTGCGCCACCAGAGTGCATAGGTCCTTCGCTTCGCTCAGGATGACAATTCGTGGAGAGTTGCTCGGAATTGTCCTACACCGTCCCTAAACTAACGGACTTCTCGACCTCGGCCCTCGACGGCGCCGTGCGCGAGCTTTTCTCTGCGCTGGAGCAAGAGTCGGCTGCCGTCGCTTCCGAAAACGACTGGAAAGCATTTCGCGATCGCTGGATGGCGCGCAAGAACGGCATCCTCACTCAACTCAACGATCTGTGGCTGAAGGCCGCGCCGGGAGCGAACAAGCGCGACGTGGGGCAGCGTGTCAACGACCTCAAGCCCAAAGTCGAGCAAGCCGTTGATGCGACGCTTGCTCGCATTCAGAGCGGGGCTTCTTCGGGCAAACTCGCCGCCGAGCGTCTGGATATCACCCTTCCCGGCATTCGCCGTCCCATCGGCGCGGAGCATCCCGTCATCAAGACGATGAACGAGATCATCGGCGTCTTCCGCAATCTAGGCTACTCGGTCGAAGAAGGTCCGGAGATTGAAACCGATTACTACAACTTCGAGGCGCTGAATTTTCCGCCGAACCACCCCGCGCGCGACACCCAAGACACGCTGTTCATCGCCGGCCAGGAATCGAAGCCGCTGCGCGACCGCCTGCTGTTGCGCACGCACACTTCGCCAGTGCAGATCCGCACCATGCAGAAGATGAAGCCGCCGGTGCGCGTGGTGTGTCCGGGAAAAGTTCATCGCAACGACGCGCCCGACGCGACGCACTCGCCCATCTTTCATCAGGTCGAAGGTTTGGCGGTCGACGCCAACATCACGTTCTGCGATTTGAAAGGCACGCTTGATCACGCCATGAAGGCGCTCTTCGGATCGAGCGTGAAGACGCGTTTCTATCCGTCGTTCTTTCCGTTCACCGAGCCCAGCGCCGACGTGCAGATCAGTTGCATTTTCTGTGGCGGCAAGGGCACGCGCGACGGCGCTCCGTGCCGCAACTGCAAGGCCAGCGGATGGATTGAATTGCTGGGCTGCGGCATGGTGGATCCGAATGTATACGGTTTTGTGGATTACGATCCCGCAAAAGTTTCGGGCTTCGCCTTCGGCATGGGCGTGGAGCGAATTGCGATTCTGAAATACGGCGTGGACGATATTCAGTTATTTTTTCAGGGCGATGTGCGATTTTTAGAACAGTTTGGGTAAAGAGCTACTGGCTACTAGCTGCTGGCTCCTAGCAAACCCTGCGATGTTTTTGGTTGCTAGAAGCCAGAAGCTAGCAGCTAGAAGCTTACTAAATAATGAAAATTTCTCCCCATTGGCTGCGCGACTTCGTTGACCTTCCGGTCGATTACATCCGGCTGGCGGACGAACTTACGCTCGCGGGTGTTGCCGTTGAAGGCATCTCCGGTGAAGGCGATAACACCGTCTACGAGATGGAGATCACGACCAACCGTCCCGATGCCATGAATCATTATGGCGTGGCGCGCGAGGCTTCGGCGCTCTATGATGTGCCGCTCCGCCCGATCGAACCGAAGCTGCCGCCGTCGCAAGGCAAATCCGACGTCACCATCGACATTCAGGAGCCGGAGCTTTGTCCGCGCTTCACGGCGCGCGAGATTCGCGGCACGACCGTCACCAGTTCGCCCGCAATCGTCGCCAATCGGCTGTCGCTGCTCGATCAGCGTCCCATCAGCAATGCGGTCGATGCCACGAATTACGTTTTGTGGGAGAGCGGCAAGCCCACGCACGTGTTCGATCTCGATCTGCTCGAAGGCCGGCGTCTCGTGATTCGCAAAGCCCAGACCGGCGAAACGCTGAAGACCCTGGATGGCGTGGAGCGCAAGCTCTCGACCGATGACCTCGTCGTTGCCGACGCGAAAAAGCCGGTGGGGCTGGCCGGCGTGATGGGCGGCTTCGACACGATGATCACCGAGAAGACGCGGAACATCCTGATCGAATCCGCGTGGTGGGACCCGGTCACGGTGCGCCGTATGTCGAAGCGGCACGGCATTCATACCGACGCCTCGCACCGCTTTGAGCGCGGCGCGGATTTCGAATCGACCGTCGCTTCGACGAATCGGGTTGCCGAACTCATTCTCAATTCCGGTGGCGGCACACTTGTCGGCGATGTGATCGATGTGATCGCTCGCCAGCTTGACCTGGCTCCGGTAGAACTCGATCTGCGGGAAGTGCGACGGATTCTCGGGCAAGAACTCAGCACGCTTGAAATCAGCCGCATTCTTAGTCGACTCGGTTTCGCGATGACTGCGGGCAGCGAAGATATGTATCTGGTCCAAATTCCGAGTTGGCGCCTCGACATCGAGCGCGAAATCGACATCATCGAAGAACTGGCGCGCCTGCACGGCTACGACAAGTTTCCGAACACGCTTCCCGCCTACAGCGGCGAGGTGCGCGAGTTGCCCGATGCACACAAAGACGAGCGCCTTCGCTCATCGCTCTTGGCGCTCGGTTACAACGAGACCATTTCGCTGAGCTTCATTTCGAAAGATGATGCCCGGCGCTTTTCGACCGCGGCCGAACTCGATCTCGCGAATCCGCTCAGCGACGAAGCTTCGGTGATGCGCACCTCGATGGTTCCAGGCATGTTGAACATGTTGGCCTACAATCTGAATCGTGGCAGCGACAATGTTCGCCTGTTCGAAGCTGGAAATGTGTTTGAAGCGTCGGATGGGAAATCATTGGAGTCGAAGCGCATTTCGATCGGTGCGACGGGCAGCGTCGATGCGGAGGTGGTGCGCGGGCTGACTCCGGGAGCAGCGACGCGTCCGTTCTCGTTCTTCGATCTGAAGGGCGATATCGAAACCCTGCTCGATCCCTTCAGCCATTGGACGCTCTACTACGATGCGCACACGGCTGACTACTACCATCCCGGGCGCTCGGCCCGCGCCGTGCTAGATGGCACGACCGTCGCCCAGTTTGGCCAGATTCATCC